>OGJX01000086.1_pt1 | contig 103710 bp, 90 predicted proteins | sample 1572381 | NCBI WGS metagenome assembly OGJX01 (sample SAMEA2582085, study PRJEB24529) | metagenome | biome: Human gut stool | place: China | collected 2011
AGTGGATTTTGTTTGGCTTTTAATGAGTAATAGCGAGCTATTGCGAATTAAAAACGGACAAAAGACGCCTTATAAAAAGCAAAAGACTGCAAGCAGTTATAAAAAATACATGGAACGGTCTAATGATCGTTTTGGGATTATATCTCTACCACCTCTCCGTCGTAAGACAAATGCATACCTTCTGGAAGTTTCTGCTCAGCCTCGTCAAACAGTCCGATGTCGTGGCACATGTGTGTGAGGAACACTTGCTTGGCGCTTGTCTTGCGTGCAAACTCGAGGGCCTCGTCCACGAGCATGTGGGAATGGTGAGGCTTGGTGAAGCGAAGGGCATTTACCACCAGATAGTCAATGTCTTGCAGATAGTCGATTTCTCCCTCCGGTATGGTCTTCATATCTGTTATGTAGGCGAGCCTGCCTATCTTGTAGCCCAGTATAGGCAGTTTGTCGTGCATCACCTGTAGGGGTATGACCGTCAGCTCGTTGATCTTCAGTTCCTGGTGAGGATGAATATCATGCAGACTGATTTTGGGCACACCGGGGTAGGGATGTTCCACGAAGCAGTATGGCATCATGGACCGGAGACTTTTTTCAGAAATGGAATCGCTGTAGACATTGATGTCGCCGAATTGACAGAAAGGCCGCAAATCATCCATTCCTCCTACGTGGTCGTAGTGGGAGTGTGTCACGAGCACGGCGTCTATCTTGCGGAATTCCTGTCTGAGCATCTGTTCCCTGAAGTCCGGTCCGCAGTCTATCACAATCCTTGTCTGTTCCGTTTCCACCATTGCCGAGCATCTGGTGCGCCTGTCGCGAGGATCATGGCTCTTGCAAACTTTGCAAGAGCAGCCTATCGTGGGCACACCAACCGATGTTCCTGTTCCGAGAAATGTAAGTTTCATATATATCAGATGATATTTACTTCGGGATGGATGTCGATGCCGAACTTCTTTTCCACGTCGCTGCGGATGCGGTCGCATAGCGCCACGATGTCATTGCCGGTGGCACCGCCCTTGTTCACGAGCACGAGGGCCTGTTTGGAGTGTACTCCGGCTCTGCCCAGCGTCTTGCCTTTCCATCCGCATTGGTCTATCATCCATCCAGCCGGAATCTTCTCGTGTGTGTCGTCCACATCGTAGTGAGGCATCTGTGGATATTTCTTGAGCAGTTCGTTGAACTTGTCCTTGCTTACCAAGGGGTTCATGAAGAAGCTGCCGGCGTTGCCTTCCACCTTAGGGTCAGGCAGTTTGGCGTCGCGGATCTTGATTATGGCGTTGCGTAGCTCGGCAGCCGTCGGGTCGCTGATACCCTCCTTGTCGAGTTCCGCACGGATGTTGCCGTAGTCGAGATGCGGGTTGAATACCAGCGACAGCTTGTAGGTCACGTGGGTAATCAGATATTTGTTCTTCCAGTCCTCCTTGAAGCGGCTTTTGCGGTAGGCATACTCACACTGTTCGTTGGTGAAGTAGCAAGATTTGCCTGTGGCAATCTCCACAGCCTCCACTTTGTATATTATGTCCTTCACTTCAGCACCATACGCGCCGATGTTCTGTACAGCCGAGGCACCCACCTCACCAGGGATGAGCGACAGGTTTTCCGTGCCATACCATCCGTGTGCCACGCAGTGTGCCACGACATCGTCCCATGTTTCTCCGCTGCCGCATCTCACGAGCACTCCGCCATCGATGAATGTGGAGCTGATGCCCTTGATGGCAGAATGGAGCACGGTGCCGTTGAAGTCTTTTGTCAGCAACAGATTACTTCCGCCACCGAGAAGCAACAACGGCATGTCCTCGTCGCTTATGTTCTTCACTGTCTCCTTGGCTTCCGCCACGCTGGAGAACTCTATGAAGCGGCTGCATTTGGCATCGATGCCAAATGTGTTGTGCTGTGCCAGACTGTAGTTTCGTAAATCTTTCACTTTCTTTCTTTTTTTAAGTTTAAATATAATTATCCTGAATTCTTGAATCTTTCAAAATCGCAGTGTAATTTCCTTGATGTTGCCTGACCTATACCTTTTTCATCCTTCAGACCGGTCTTGTCGGCTGATAGGGTTTTGAAAAGTGCGGTCGGAATTGAAAAACTCCCGTCGGCAGTTCTATTTGAACACTGCCGATAGGAGTCTTTCATGTATTATTGATTTTTTTCTTTTTTATTCTGAGAGTCGTGTCAGGAGCCATTTCTTGCCCCTTCTCACGAATGTCAGTTCCATCTCCATACCGTTGGCAATGCCTCGCATCACGAGAATCTTCTGGTTGCTCTGCGTATATTTCTGTCCATACATTATGTTGTATATGAATCCAGAAGGCAATTCAGGAGCGAAAGCAGGCCATGTTTCTGGCAGGATGTCTCCGCTCATCGTGCTGAAGTCATCATCAGGGTCAGGACCATTGAAATGTATCGGGGAATTCAGATGGTGTGCCTGATAAGTCGAGTCGGTAGCGAATTTCTGATAGAAGTTGAGGAATGAGGCATTGTTGTTCTGATACATCGCCCCCGTGTTCACCTCCACGAGCATCCACTGTCCGTTTATGCGGTTGAAGATGTATTGTTTCACCTTCTTTTTCTTCAGATAGATTTTCTCCACCACTACATTGTTTATCGACGTGTCTTTCACGAGCTTCATCTGCTTGCGGTTGTCGAAGATAAGCGTGTAGTAACCCTGGTTCATAAAGAAATGTTCCATCTTCCATTGCCCCTTTTCGAGCAACTTCTCCGTTTTGCCGTTTACCACCTTCAGCGGAAACTTGATTCTCTTCATCTGCAGCTTTTTGTTTGCGGCGAAATTGAAGATGAAATCGTCAAACAACTCATCGGCTGCCTTTGGCATCGGCTGTTCCGTGATGAGCTGTTCCAGTGTGTCGGCAGCTGTTGTGTCGGTGGAGTCGGTCATCGTGGAGTCGGCTCCGGATGCTTTCTTGTCAGCGCATCCCGTTGTCGTCAGCATCATCGTGACGATTGTGATGACAACAAATAGAAATCCTTTTCTCATTGTCTTATTATACCGAGAAATAATCTTTTAGAATAATGTTTACTCTCAAATTTTCGCAAAAGTACATATTTTATCATATACTGTGCAAACATTTTCTTTAAAATTTTCGTTATAGCCTAAAACTCTTGACATAAGAGCGATATTTCCGCGTCGTCAGAAAATCGTCTTAACCCCAATCCTCCATTATGGCTTGACGGATAAATGGATGCAATAAGGCTCTTTCGTCTCTTTTTATGCGTGGTGCCAGCAGCCTGAAGTCAAATATATCGTGTCATTTGCACGTTTCTCGAAAAAATGCAGTAAATTTGCTCCCGAAATGGGTTCTGCCATCTTTTTGATGATAATGGTGTGAGCTTCTCCATATTTGAAATTACAAGAAAAATAGTATTTGGATATGATACTTGACAAGATTGAAAGCCTCCTTGCAGAGGTAAAAGAAATGAAAGCCTCGAATGCTGAGGAGATAGAGGCGTTGCGCCTGAAATATCTCAGCAAGAAAGGTGAGATCAATGCCGTAATGGCAGATTTTAGGAATGTACCTGCCGACCAGAAAAAAGAGGTGGGAATGAAAATCAACGAGCTCAAGCAGACTGCTCTCGAAAGGCTCAATGCCCTGCGTGATGCCATCGAAACAAGCGAAGACGGCGACCAGGGACTCGACCTGACAAGGACTGCCTATCCGATAAAGCTCGGAACACGCCATCCGCTGACCATCGTCAAGAACGAGATCATCGACATTTTCTCTCGTATGGGATTTGTGCTTGCTGATGGACCAGAGGCAGAAGACGACCTGCATGTGTTCACGAAGATGAATTTCGCCGCCGACCACCCAGCCCGCGACATGCAGGACACATTCTTCATAGAGCAGAATCCAAACGATGTTACGAAGAACATCCTTCTTCGTAGCCACACAAGTTCGGTGCAGGCACGCGTGATGGAGACATCGCAGCCTCCTATCCGTATCATCTGTCCGGGACGAGTATATCGCAATGAGGCAATCACAGCACGTGCACACTGCTTCTTCCATCAGATAGAGGGACTCTACATCGACAAGAACGTATCGTTCACAGACCTCAAGCAGGTGCTCCTGACCTTTGCCCGCGAGATGTTCGGAGCAGACACAAAGATTCGTCTGCGTCCAAGCTATTTCCCATTCACGGAGCCAAGTGCCGAGATGGATATCTCATGCCACATCTGCGGCGGTAAGGGCTGCGGATTCTGCAAGCATACAGGATGGGTGGAAATCCTGGGCTGCGGAATGGTTGACCCCAACGTGTTGGAGCTTTGCGGCATAGACAGCAAGGTATATACCGGTTATGCCTTCGGTCTCGGTGTGGAGCGTATCACAAACTTGAAGTATCAGGTTTCCGACCTGCGTCTGTTCTCTGAGAACGATGTGCGCTTCCTTGAGGAGTTTGAGGGCGCTAAATAAAAAATCCATCTTCTCTCTTCCTGCAGACAACAGACGGCTTGCAGCCAGTCTTTGATGCGTATTTGTGAAGGTGGAAGAGATAAATATCATTAACGATCCCTGTTGACAATTATTTGATTGACAGGGATCGTTTCGTATCAAGACTTGCGTATGTCTGATAGACAACATCTTTAAAGGAAATGAATATGAAGAAAAAGGCCATCGTTGTGGGAGCCACGTCGGGCATAGGACTTGAGGTGGCACGTCTTCTGGCATCCGGCGGATATGAAGTCGGCATAGCAGGGCGTCGTGAGGAGAGACTCAGAGATATCATGCGTGAAACCGAAGGCATAGTTGCATACAGGAGAATCGACGTGAGAAGCGCTGAGGCACCGCAGCAGCTGCTCGACATGATACGGGAACTTGGCGGAATGGATCTCTATTTCCATAGCTCCGGCATCGGTTGGCAGAACGGTTCGCTTGAAGCAGACAAGGAGATTGCTACTGTGGAGACAAACGGAGTGGGATTTACGCGTATGGTGACGGCTGCATACAATTGGTTTGCCGATAGCGGGAAGGCTGGACGCATAGCCTGCATAACGTCGATTGCCGGCACAAAAGGACTGGGAGCTGCTCCTGCCTATTCTGCCACGAAACGCTTTCAGACGCATTATCTTGAATGCTTGTCGCAACAGGCACGGATGCGTCAGTTGCCTGTCCGCATCACCGATATACGGCCTGGTTTCGTGGCCACCGATCTGATAGCCGGCAGCAATTTCCCATTGCAACTGTCGGCAGACAGTGTGGCTGCCGACATAGTGAAGGCAGTGGAGAAGGGTAGAGAGGTGGTGACGATAGACTGGCGTTACCGTCTGCTCGTGGCTTTCTGGCGTTTGCTGCCGAGAAGTCTATGGGTAAGGCTGAGGTTCGTGAAATCGTGAAAAGAAAATGTATATGAATATAAGAACCATAATACTTGATTTCGACGGAACGATGGGCGATTCGCGCAGTCTTATCGTCAGGACTCTTCAACAGACAATATGCGAGTGTCGCCTGCCACGGCGCACCGATGAGGAGTGTGCAGCCACTATCGGACTGCCTCTGTATCAGGCTTTTGTCTCGATGTTTGGCATTAGTGATGCTGATGGGCAACGTTGTGCTGATACTTACCGTCGCATCTTTATGGAGAACAAACAGGAGATGACTGTTAAGCCTTTCCCTAATGTCATTGATACCATTCGCAAACTGAAAGCCTCAGGCAAGACTTTGGCGATAGCCAGCAGCAGGAGTCGGCAGTCGCTTGTGGAATACGTGAAGCAGTACGACATTATGGATTGCATCTCTTGTATTGTGGCTTCGGATGATATAGAGAAGGCGAAGCCGGCACCCGACATGGTTCTGAGAGTTCTTGAATTAACCGGAGGTACCCCTGATACCACCCTTACCGTAGGTGATATGACATACGACATTGATATGGGTCGTGCTGCCAGAACACTGACCTGTGGCGTGACTTACGGCAACGGTACTCGCGAAGATCTCTCTGATGCCGATTTTCTGATAGATGACTTCTCTGAATTGATGTCGCTTCTTTGAGACATTCCTGAAGACCTATTTGTGACAACGCTTTTATCGTCTTTAATTTCCCCCACAGCGTGGGGAACAGAACCCCCTAATGTGGGGTTTCATTCCCCACGCTAAGGGGGGAATTTCCGACTTATGGCTACTCTTGCAATTCAAAAGCCGAACAACCGCTTCTCACTATCAATGTTCTCTGTCTCTGCCGTCAGGAATAGTGCCACTACTTCCAAGTCAGGAAACTTGGGAACAGGACCACGATGTGGAACATTCCCCGATTCGTTGACGAGATTTTCAGAGAAAAACCTTGTCATTTGAATATCCTAACGGATTAATTGAAAAGGTAAAACTTAACTTGCATTTATAGCATGAAACAGCTGGTACATAATAAAGTAGTCAACCCGTTGGCGGAATTAATTTAGTGCACACTTATCCATATTCATGTTTTCAGGATTCTGTTAACGCATGCAATTCATGTCGTCTGAATTTCTCACATCTGAAAATCCCTTTCATCAGCAAACCATCCAGACAGTTGGCTGACAGTTGCCAGACAGTCAATTGCCTGTTTGACAGAATGTTACAATAAAAAAACAGATGGTCTGACAGTTTTTCGGAATTTTCATGGTCTCAACGAAGTAAAGCATGATGAGTAAAATATAATGATAAACAAGTAGTATGCTTAATCGCGGCAAATATGTGTATTTTATCCATATGCATAACCTGTTTTCAAAAAGGAAATTATTTCCACACATCCAGTAAGAACAGAACGTACAAGTGGATAATATATAATAATCGTTATCACACAAAATAGTTTCCGATAACTTTAACATTATGCTGTTTTGAGCATTAACAAGTTGTTATCTTAATTCAATAAATATGAATATGAAACATTTATTATATATTATAATGCCATTGTCTATAATAGCAATAGTCGCATGCCATGGCGACTACAATGATTTAGGAAATGGCTTCATTTATAGCGAAAGAGCTGTATTTTACCAGAACAAAGATTGTGATTATGGAAGATTGGTAATAGAAGATGACGTATGTGGCTATGGCTTGGACAGCAACTATATAACAATATTCCAAATGCCAAACCATGAAAGCTACGAAGAGAGTGATTCCTTAGAATACGGAACGGGAGAAGAAAAATCCAAAAGCCGCTATAGCAATGATGTAATATTTAAGAAAAGTATCTCTGAGAGAGAATCCCTTATTAAAAGTACCCATTCACCCTACTGGATTATAGACAAAAAAAACTTCTCGTCTTTGGACCGATGAATAAGAAAGAATTCCAACATTTGTATGATTCTTTAAAAATTGATGCCCCAATAAAAATGTCTAAAAGAGGGTTGGCTATATTGAAGGCTCATGGAAAATAGAGAGTTAAAAAGTAAAGCAGATTGGCGACGTTGACATTAGCTTTGTTTTGGACGCAGATGTAAATGCTGAAATAACCACCGAAGAGCATAGCCTCCTGTCCTGCGGAGGGTGTCTATCACCTGTTGTGTCTGTGTGTATTTCTTTTGAGAATATCCGCTTAATCGGCATATTTCATGGCCGCTTGCTCACGAGTCACCTCCACAGGAATGAAATTTATTTTGATAGCATCCGTGTGAATGCGATAGTTTATCTTAGATAATTCTCGCTTGGCAGACCATGCCAATTGTTTCCGCTCATCAGCTTTAAGACGTTGATACTCTTTTACCAACAAAAGTTGGGAACGAGGACTAATCCACATTCCGAAGTGGTATGCAATGTCTCGATGAGCATAAGTGCCACCATATCGACCAGCTTTTGCCATGATGCCTATTGCGCCTGTTCTTTGAATCCATGCCTTTACAGAAAGTATGTAATTGTGGCTTCCTGCTGCATTTCTAATTGTATCGAATTCGGTACAATTAAAATTCGGATTATATAGCATTTCCCATTCACCGAGATATTCTATTGTGCTTTTGAGGCTCATCCATCTGAAAATAGTAACTTTTTCAGGTTCATATGTATTACATTTGAAAAATATTCGTATCTTTGTGTCAGAAATTGGCACTACGGGATAGGGACACCTAAAACGTTAGAGTTATGATTGAAAACAAGAAGATATTACTGCATAGTGCAGAAATGGCGGAACATGCTAATGGAGCAGCTCAGTATTTGGAGGCTCTGTTAGGTGGAAGATGTGTCACAAGGGAACAAACTCGGGACATAGTTGACTTTACTGTCTTTTTGCAGGAACAAAAAGGGAAATTGAAAGCTGTCCTTTTGCGACCCAAGAACAAAAGGATGCTGAGATACATCGAAGGGAACTACTGCTGAATACATTTAAACCACTAATGAGGCTATGACTTTTTGAGTAAGAATAATAGGAATTTTGCAAAAGATCATGGATATAACAGAGGAAATCAAAGACATATTGTTAAAGATACAGGCAGAAGATTCAGATTCTTTTGCTCGATTCTCTTCAGAACATGCTATTTGCTTCACGGAGGCAAATGGCGATTGGCTTTTCCCTGCTTTATATGATTTCTACACCGAAGAGGTCAAGAATCAACAAATTATCGGATTATTACAAGATTTGGGAATTCTTTTTCATGATGAAAGCATGAAAGAACCCCTTGCAGAAATCACCTCGCTTGATAGGAGTCTATGTCTTGACGAATCTAACGTGTTCGAATATATTGTTAAACAACAAAAACTTGCTTCAAATGAAATAAAGAATGTTGAGTATTTGAAAACGCCATATAAAACCAAATCAGAAGGTCTAGCTTTCCGTCACATATCACCAATCGACCACGAATGGTTGATAATAGAATATGGTGGGATGGCACATCCTTATATTTTAGCTGACATCGCAGGCGTTTTAATTTATAGTCAAAAGATAAAGGATTCTTTCGACTATCTTCGCAGAAGTGTAAACTTGCTGATACATTTCCCAAACAAATTTTGGAATAGCGAATTGGCAATAACAGGAGCAGCAAATACTTTTCGCTGGTTAAGGCTCATGTGTCAGAACGATATAGTATTGTCTCGTAAGATTTTCAAATACAACTATTTGTTTCTTACAAGAATGGCTTATATTACTAGAGATGATTTGCTTGAACAATCAGCATATGTTAATCGCGCCGCTCTTGTAAAAATGCCATTTGCATATACATTCCTTCCGTTCATAGGACAAAACCCTGACACACTCTACATATCTGACCTGTACTACGCTGAGTTCTGTAATCAAACAGCAACAGAGGTATCAGCTCTTACAAATAGCAAATATTATCAGCAATCACTCAAGTATTATCAGAATGCTTCTTTAAGGCCCAATGACACAGGTGGATATGCCGATATAGAGGAAGACACCTATCTTCAATTAGTAGAAAGGAAACATAAAGTTGCCTTGTTGAATGCTTATGAGTATTGGAATGAATTTAATAGAGGCGAAGATGTCCTTACCGAATCTGATTTAGATAGAATCTTTGGACTTATTGAGCAGGAGTATAACAATAATTTCAATCGGTTTCGCAATAACATTTTAAACTATAACAAGTATTAACTATGGGATTTTTTGATTTCTTATTCGGTAGGTCTAAGGATGAGGGTTCTACACTTCAAGCACTCTCACCTATAGAACAAGTTGTAAAAGAAAGTGTGGAGCATTTGAAAAAATGCATAGGTACTCTGACATCGGAAAAATTGGAGGCTGAGGCTATAAACCTTGCCTCTTATATCTTCTTGCGCAAAGGCGGAAAAATTAACTTTGAACTTGATTTCCTGCCAAAGGGGCTGATAGACAAGATTCCTTCAGGAGATTACGCTATATCAGACAAAGTTTTCCCGCTTATGGTTAAATATGGCGATGGGCTATACACAAATAGACATGCAGACTTTGGTAAGAATCGGGGGTACAAACTAAACGTAACAAAAGACCCTGACCTTGCTAACTTTCTAAAAGGTTATTACAAAAGTGTGCATAAAGTTAATGTTGGTGAATCGAAACCTCAACCAACTACGATGAAACAAAATAATGTTCAAGACGATAGGGTTGATTTAGGGCTGTCGTCAGGCATTATGTGGGCAACTTGCAATATTGGTGCTTCATCACCCATCGACACTGGCGATTATTATGCCTGGGGGGAGAAGGAAACCAAAGACTTATATGGATGGGAAACCTACAAATTGTGTCGTGGTTCATACAACTCAATTTTCAAATACACCGATGCTGATGGTAAAAGTATCCTTGATAGTCAAGATGATGTAGCAACATCAAAACTTGGCGGGGAATGGAGAATACCAACCAAAGAGGACATGGAGGAACTGATTGAAGAATGCAAATGGGACTGGAAGAACCAAAATGGAATGTTGGGTTGGAAAATAACTGGTAAAAACGGAGAATCCATATTTTTGCCTGCTGCAGGTGCTGCAAGTGCCTATAGAATTGCAGGTGTTAACGAATTAGGCAGATATTGGACTTCAACGAGGAATGAAAGCAATTACTCAGCTTACAATTTGAGATTTAAGGATGGAAGAGAAACGATAGTCGTAGTTGATGATACTAGGTTCTACGGACGTTCTGTCCGTCCTGTGTTTGGAACAAGAAAGAAAGCATCAAACAAAGCCAATTCTGTTTCGAAGCCGAACACTTCTGAACGCAACAACAAAGAATTTAAACTTAATGGTATTTGCGAATTAGCAATTCGCCAACTAATGGGAACAATGCGCCAAAGCCACATTTATGCAAGTTTGGATATGTCTATCGTTAAACTCCCGAATGGCGGTTTGCGGATACATCAGGAGCAGAATGGAAGCGTATATAATGACTTTGATTTCTTGGGGGCTGATGGATGGATTAGATACATTAGGATTTATGGTAAGGAACTGAATGGACATTATCGGACTATTGGTGGATCAATGGAAGTATTTGGAATGCAGGTAGACAACATTTCCTATAAAGGCGATTATGTTGAGTGCATCATTAATCAGGCCCAATTTGGAAGATCCTGAACGGCAGCAGATGCCTATAGCAGAACTAAGAAATAAGAGTCTTGACGATATTGCTGATGTTCTCGGCCAAACACCAGAGGGGATATTGAAGAACAATGGACTGATATTGGAGGATGGTACGTTGACAGTGGCTGCTCTGATACTGATGGGTAAGTACCCTCAACGCTGGTTGCCTGCTTTCACCGCAAGGTGTGTCAGTTTTGTGGGTAATAGCATTGGTGGCACAGAGTTCCGTGATAAGAGTGGAAATGACGCTGATGGCAATGCCGTACACTTGTACAACTATATCATTTCATTCCAGACCATGAATCTGCGAAAAAGACAAGTGGAAAAGGGATTCAACAGTTAGGGCGAGTTGGAGGTTTCGATTACCAGTTTGTCAGAGATTGTCACGAATGGCATCATACACCGGTCGTATGTGATAGAGGCCCCGCTGCGGGCTTTATATGAATCTTTTTTCGGTTCTTCGTCAATTTTGGTGGTAAAAAATTGCTTATTTATGGCTTAAATATTTGATTATCAGCACGTTAATAAGTATAATAAAAGTTGCAGATGTTCGTATTTTTTAGTATCTTTGTGTTTGAAAAAAGAAAAGAAAACACTCCCATCTGCAGGGCACAAAGTTATAAAGAAATCCGGACTTCAGCAAGTTGCGGACCATATAAAATCATTGACAAGTGAAAAATGCCATAATTTGGGCATTGTCCTTGACTACTCGGAAGAATTGTTACAGAGAGGCGGTAGTCTGACATTGCATGCACATACAAAAGGGAAGTGGGCAAAATGTCCATACTGTGGCAGGCGCACGAAAACCGTCCACCGCCATGTCCCTCGCAAGCTGCAATGTACAGAACTGCTCGGTCACAATGTGGTGTTGATACTTAAGAGCCGTCACATGAGATGCTGCAATCCGGAATGTGAAAGACGCATTTTTGCAGAACCGCTGCAGTTTGCCCGTCCCTATGCGCGTCACACAGACCGTGTGGAGGGAGAAATACGTCACGAGGCTTTAGGACAGACGGCCCGCAAAGCCTCCCGGATCCTGTCCCGGCACGGTATAAGAATCAGCACGTCGTCCGTAACACGCCGGCTTCGCAGGCTTGGAAAGGAGAATCCGGTCGTGCGTACCAGCGGATATGTAGGGCTGGACGATTTCGCGAAGAAGAAGGGCCACAGATATATGTGCGTCATTGCAGACCATTATACCCGGCGTCCCATTGCAGTCTTTGATTCTCGCTACGGACACGAGATAACGGACTGGCTGAAGGCGCATCCGGAAATAAAGACTGTGACGCGTGACGGAAGCCAGGCCTATGGCTCCATCATCAGCGAGGCCTCGGGACAGATCGTGCAGGTATCCGACCGTTTCCACCTGATGCAGGCCTTGAAGAAGAATGCCGTGGAGCCTATCAAGACCATGCTGGGGCAGAAGAAGGAACAGCGTCAGTATCCGTATCAGTCAGAGGACGAAGCCTACAGATATATCATGAAGGACATATACGAAATGGGAGATGCCAGGCATCGTGACCGCGTAAGATTCTATTATGAAGTGCGACGCCTGAAGGATGAGGGGAACGGCATCGCCGAAACCGTAAGGATACTGGGCGTGAAGGCACAGAAGGTTTACAGTGCGGCCAATACCAACATTTCCAGAATCCTCAGCGCAGAACAGAAATGTGCCGTCAAGGCGGCAAGGGACATAGCAAGGGTTGTCAGTTCCGGTGTCATAACAGGAAGTGCCGTCATGAAAAGACTGAAAGTGAGCATTGTCCCACGTACGCTGTGCAGATGCCTGAAGTCCATAACGGAACACTACAAACCGCTTCGTGATGAAGTCCGCAAACACAACAAGACACTGAAGGATGGCGGGAAGACGCCGAAGGTTAAAGCCGACACCATCTGGCACTACATCGTACACGGAAAGACCGGTTCAAGGAAGCTGCAGAAAATACATGAGACACACCCGGAAGTAAACCATGTCATGAAGATATGCATGGATTTCCGGAAAATGATACACGGAGAAGAAAATGCGCAAACGATGGACGAATGGCTGAAAGAGGCGGAGGCCTGTCCGTTGAAAAAGATAAGGGGCTTCGCAAAATATATAAGGAAAGACCGCAATGCCGTAGAACAGACCTGCCGTACCGCTTTCAACAATGGATTGTTGGAGGGGACAGTAAACAAGGCCAAGGCGTTTAAGAGAAATATGTTCAACAAGGCCGGACCTGCTGTCTTAAGGGCAAAACTACTTTATGCAGACTGAGACGGAAGAGATGTTACCACCTAAATTGACGAAGAACCCAATTCTCGCTTTTACTGAGAATCAGCGATATGGGTAACTTTTACTTATATCGACCTAATTAAATTAATTCCGCCAACGGGTATACTTTCAATCTGTATATCAATACGACAATGAATCAGTACGTCACTCAATCCAGAGAACTTCGTATGATGTTCTCGTTTATATAAGAAGTGGGTAATGGTTTCGTCATTTCTCTCTTCTTATATGAACCAACCTCTTTCTTTGTGAATGTCTCGTTCTTGTCGGGATTCTTCTCAAAGTACATTGCGCAGCCGGAATAATATAGGAAGCACTATTTACGGATGATAATGGGACATCTTGAATTAAAAACAAGTAAAAAGTGCTCTTAAAAGCAACAGGCTGCAAGCTGTTGATGAATAAGACAGAATAACCCCCGAAAATATTTATTGATTTTCGGGGGTTATCTCAATTACCGATTGAAGGTCATCCGGTTATTGTTATTTCAGCAGGTCTGGTCGCAGGCGCTTCGTTCTTTCGTAGCTCTGCTCCATCTCCCAATCCTTTATCTTTGCCTCGTTGCCGCTGAGCAGTATGTCGGGCACTTTCCAGCCTTTGTATTCTGCCGGTCTGGTGTAGATAGGTGCTGAGAGCATGTCGTCTTGGAAACAGTCGGACAGGGCGCTCTGCTCGTCGCTTATCACTCCCGGCACTATACGTACGATGGCGTCAGCCATAACGGCAGCAGCAAGCTCGCCGCCGGTGAGCACATAGTCGCCGATGCTTATCTCGCGAGTGATGAGATGTTCGCGGATGCGATGGTCGATGCCTTTGTAGTGGCCACACAGGATGATGAGGTTCTGCTTCATCGACAGGTCGTTTGCCACGTGCTGGTTGAACTGTTCTCCGTCGGGCGAGGTGAATATCACTTCGTCGTAGTCGCGCTCAGCTTTCAGAGCCGAGATGCAGCGGTCTATAGGTTCACACTGCATCACCATGCCGGCAAATCCGCCGTATGGATAATCGTCCACTCTTTTCCACTTGTCGGCAGAGTAGTCACGCAGATTGTGCAGATGGATTTCTGCCAGTCCTTTCTTCTGTGCCCTTGCCAGGATAGACTCATTGCAGAAGCCTTCGATCATGGCTGGGAGCACGGTGATAATGTCAATTCTCATATTTTTCGTTAGAGTTCCTTCTTCAGCGCCTCTGCCATTTCGGTATACTCAGCGTCGGTGAGATATACTTTCTTTGGGTTCATCTGGAACACGCCGCCGAAGTCTGGTCCGCCCTTGTATTTCGGTATCAGGTGGAAGTGGAGGTGAGACAGCGTGTCAGAATAGGCGCCATAGTTAATTTTGTCAGGGTTGAATACTTTCTGCATGGCACGTGTCACCTTTGCCACGTCGGCCATGAATGCGTTGCGCTCCTCGTCGCTCAGAAGGTTCAGGTCGTCCACATGGTCTTTGTATGCCACGAGGCAACGGCCATGATAGGTCTGCTCCTTGAAGATGAACACTCGTGAAACGCTGAGTTTCGCTACTTCGATCATCAGATCGTGCAATGTCTCATTGTTCTGGCAATAGAGACAGTCTTTTGGGTCGCTATTCATTTTTTTCTTTGTTTTTAGTTGATAGTTTCTTATTCAGTCAATTTTGTCGCAAAGGTAGCAAAAAAACTGCAAGCATCAGCTATAATCATCTGAAATGTGAATAAGTGACGATAAAATAATACCTTGGTACGATTTGAGTGAGAAATGTAACCTCTCCTTAGAAGGTCTGACAACACAGCGGACTCTTATTTGAACAGCAGCGTTATCATCGGTATTGTGAATATCGACGCCACTGTGGTGATGAACGTGATCTCTGTCATGAGAGCAGGGTTGCGCCCGTATTTCAGACAGAACATAGTGCCGTAGGATGCTGCCGGCATGGCAATGACTACGGTGTTTATGGCATTCACCACTTCGCTCACTCCCAGAGCCTTGAATAGGAAAAACAGCGATAGAGGAATGATGCAGAGTCTCAATAGCGATGCCACGTAGACCTTCGGGGTGCCGATGATGTCGTGTAGCGGCAGACGTGCCATCGACGAACCTATTATCATCAGCGCTGCCGGAACCGTTATGTTGCCCACCATCGTTACCGGCTTGGCTATCAGTTCGGGAGTGCGGATATTGAATGCCACAAGTAGGGCAGCGGCAAAGGCGGCTATCATTGCCGGCGAGAACAATATCTTGGGGTTGAGTTGCTTGATGCTGTATTCTCCCTTGATGAGCATCACGCCGGCTGTGAATATGAAGAAGGTGTTGGGCATGTTCAGCAGGGCGGCATAGAATATGGCGTGAGGTCCGAATATCGATGCCACTATGGGATAGCCGATGAAACCAACGTTAGCAAACATCAGTGTGAATCCGATCATTCCCTGGGCGTCGTGGTCTTTGGCTATGAATCTCGGTACGAAGAATCCGAATGCCAGGAGTATGATGTATGTCAGTATGCTTACTCCCAGCAGCGGTAGAATCAGCGTGCGGTCGGGCAGCGTGTCGCCCATTACCGACGAGAGGATAAGCGACGGACAGGTGATGTCGATAACTATAGTAGACAGTTTCTGGTCGAACTTGTCGCCCATATATCCGAGTTTGCATAGCACGTAGCCCAATATGACGATGATGAACAGAGTCACCATCACTTCCAGATTTTCCATTATCCTGATTTGTTTCGTCTTACTTGTTATATGATGCCCATCATCTGCAGGATGTATGGAGTCAGTATGGCGGTGAATATGCCGTTGAGCGTAAGTCCAAGCGACGCATAGGCCCCATGCTCCATTCCATGTTCCATAGCTGCCGATGTTCCCACGGCATGTGATGCTGTGCCGAGCGAGATTCCCTGGGATGAGGGCATTCCGATGTGGCCGTATTTGAGGATTCTGAATCCTGTTATGGCTCCGAAGATGCCGACGAACACCACTATCGTGGCGGTGAGAGATGGTATGCCGCCGATGCTCTGTGTCACTTCCATTGCAATTGGTGTGGTGACAGATTTTGCTGCCAGCGAGAGCACCACGATGCGGGATGCACCGAAATACTGTGCCAGGGCAACGACCGACACTATGCCGACAAGGCATCCCACGAGCTGCGACATGAATATCGGCACCATTTCATGCTTTATGGAGTGGAGCTGCTTGTATAGCGGAACACCGAGCGACACCACGGCGGGCTTGAGCCAGAAGTCTATCTTCGAACCGCTTAACTTGTAGGTTTCATAATCAATGTCGGCTATCGTGAGAAAGCATATCATGAAGGCTATGCTCACCAGGATGGGATTGAAAACCGGCAGCTGCAGCATTTTTCTTACGAGCTTGGCGAGGAAATATACTCCGAACGTCAGCGTAAGCAGGAAATAATCGTTGTTGAGGTATTCGTGGAAATCCATTTGCTTATAGTTTTTTTCCTTTTATGCGTTTTATTATCTTCCTTGTCATGATGTGTGTCCAGCCTGTGACCACAAGCACGAGCATGGTGCTCAAGGTCGTGGCGAGCACTATGGGCACTATCTCTTTTCCGATAATGTCGAAATAGAGCATCAGAGCCACACCTGGCGGCACGAAGAAGAAGCCCATGTTTTTCACAAGGAAATTGGATATCGTCTCTACCCATTCCAGTTTTATCACTTTCACCTTCAGCAAAAAGGTGAGCAGAAGCATTCCAATGATGCTTGATGGCACGCTGATGCCGGTGAGCCATGTTATGAACTCACCAACGGCAAGGCAGCCAATAATGATTGCTAATTGTCTAAACATTTTTATTATCCTGAATTGAATATTTTTTCTTTTGCATGGTCGGGAGAAAATTGTTGAGTCCGTTCTGAATGATTCCGAACTCCTAAATCTCGATTTCTTCTATCCCTCCGTATTCCACTGTGTGTTCGAAGCATCCTTCCTCCTTGAACAGGCCTCCGTAGATGCCCGCACAGAGCAACACTCCGCAGTGGGCGAAGATGGCCACCTGGCGGTATGGCTTCTGCTTCAGTTCGTCGAGAAATCCTGCCACCCTTTCATATACCATCGGAAAACTTTCACCGTTTGTAGTTGCAACGTGCATATAGTCATCATACCATTTCTGCAGGTTGTCGTCCTTGATGTCGTCGTAGCGTTTCATTTCCCAGTCGCCCATGTTCATCTCCATGAGTCGGTTGTCTGTGACGGGGGTGGGATAACCGCAATAGTCTGCCAGCAGGCGCGCTCTGGTGAGAGGTGATGAGAACACGGCATCGAACGTTCTGTCGCCGAGTGCTTTCTTTGTCATTTCTGCCTCTTCTGTAAACGTTGCCGCCACGGGAACGTCCGTCTGTCCGTAGCACACGCCCTTCGGCACGTCTACGCTTGTGTGTCTGATTAATATTACTTTCATGTTTTTTTCAGTTAACGAGTTGACAAGTTAACGAGTTGACAAGCAAACGAGCTGATATGAAGGTCACTTTTTCCCGTCCGTCTTTGATAATTTGGGCTTAATGCCACATGAACTCCAGCATCTTTCCTTCCATGGCGGCGCTCTTCATTGCATTCGACCATAGTATGGCGATGGTGAGATATGTAGTGAGTTCAATCAGGAGGAACAGTGCTCCGCAGCAGTCTCCCGTATATCCCTTGAGTCTCTTCCATATCAGTCTATAGAGGAAATACATCACCACGCATGGAACGAATACTATCAGATCCCATTCCAGTGTAAGCCGTGTGAGATAGAAGAACAGTCCCAGAGGCAGAAGTCCCTGCAAGGCGAGACATATGCTTGCCCTGATATTCATGCGTCGGTATACGTTCTTTGCCTTGGATTGTTCCTCAGTCCTGGCATATGGCATCATCTGTATAATCTGGCCGGCGAGCATCTTGGCATAAGGGTCGGCAGCGAATACAGACAATGCTGCAAGAATCGGAGGCATACACGAAAGGCTGAAAAAGAGCAGCAGTTCATAGAATATTATACCCAGCACACCATACGTGCCGATGCGTGAGTCTTTCATTATGTCGAGAATCCTCTGCCTGTCGGAGCCTCCTCCGCCGAACCCGTCAACGAAGTCTGTCAGTCCGTCCTCGTGCAGCGCTCCAGTGATGAATATCCTCAAGAGGATCGCTGCTACGATGGCTATCTTCTGCGGCATATACATAGAACCGAAATATATCGTTGCCGCCATAGCCCCTCCTGTCAGCCAGCCCACTATGGGCCAGTATTCTACCACTGCTTTATACGATTCTTTAGGCGGCTGATAGATACGCCAGAAAGGCAGTCGGGTGAAGAATATGAGCGCTGCCCATACGTTCTGCCACCACTTAGAAGTATTTAGTGATATTTGCATTTTCAAAGTTGTTCATCTCGTTTATCATCCTCACGCTGCTCTCAATGATAGGGTAGGCGCACAACGCTCCCGTTCCTTCGCCCAATCTCATTCCGATGTTCAGAATCGGTTTCGCTCCCATTATCTGCAGCATCTTGGCATGGGCGTGCTCGTCTCCGCAGTGTCCGAAGATGGCGTAGTTGAGCACTTCGGGATGTAGGCGGCTTGCCGCAAGCATACATGCCGACATTATGAAACCGTCCACCATCACTATCATCCTGCGTTCGGCGGCTCTCAGCATAGCTCCTATTGCTCCTACCATCTCGAAACCTCCGAAATAACGTATCATATCGGTAGCGCTGGCATAGGGGAAGTCCCTGTTGAATTTATCCACAGCCTCTTTCAATACCTTATGCTTGTGGCTCAACTGACTGCCTGCCACTCCAGATCCGGCTCCCACACAGTCGTCAAGTGGTACGCCTCCCATGAGATGCAGCCAGATGCTCGAAGGAGATGTGTTGGCTATTCCCATCTCGCCTATGCATACGATGTTGCAACCTTCGTCGGCACATTCGTCGATGATCTTTGCTCCCGTAGAGAGAGCCTTGTCCATCTCCTCTTCCGACATTGCCGCTTCGTGGAGGAAATCTTTTGTTCCCCATGCAATCTTCTCGTTCCTTATTTCAGGGAAAGAACTAAGGTCGTAGTCCACTCCCATATCTATTATTCTGAGCTTGAAGTTGTGCTGGCGACAGAACATGTTTACACCTCCTCCGCCTTTCGTGAAGTTTATCATCTGCTGCCATGTCACATCTCTTGGCGACAGGCTGACTCCTTCTCGCTCTATGCCGTGGTCACCTCCAAAAAGCAAGTGGCAGGGGTGGAAGAGAGTTGGGAGGAGAGAATGCTGCACGAGGCATATCCTCAGTGCCAGTTCTTCGAGCATTCCCAGCGAACCTTTCGGCTTGTTCAGATTGTCAATCTTGTCTTGTATTTCGTCCTTGATGCTATGGTCTGGCGAAACTATATTGAATTTTATCATGATAGAATAATATTTTGCTTACTTTATCTTCACCGGAATTCCGCTTACAGTTAGGTATACGTCGTCAGCCTTGGCCGCAACGTATTGGTTGAACCATCCGAGCAGATCAGTGAATCTGCGTTGTACGGCATTGCCGCTCACCCCTCCGCTGCCAATCTCGTTGGTCACGAAGATGAATGTGGCATCCTGGTCGGTAAACTTGTCGAACTCTTCCTCAATCTCTTTCAGCGTCTCGTTGATGTCAGGCTGATGGCTTTCATCGTTGGCTGCAGAAAAGAAGAAATTCGTACACCATAGAGTCAGGCAGTCTATCACAGCCACCTTATTATATATATACAGCTTGCTGAGATGTTTTTCCTCTTCGATGTTGGTCCACTGTTCTCCTCGGCGCTCCTTGTGCTTGTCCACGCGCTGCTGGAATTCTTGATCCCAAATGTGAGCCGTGGCGATGTACACAGGATTGCGGGAAAGCTCCAATGCCATGCGCTCGGCGAGGACGCTCTTTCCCGAGCGTTGTCCGCCAGTTATTAGTATGATACGTTTCATCAGTGCAAAAGTAGTAAAACTATCTGAATTATTCAGCGGTAGCAATGGATTATTTGATAAGTGGGCGAGTTTGACAAGTAAACCGGCTAATGGGGAGAATGGTTGACAAGTGTGTTGGTCTGCATATGGATTTCATAAAAATAACTATTTGAGCTTGTTGCGAGGGGTTTTGTCAAATCATCTCTTGACAATTCGTTGGCTATATGCAATCTCGGGATGGCATATTAATATATATAGGTATAAGGTGGATATTCTTGCACTATTTTGCGTAAAAAGTTAGCTTGTGCAATAAATTTGTTAAGAAAAGTTTGGCTGTTATCAGAAAAATGTTTTACTTTGCACTTCAAGAATGTAGAAAGATTTTAAAAACTGTATTTATAATTAATTTAAAGATTAAGAACATGAAAAAATTCTTTACTTTGTGCGCTGCTGCTGCTTTGGCAGTTTCCGCATCTGCTCAGACAGTTACTGAGAGTAAGACTTTTGACAATTGGTACATCGGTGTAAACGGTGGTCTTGCAACAGGTATTCATCCTTCACAGCTCGGCTGTGGCGGTACATGGCTCAAGGATATCACTCCTAACGCAGGTATCCGCGTAGGTCGCTATTTCACTCCTGTATTCGGTCTCGCTGCTGAGAGCAATGTTTATTTCAGCGATCTTCATCATACAGGGCGTACAATGAACAACCTCTTCGGTAACTACACAAATACTCTGGTTAACTCAATCAACACCTCTCTTATCGCTACAATCAACTTCAGCAACTGGTTCGGCGGTTACAAAGGTGAGCCACGTCTCTTCGAGGTAAGCGGCGTTTATGGTCTTGGTTGGGGTCACGTATTCGGTGGCGAGGATCACGATCGTTACTATGCAAACTCTTGGGATTCTGCTGACAAGGTAGACTTCCTGACATCTAAGGCTGGTCTTGACTTCGCTTTCAACCTCGGCAAGGACAAGGCTTGGCAGGTATATGTTGAGCCAGCAGTGGTTTGGAACCTCGAGGGCGCTAAGAAGGGCGTTCGCTACGATGCCAACTACGCTGACTTCCAGCTCAACGCAGGTGTTGTTTACAAGTTCAAGAACTCTAACGGTACACACAACTTCACTATCGCACAGGTTCGCGACCAGGCTGAGATCGACGGTTTGAACGCTAAGATTAATGATTTGCGCAACGACTTGAACGGTAAGGATTCTGAGCTCGCTGCTAAGAACCGTCAGATTGCTGACCTTCAGAAGGCTCTCGACGAGTGCAACAGCAAGCCTAAGTATGAGAAGCCAGCTACAGCGACCAACCTCCAGCCTACAGTTATCTTCCGTCAGGGCAAGTCTGTAGTTGATCCTGCTCAGTACGCTAACATCGAGCTCATCGCTCAGTACATGAAGAATCATCCAGAGGCTACTGTAGAGATCAAGGGTTATGCATCTCCAGAGGGTTCTAAGGAGTTGAACCAGAGACTTTCTGAGAAGCGTGCAGACGCTGTTAAGAACATCCTCGTCAAGAAGTACAAGATTGCTGCAAGCCGCCTTACAACTAAGGGAATGGGTGCAACAGACAAGCTCTTCGAGCAGGTTGAGTTCAACCGTGTTGCTACTTTCAACGACAACACAAAATAATAAGTTGGCTGAATAGCGATTTATTACATACTATGTCCCCGTCACTTCATTGTGACGGGGACTTTTTGTAGTATGCTATTCCTTATTTTGGTTTTGTGTTTTTTTTGACTGTCATTAGGTAAAGTCTCTTTTGTTATATCGTGTAACGACATTTTCATGCGAATTACACTTAACAGAGTGATATTTCGCTATTTATATGTAAAAAAAGAAATGATAATTTTGCAATTTACATTAAAAAGTCGTAACTTTGCAGCCGCTTAACGTAAAATAGTCGAATGAAGAATGACAAAATGAAAAACCAGTACCGCGTGAACGAACAGATTCGCGTCAGGGAAGTGCGAGTTGTTGGAGATGATGGTTCAACCGTAATGACTACACGTCAGGCTCTTGATATAGCAAGAGACAAGGGCGTGGATTTGGTAGAGATTTCTCCAAATGCCCAACCGCCAGTATGTCGTATCATCGACTATAGCAAATTCCTTTATCAGCAGAAGAAACGTGCAAAGGAACTGAAGGCAAAGCAAGTTAGACAAGAAGTCAAGGAAATTCGTTTCGGACCACAGACCGATGACCATGACTACAACTTCAAACTCAAGCATGCCAAGGAATTTCTCGAGGAAGGCAACAAGGTTCGTGCTTTCGTGTTCTTCCGTGGCCGTTCTATCCTTTTCAAGGAGCAGGGAGAAGTTCTGTTGTTGCGTTTCGCCAACGATCTTGAGGAATATGGCAAGGTGGAGCAGATGCCTGCATTGGAAGGCAAGAAGATGTTCCTCTATCTCTCTCCAAAGAAAGCCGGCGTAGCCAAGAAGAGTCAGCAGAAGATGGATAGAGAGCGCCGTGAAGCTGAGGCCAAGGGTCAGACAAAAGAAGAGGGGACTACAGAAACTGCTGAGACTCCTGCTAACGGAGGACTCTTCGCTAACGCCAAAAATGGTGCCGATGCTCTGAAGAAGCTCCAGAAGTAATATATAAGAGAAAATAACAGGTGCGTAACGTCTTGGTATATACGTTGCCACCGCATAATAAATAACCATTTAAACATTTAAAAAAATGCCAAAAGTAAAGACAAACTCCGGTGCAAAGAAGAGATTTCGTTTCACTGGTACAGGTAAGATTAAGAGACGTCACGCTTACCACAGTCACATCCTGACTAAGAAAACAAAGAAGCAGAAGCGTAATTTGGTTCACACTGCAATCGTTGATCCTAGCAACGTTAAGCAGGTACGTGATTTGCTGCGTCTCCGTTAATCCTATTGTCTAACATTTTTAAAGTAAGAAGAAACTATGCCAAGATCAGTAAATCATGTTGCTTCAAGAGCAAAAAGAAAAAGAATTTTAAAGCTTACACGTGGTTACTATGGAGCGCGCAAGAACGTATGGACCGTAGCCAAGAACACTTGGGAGAAGGGTCTTACCTATGCTTACCGCGATCGCCGCAACAAGAAGCGTACTTTCCGTGCGTTGTGGATTCAGCGTATCAACGCTGCTGCCCGCCTCGAGAATATGACTTATTCTACTCTGATGGGTGCTCTGCATAAGGCTGGTATCGAGATCAACCGTAAGGTTCTCGCTGACCTCGCTGTAAACAACCCAGAGGCTTTCAAGGCTATCGTTGCTAAGGTGAAGTAAATCATAAGCAATCATAAATCCAAAAAAAAGCTGCATTGCAATTTTCGCGATGCGGCTTTTTTATTGCTCGTTATTCCTGTCTCTACCGGTTAAAGTTGTGGTATATCTTATTTGTTTGCAGGCCTATTGAAGAGCACCAATGCCTTGTCTTGACAAAGCATTGATACTGATTCACGTTAAACTTCCATTATTTGCATAAGGCTATTATATTCCTTTCATTGATAGTGATATGCGATGTCGCTTCTCGTCAACCTCAGCTACTCTTACCATGACATGCTGGTGTAGCTTCACTACTTGTGTAGGGTCGCTGACGTAGCGGTCGGCAAGTTGGGAGATGTGTACCAAACCGTCCTGATGCACGCCGATATCTACGAAGGCACCGAAGTTGGTGATGTTGGTGATAATACCGGGCACTACCATACCCACCTTGAGGTCGGCAATAGATTGTATGCTGCTGTCAAATTCAAATTCTTCAATTTGTTCTCTTGGGTCGCGTCCCGGTTTTTCCAGTTCGCTGATGATGTCAGTGAGTGTAGGTATACCTACTGTGTCTGTCACATATCGTTTTATGTCTATGCCATCACGCTTCTTCTTGTCGAGAATCAGGTCGCCAACAGAGCAGTGGCAGTCTTTAGCCATCTGTTCTACTATTTTATAGCTTTCAGGATGTACAGCACTGTTGTCAAGAGGATTACGGGCTCCTGGTATGCGAAGGAATCCGGCACATTGTTCAAATGCTGCCGGACCGAGGCGTGGTACGCGTTTCAATTGTGCTCTGCTCTGGAACGGCCCGTTTTTGCGACGATATTCCACTATGTTCTTAGCCAATGCCGGTCCCAGTCCGCTGACGTATGTCAGCAGATGGCGACTTGCCGTATTAAGGTCTACGCCCACCGAGTTTACGCAACTCTCCACCGTCAAGTCAAGGCTCTTACGGAGCTTCGTCTGGTCAACGTCGTGCTGATATTGTCCCACACCGATACTTTTCGGATCTATTTTCACTAATTCAGCAAGAGGGTCCATAAGTCGTCTGCCTATCGACACAGCGCCTCGTACTGTGACGTCCTCCATAGGGAATTCCTCTCGTGCTGTTTCAGAAGCAGAATACACAGAAGCACCGTCCTCACTTACCACAAACTGCTTTATTTCATCAGCGAAATGCAGTGAGCGGACGAATGCGGAGGTTTCGCGACTTGCCGTACCGTTGCCAATGGCTATAGCTTCGATACGGTAATCTTTTATCATCTTAAGCATCTGTTGTGTGGCTTGCTGAACCTTGTTTACAGGAGGGTGGGGGAATATGGCCTCGTGGTGTAGCAGATTGCCTTGTGCGTCGAGACATACTATCTTGCATCCCGTTCGGAATCCTGGGTCCACTCCCATAACTCGTTTCTGACCAAGTGGGGCAGAGAGCAACAGCTGTCGCAGGTTTTCTGCAAACACGCCGATAGCCTCCTCATCTGCTTTTTCCTTGCTCAGATTTGCAAATTCCGTTTCTATGGCAGGTTTGAGAAGTCTTTTGTATGAGTCGTCAACAGCTTCGCCCACAAGTGAGGAGCAGCGCCCGTAGCCACGGACGAAGAATCTTTTAAGCCTCTCGGTACATTCATCATCGTCGGCAGATATTGAAATTCGGAGTATACCTTCGCTTTCGCCACGGCGCATGGCAAGCAGACGATGGGATGAGCATCTGCGTAGCGGTTCGGAGAAGTCGAAATAGTCTGAGAATTTCGCAGCCTCTTCACTCTCTGCCTTTGCCTTGACAACTTTCGACGATATTATGGCACCACAGCGGAAAGCCTGTCTCACGGTCTGTCTGCTGCGTTCGTCTTCGCTCACTGTCTCGGCAATGATGTCTTGTGCTCCGCGAATGGCAGCCGCTATATCTTTCACGCCATCTTTAACGAAACGTTGTGCGGCAGCTTCCGGATTGTTTTCTTTTTGCATCATGAGGATTACAGAAAGCGGTTCCAATCCTTGTTCGCGAGCCATCTGTGCTCTGGTACGACGTTTTGGTTTGAATGGCATGTAAATGTCTTCCAGTTCGTCAGCATCCCAGCAGAGGTCAATGCGCTGTAGCAACGCGTCTGTCATCTTTCCTTGGTCTGTGATGGTCTTCACCACAGTTTCTTTGCGTTTGCTTATTTCTTTTAGCTTGTCGAAGGCGTCGCTGATGGCTGCAATCTTCACTTCGTCGAGACCTCCTGTGCGTTCCTTGCGGTAGCGGCTGATGAAGGGGATGGTGCATCCCTCTTCGAGCAACTGGAGACTGTTTTCTGTACTTCGGCGACTGATAGATAGCCGGGCGGCTATAATTTCTGAGAATTTTTCAATGTTCATTGTTGTATTTCTTAATCAACTATTCTTTTTGCTTACATGTTAACGGAAAAATATAATAAAGATTGTGCAACGTGTGGAAATTAGTTGTGAATTAAGAAGGTAGTTAGTTGTGTATTAAGAAGGTAGTTTCTCCTTAACCAAAGAAGGCCCGGAGATGATATATTCTCCGAGCCTTTGCGAACATAAAAAACTATTGGTAAGGTGTGTGGTGTGTTGTCTTATTTTCTGTTGGCTACACGTTGTTTGATTTGCTTAAGCCTGTTTTGATAGTAGTTCTTCACGTCAGACCATTTGTAATATGGCCATGAATCGGTGGCTACCGGGATATGGCATTCCTTCTCGTTGTGGAGGAATTTTACGATGATATTGCCTGCCTTGTTGCGGAAGAATACAATCTGAATGTTGCTTGCCATCGGGGTGGCCTTGAAGTCAGCCCAGTGTTTGTAGACCTCTTCTGGTTTCCTTACTTCCACATCAAAACCATCGATCTGTAGGAATGCAAGTAGCGGAATGACGTTTCCGTCGTGGCCGAATCTTAGGTCAGCAGCCATATCGCCATTGCTGATAGCCTTGTCTGCACATTCAAGGATATTCTCAACGAGCGTTGATGCGTTTGCCATTACCAGTCCGTCGCTCATCTGAGGATTGGCATTGCCGATATAGAAGCGGTAGTTCACGCACTGCCACATGTCGAAGAGTTCTTGTGGCGTGAAAATGTCGTAGAACGTCACGTCTTTGGTCTCTATGTCCTGCATGTCAGAAGCAATCCAGTAGAATGCCCATGCGAGTTTCTCCGGATTTACCTGGCAGCGGATAAAGTCGGCATCTGAAAACAGTGAGTTTACGAGGCGAGCAGGTTTCACGTGTTCTGCCTCAAACTTGCGATATTCCTCCACCCAAGGACCAGTCTCACCATGAGTGAATTTGTTTGACTCATCGGTATGGTAATTCAGATATGACATGTTGCGCTCCGTCATTTCGTAGTCGACAGAGAGCTGCGGATATATACCTTTTAGTCCATCGCAGAATGCCGCCATACTCATGGCACAACGGTATACAACAGTGGAACGGGCGAATACACGGCGTTTGCCTCTGAACGCCTCAGGATAGTTGCGGGCCATTCTCTCTGCAATACCCTTGTGCTGTCTGGCTCCCAGTGGAGTGAGGTCTCCACCCCGTCCGCGTGTTTCTGTGAACACCTTGCGAAGGCGCTGCAGCACGTCCTTTCCGAGCGGTGTTATGCATCCTTCATTTTCAGCCTTCTCAAGCAGTGAGATGGTCATGGTGAAGTCGCCGTCGCCCAAGAGATAGCGAGAACCGTGGCGTCCGTAATGGCTTACGTAGAATGGTGTGTAGCCTTTTGGAGCAGGAGTCTGGCGTGTTGTCACTTCTGGGTATGCGAGATATACGCCTCCCGACTTGTTGAGATCGGCACTGATCTCTTCGAATGATGTCTGTGCCATCGCACCGTTGGCTGCCAAGGCGATGGTCAGTGTGAGTAGTGTGTGTCTGATTGAAATCATGATGTTTGTTTTTAGTTGACGAGTTGACAAGGAGGTTTCCTTTGATTGTCAGAAGAAAAACAATTTCCTTGTCTACTCGTCTACTTGTCTACTTGTTAACTCGTCTGCTTGTTAACTCGTTAATTGGCATAACCGTCGTTCTGCTTCAGCAAAGGCATGTTGGAGAACTCTGTCTGAGGGATAGGGAATACCTTCAGGTAATCCTCTACGTCGGCACCTTCGCGCACGCCGTTCTTCCAATCCCAGTTGCGTCCGCTTGTGAATTTGCCGAAGCGTACGAGGTCGGTACGGCGCACAAGTTCTGTGGCAAGTTCGCGCTGGCGCTCAGCGAGGATGAAATCGAGATTGAGATCGCTCATCTGTATATCTCCCGATACGTCGGAACGAACACCGTCCTTAGCGTATTTGCCAGACATATAGGCGCGTTCGCGTATTTCATTTACATAGCCTAATGCTTCATCCATAGTGCCGTTGGCACCTCTCAGAATAGCCTCGGCGGCTATGAGATAAGCTTCAGCAGAGCGGAACAGAGGGAAGTCGATGGATGAATATGCGTCACCCTGCTCTGGCAGAGAATTGTCACGGTTTACGTTGCGCCATTTGATGTAGCCGTAGCCACAGGTGAAGGTGCTCGTCATGTTGCCTTTCTCGTCCCATGTGTTCTTTGTCTGGTTGGGCAGAGCCGTCATGAACTGTGCTCGCTTGTCCATCTTCTTGTCGCCCCATGTGTCGTTTGGGTCGAATATCACATCCTGGGCGTCGAAAGCGTCAACGAGAGTGGTCTTCGCCCTTACGTTGCCCCATCCGCGAGATCCAACGCCTGTTTTATACAGCTCGTTCATCGGTCCGTTGACGAAAGCCTTTGTGTAGAAGTTCGTTCCGGCTGAGCTTTGTGCTCTGAGTCCGTCCTGAACGAGAGGCCAGATTATTTCGCTACATTTGTCGTTGTCGGCGAGGAAGATTGTACGATAGTCAGGGGCCAAAGGATAAGTACCGTCGTTGATCACCATCTTGGCATATTTGAGAGCATCGTTGTAGCGGTTCTCGCCAGTCCATGATTCTGCGTTTATATACATTCTGGAGAGCAGGAACCATGCTGCCACACGGTCGATACGTCCATACACGTTCTCGCCTGGAGCCTTGAGGTCTGTGTCTATGGCGAGAAGTTCGCTCTCGGCAAAGTCGAATATCTGCTTGCGGGTCCACTGTTGCGGTATGTCCTTCACGCCAGTGTTCTCGTCGATGTATGGCACGCCGCCGAAGAGGTCGCACAAGGTAGCATAGCAGTAGGCGCGGATGAATCGTGCCTCTGCACGGTAGCTGGCACATTCGCCGCCAAGTTCATTCCATAGTCCGCGGCTCTTGAGCTTGCTCTCGGTACATTCGCGCAGCAACTCGTTGCAGTATGCTATCGACATGTAGAGACGCTGATATGTCCAGCGGATGACAGAAGCGTTGGATGCGTCCCACTGCAAGTTGAGACATTTGCGCAGTCCGTTAGACGATGATGGCATGATAAAGTTGTCTGTTGGCAACTCCTGCAGGTAGAACATGAGGCGCACATATCCAGAGTATCCTTCGTTGGCACCCTCAAGGTCACCGTCGCCACCGTCGCCACCTTTCTGACCTGTGAGGATAAGTGAGCTGTAGCATTTTGCAAGTACTCCTGTATAGCCGTCGGCTGTCTGATAGACCTTTTCGCTCACCAGCTCATTGTCGTCGAGAGGCATGGTGTCGAGGTCGCTGAAACATGATGTGAAGAGGCATCCCAGGATGCCCAGCAACATTGTTTTCAATATATTCTTTTTCATAAGTTGTGTTCATTTTGTTGATTGACTAGGAAATTGTTTCATTCATTGACCAGTTCTCCCGTCAATTCATTTACTTTATTTAAAAATTCAGATTAGCAGATATTGAGAAGGTGCGTGGACGAGGATATACGTCACGGTCGATACCGTTGTATATCTCTGGATCCAGACCCGAATAACCGGTTATTACACATACATTCTGAACTGCTGCCGAGAGACGCAGGCTGCTCGATGAGTTCCATAGTTTGTGGAATGTGTAGCCCAGCGTGATGTTGTCGATACGGAAGAAGTCACCCTTCTCAAGGAAGTAATCAGAATAGAGCTGCTGCTGCTGGAATCCGCTCTGTGCCGTGGTCTTCAGGATATTTGAGAAGTTGCCCTGATCGCTATATACCTGCTGCTGGTATTGGTTGGCTGCCACATAATTATATATGTAGTTTCCGAATGAACCATGGCCAGTGATGCCCAACTCCCAGTTCTTGTATGTGAATTGAGTGTTGAAACCGAGATATGACTTTGGCAGGGCGCAGCGGCTGGCATGGCGTGTCTCCTTAGAAGAAACGCTACCGTCCGGCTGTACGAACTGACCTTCCATAGGCTTGCCATTCTCGTCGTATGCCTGCTTTGCCAGATAGAAGGTGTAAGGGCGTTTGCCCACCATGAAGCATTCAACGAACTTGCCAGTGCCAGAGATGGCGCCGGTTTCAACGTAAGAGCCTTCTGTATCTACGGTGTTGAGTTTCGTTATCTTTGAGTCGTTCCAAGTGTAATTCAGTCCTACGCTCCACGAGAAGTCCTTGGTCTGAACAGGCACTGCATTGATTGAGAACTCCACACCCTTGTTGTCCATCTCACCGATGTTCGTGGTGAGCACGGCGGAATAGTTCACACCGGAAATTACAGGAATGGTGTTGAGAAGGTCCTTGGTGTGGCGTTTGTATACGTCGATAGAACCATATATGCGGTTGTTGAGGAAACCATAGTCAAGTCCGGCATTCCATGTCTCCGTTGTCTCCCATTTGATGTCGCGGTCGTAGCCGTTAGGACGATAAGTGTTATACCACTTGTCACCGAACAGATAGCTGGATTCTGGATAAGAGGCAGAGAAGGATGTCATGTATGGATAGTCGTTGAGAATGTCCTGCTGACCAGTCTGGCCATAGCTAAGGCGCAGTTTCAGGTTTGTCAGAACCTTGTTCTCTTTCAGGAACGACTCCTCGGAAATCTTCCATCCCAGGGCTACAGAAGGGAAATAACCATAGCGGTTGCCCTTGGCAAATCTCGACGATCCGTCGGAACGCAGAGTTGCCGTAACCATGTATTTGTTGTCGTAGCTATAGTTCAGTCTTCCATATAATGAAAGGAGATAATATTCAGACTTAGAGTGTTTTGCGGAGAACAGTTCCACTCCCTCTGGCGACAGTGTGGTATCGCTGAACTTCTTCCAGAAATGCTGCCATCCGTAACCGGCCATGGCTCCGATGTCGTGTTTGCCGAATGAGTGCTGATAATTGGCATAGAGGTCGAGCAGGGTGTTCGTCTTGTTGTGCTTGGAGTTGTAGTCGAGACCCGTACCGTCCTTTTTGTTAGCCGTATACATCATTCCCGCCAGATCAGGCACAAATTTGCTGTATTTGCTTTCAAGCACATCGTAGCCCAGGTTGAGGTTCAACTGCAGGTCTTCGAAACCGTGCACCTTATAGTTGAGGGCAACGTTGCCGATAGAACGATAGAGCTTGTTGTGCAGATTCTGTAGTTCCAATTGTGCCACAGGGTTGTCGGTCTGTATGGCCATCGGAGAGTTGCCGTTCATCCAGATGAAGTAGCCACGGCCCGGGTCAGTGGCAGATGTCTCGCTGCCGGTATGCACAGGGCGTGTTGGGTCATAAGCCAAGGCATTGCCTACAACTGATTCGTCCACGCGGGTGTTGTCCTCCATTGAAGCTTTCAGATTAACGTTTACAGAAAGGTGGTCCTTGAAGAACTTCGGTGCGAGACCGCCGTCGAAGGTATAGCGCTTGTAATTGTTCGTGCGGATGATACCGTTCTGGTTTGTGTAGCCTAAAGACACCCTAACTGGAGCTTTCCTGTTGATGCTTCCCGACATGGAGATGTTGTGGTCGGTGCCGAATGCTGTTCGGTATATCTCGTCCTGCCAGTCGGTGTTGTTTGTTCCGAAAGCTGCGTCAGCTGGTACACCTGTCACTGTTGGGGCGAAGGCACGGAACTCATCGGCGCTGAGCACTTTCAGACGTTTCGCTGTAGTGCTTATAGCAAAGTTTGCTGAATAGTTGAACTTCGGTGCGCCCGAACTTCCTTTCTTTGTTGTTATCACGATAACGCCGTTGCTGGCACGTGAACCATAGATGGCAGTGGCAGAGGCATCCTTCAATACAGTGAAAGTCTCGATGTCGTTAGGGTTGATGCCGCCGATAAGGTTGCTGCCTCCCTCGATGGAAGAGTTGTCCACTGGCACACCGTCGATAACTATCAGCGGGTCGTTAGAAGCCGACAGAGATGCACCGGAGCGGATACGTATCGTAGAGCCAGAGCCTGGAGCACCAGAGCTTGAAATAACGTTTACACCGGCAACTTTGCCCACGAGAGCGTCTTGTGCACTCGCTCTTGAACCTTTGTTGAATTCATCTGGCTTGATGGCAGAAACAGACCCCGTAAGGTCATTCTTCTTCACGGTGCCGTAACCCACTACGACCACGTCGTCAAGCTGTTTCGTATCTGGATTCATCTTGATTCGCATCATGCCGTCGGCAACGGCAACGGTTTTGTCCTCATAGCCGATGTAGCTCACGTGGAGGCTTTTCGCTGAAGAGGGAACGTTGGCAAGAACGAAATTACCGTCGATATCGGTAATTGTACCGCCTGGCATGCCGTCCACAGTTACAGTGACACCGATCATGGGGTCACCGTTTTCGTCCAGGATACTTCCTGTAAGACGTTTGGTGGCATTGTTGCCGGCTTGTTGTGTGGCATGTTTCACACCGTTGTGGCGAGCTTTGGTTATAATGATGTTCTTGCCTTCAATCTTGTAGTCGATGCCCTTCTGACCCTTCAAAATCTGCTCGATTACGGCAGAGAGGTCGGCATTGGTTGCCGACACCGTTACCTGTCGCTGGGTGTTGACATCGGTAGATGAGAAAACAAAAGTGTAGCCGGTCTTTTCCCGCAATTGGTTCATGGCCTGCTTCACAGTTACATTGTTTGCTCTGAGCGTCACCTGCTGAGCACTGGCAGTGGCGCTGAGGCATAATAGTGCTGAGGCTATGCATACAGCCTTTTGATAGTTGTACATAGGATTAATAGGTTTATTTTTTATTATTGTTTATGATAGAGATTATGTCCTGCCTGCTCCATATTGGGGCGAGGCGGATTCGGTTATTCAGTTTTTATATTCTGACTGCTTATTTACAGTTCTTATAAGTTCCTTTTTTCAGTATTTCGTGTCATTTCCTTTTCTTTTGTTTATCCATAGGCTTTGTCTTTTGTTTTTATATTTCAGGTTTCATAATAGATTCGGTTTATGTAAGATTGGTAAATCTGTTTCTTGTAAATTTACCCATTCAATATATGTAATACTCCCCACTTTTCAGTCGTTTGTATCTCATCTGTTGAGTTTTGGCCATTGTAGACAGAATATCCTCAATGGTTGTTGTCTGGCGGAATGTTCCGTAGAAGGCCCTCTGACGTAACTGTTGTGCCACTTTTATCTTCACTTTGTAGGTGCGCTCCAGTGTTTGGGCTATTTGTATGAGTGGTATCTCGTCGAAGAACAGTTCACCATGTATCCATGAGTCAGAACGGTTTCCATCTTCCATCTTCATCTTGGTCATCTGGCCAGTGCCCTTGTTCAGTGTCAGTCGCTCGTTGCCTACCATTTCCATGTGTTTGCCGGTCTTGGTGCTCGCAATGTCTACATGTCCACGCATTAGCTTCACAGTGACGCATTGGTCTTTTGGATAGTCGCGAAAAGTGAATCTTGTGCCAAGGACCTTCAGATTTGCCGATTTCGTACTTACCACAAAGGGCAGCTCCTTGTTTTTGCTAACGTCGAAACATGCTTCACCTGTAAGCTTCACATTTCGGTCGCTGATGCCGAATCCTTGAGAATACTCGATGTGTGAACGGGCGTTCAGCCATACACGGCTTCCGTCGGGTAGACGCACTTCGGAGATGGAACCGTCTGAAGACGATACTCTGATCTGGGCAAGCTGACGCGTCATGCTGCTTGTGGCATATTCGTATCCTGCCCACGGTAGAGCCACGGCCAAGGCAATGGCAGCCGCTGCCACGGCACTACGCCAATGAAGGCGGAAAAATGATGTGCCGCCGGTATTCCCTTTTGAAGAAGCGCGATCGCAGAAACGGTGGTAGGCCTGTTCCTTGTCGTAACCGTCGGCAGATGATGCAACGGCAGATGAGAAGTCAATCTCGATGATATGCCGTATGCGACGGCGATAGTCGTCAGACTCCAATGCGGCATCGCGCAGGAAAACTATCGCCTCCCTGTCGCTTCTGTCAGCAAGATAACGCTCCGCCATCTTGTCGATCTGTTCGTATTTTTCTTCTCTTTGCATATCAGGATTTTTGAGTCTCTATACTGTTATGACAAACATGACAGATGAGAGGGTAGTGAAAAACTGAAAAAATAACTCCATCATAAAAATATTTATTCACTGGTGATTGAAAGTGTGTGTCTCTCCTAGCGTACATTGTTTATATAGTCTTTTCCCATTGTTCTTCAAGTGTAGGCTCATTCACATGCTATTTGTTCAGAAAACTGTCTGTAAGGATACTGGCTGTGATTGAGTGAATGACTATAATGTGGATTTGCATACTTTGAAATGCTATCTTATGAGCATGGCGATGACAATCCACTTCAGATAACCGTCAAGATTGGAATGGAGAAATGACAATGCTTGCTTGATGTGATATTTCACTGTGTTGGTTGAAATATTCAGTTCACTAGCGATTTCCTTATATGAAAGTCCTTCGAAACGGCTTTTCTCGAACACCTCGCGGCATTCTTTAGAAAGCAGCGATATGCACTGACTTATTTGTCCTTCGAGTTCCTGTTCGAGCAGTGTTCCTAGGGGTTGGCTGCCATCTGTGAAAATAACGTCGAGCATTTCCATTTCTTCTCTTATGTTGAGAGAAGCATTGGTGGCAGAAAGGCGCTTTATGCGCGATTTCAGTTCGTTTATACATCTGTTCCTTACAGCTCCCAATAGGTAGGAACGCAGACTGCTGGTTATGTTGAGTCTCTCGTGGCTCTTCCAAAGATTGAAGATCACGTCGTCAGCAATGCTTTCAGCCATGGCCCTGTCGTGGAGCATCCTGTTGGCAAAACTGCACATCAGTCCATACTCATTATCAAAAATGTAGCGAAAAGCATCCTCGTAGCCTTTGTATAACCGTGATATTATAAAAGTGTCGTCAGCCATATCTTTTATAATTGATTCGTATTATAGTTGATTCGAAGTGAACGTGTGATATTAACTCGTTTTAATTGGATTTTGATAAAGATGTCGCGTGGCAGTATGTTTTTATATTGTCTCTTGCCATCTCATAGGCAAAGGTACACGTTTTTCTTGAAAATTATGTCTTTGCAAGCATCTTTTTGGCATTGGAAACTGCCTTGATGGCTGATCGGTGGGAGAAATAATGCCTGAATAATTACTTTATGTATGAAGGAAAGTTAGAATTAACCTTATTCTTAATGGTTATTACATGATAAATTCCCTTAAATAGTATTAGACAATAGTTAACAAGTGTTTAAATGATAGCCGGGTTGTGTATAGTATAAAAATAAAAGTCGTACCTTTGCACCGCATTTTGCAAATTTAATAAATAAACAATTAAAACAATGTTGAATCATTACGAAACCGTTTTCATTTTGACTCCCGTTTTGTCTGATGAACAGATGAAGGAAACGGTCGCTAAATTCAAGACTCTGCTTACCGACAAGGGAGCTGAGATCCTGAACGAGGAGACCTGGGGACTGAAGAAGATGGCTTATGCAATTCAGAAGAAGTCAACAGGTTTCTATTGCCTGCTTGAGTTCAAGGCTGAGCCATCAGTTGTTGAGAAGCTTGAGATTGGATACCGCCGCGATGAGAAGGTAATCCGTTTCATGACAGTTAAGCTTGACAAGTATGCTTCTGAGTATGCTGTCAAGAGAAGAAACAAACTTGGTAAAAAAGAGGAGGCTTAAAAATGGCACAAGAATCAGAAATCAGATACTTGACTCCACCTTCAGTGGACACTAAGAAAAAGAAGTATTGCCGTTTCAAGAAAAGCGGTATCAAGTACATCGACTATAAGGATCCTGAGTTCCTCAAGAAATTCTTGAACGAGCAGGGAAAAATCCTTCCACGTCGTATCACTGGAACATCTCTGAAGTATCAGCGTCGTGTGGCACAGGCTGTAAAGCGTGCACGCCAGATCGCACTGCTTCCATACGTAACTGACTTGATGAAATAATTTAAAGGAGGATTACAGAATGGAAATTATACTCAAAGAAGATATTATCGGCTTGGGATTCAAGAACGATATCGTGAATGTAAAGTCTGGTTACGGACGTAACTTCCTTATCCCAACAGGAAAGGCTGTCATCGCTTCTCCTGCAGCAAAGAAGGTTCTCGCTGAGAATCTTAAACAGCAGGCTCGCAAGCTCGAGGCTATCAAGGCTGAGGCTCAGAAGAAGGGTGAGGCTATCAAGGATGTTGAGATTGTTGTTGAGATGAAGGTCAGCGCCAATGGTGTGACTTACGGATCTGTTAATGCAGCTACAGTTGCTGAGGAGCTCAAGAAGAAGGGCTTCGATGTAGACCGTAAGATCATCACAATGCGCGACGCTAAGAAACTTGGCGACTACGTTGCTACAGTACACTTCCACAAGGATGTGCTCGTTGAAATCCCTGTAAAGGTGATTGCTGAGAACCAGCCTGTAGAAGCACCTGTAGAGGAAACTCCAGCAGTAGAAGAGACTCCAGCAGCTCCAGTTGCAGAGGAGGCTCCAGCAGCAGAGTAATCTGTCAAGACAATTTGCTTATAAGCAATTTTATTATATTCCCGATGATGTGGCAACATATTCATCGGGATTTTTTTTGCTTCATATCAAGATATATGAATTTCCCAAAAAATGAAAATGAACTATCAGGTCATATGGCTTTTTGTTATAACATGCTGATATGCCGATAGACTGCTGTCTGATGGTAGCTGTCAAATGCAGGATGGTTCATCGCCATGCTTATACTTCGTTTTCATCCTCTTATATATGTCGGTATATATCAGACGTGATAGTACTTTTGTATATAGGAACAGTGTGATAGGGGAGAAGTCTGGAATAGTGCCCAACATGGGCAAGGGTCGTGCCCATCATGGGCAATGGTGTTTTTTTAATAATCCAATGTCAATACTTATGGCGAGCAGCATATAGTATGCAACATTTTTGGCATTATTATGTGTAAATTTTTCTTCGTCATGTTTGAAGGAAATATGAAATATTACATTTAACAACCCGTTGGCGGAATTAGATTAGTGCATACTTAATCCTAATGACAGTTTGTGTTAAAATGGGCACGCTGCTTGCCCAAGTGGGGTAACGTGCTTGCCCATCATGGGCAACGTGCTTGCCCCTGTTGGGCAGATTTGCAGTCTAACGTCTGCCCAATAAGCTAATGTTGTAACACCCATATCCCTGATTTCAGGATTCTGCCAACGCATACATTTCCTGTCGTCTGAATTCCTTTCATCTGATAATTCTTTTCATCTGACAATTCTCTTTTCATCTGCAAACCATCCAGACAATAGGCTGACAATTGCCTAGCAGTCAACTGTTTGATTGTCAGAATATTACAACAAAAAACCAGACAATCTGACAGTTTTTCAGAAATTCTCGTTTTTACTGAGAATCAGCGATATGGGAAACTTTTGCTCATATCGACCAAATTAATTCCACCAACGGGTTATCTAAAGATAATGCAAAATCCGGGTAAATGAGAGAAATGTGAATGCATTCCCATTTCCGAACGGGAGGATTTTATCTAAACCGAAGACATAACAACAAGCTTGCTTGAAAATATACCCGACAACTTGTTTTACTAAAAAATATTGTTCTCGCACACAGCTCTATTGACATACATCAATAATGATGTAGGAAAATGCAAAAATTATCCGTTTGGTATTGCAACTTTACAAATAATCCATACCTTTGCATCGTGTTTTTCATAGTATTAGATTTAAGGTTAACAAAGATTGGGACTCAGCGGAGCCCCTTTTTTTTTGCCCATAAGTCTGACACCTCGAAAAACAAGGATTAACCCCAATTGGTCATTAGGACGTTTACATTATTTTTTTATGACTTCTTGCAGTCTTTCACTTTCAATGCAAGTACGACAAACTTGTCAGATAGTAAAACGGCAGTTATAAAATATAGCAAATAAGAAAGTGTGCCAAAACTCGCTGTCACGAGCCTTGACACACCCTATATCCTCTACATGCCACTATCACGGCATGCGCTACAAACTAAGATATCAATAATATCTTGCAGTGAAAGTGCTTACACCCAGAACGCGGAACTTGACACCGTCCTCCTTGTCCATATAGTCCTGATATAGATGCATCTGATTGCCGTCGAAGCGCACTGTCACGTCAGCCCAGTCATCATCGTCATCATCGTCGTCGTCAAGGTCAACAGGCTCCCACAGGCGCAACACACCGTTCTTAATGTCTTTCCATTCCCAGCGACCCACTTCAATATCGTGGTCAGCAAAGAAGCAGATGTATCTACCGCAAGGCGAGAATACGATGCGTTTGCAGCAGTCGTCAGTTTCGAGAACGTCATCCTCATCAAATCCCCACTTCTTAGCCTCAGGCGCAAGAGTGATTTCCTGCTGCACTCTGCCGAATGTCATCCACTGCTTGCCATATCCGAAGCAGAAGTCGTCAGCATAGAGCCAAACCTCAGATTCGTTGAATTTCCATGAGCGGCAGAGCTGGCGCATGGCAGCATCCTGCTGGTAGTTGTAGTCGATAGACACGACAATTGTGATGCTCACACCATAGCGGTTGGTGTAGGTAACGGTTGCCGTACCCTTGACAGCACCGTCCTTGATTTCAATCATCGTGTTGTTGCTCAACTTATACACTCCGTCTTTCACGCGTGTGTATGTACCATATATATACAGACCGTTGTCGATGTCGTCGGTACCGTTGTTTTCACCAACACGCGCCAGCAGCGGCGACTTGTTGCTCCTGTTCAGAATAGAGCCAGCCTTGCGTGGACCGTCGGCAGCACGCTTCTGAGCGGTGAGGGCATTAGGAGTGGTGATAAGGAAATGGCCGTCGCCAAACAGTTCGACAGACACGAACTCCTTGTCGGTCTTTCCGTCACCCCATGTCTTGACATCCAACTTTATGGCGTCCTTTGCATTCTGCTCATCCTCGCAGTTGCCTACAGTGAACTTTGTAGAAGGCTTCGATCCTTCAGGCAAATTCTTGGTCTGGTCGTTGTCATCGCTGTCGCAGGCCACGAAGCCCAAGCAAGCGAGTGCGATGAAAAATGAATAAATGAAGTTTCTTTTCATAGTGTTTTGTTTTTTCGTTATTGATAATAGGTAAGTTAATTATGTGGCATCATGTCACTCATTTTGCCGTTTTTTGTTCTCTTCTGAAAGGTTAACATTTTAATTACCCTTCGGCTGCAAAGATATGTATTAAACATTGAATCCACAATAGTTCAAAAATAGAACATTTTTTAGGAAAAACTAACGAAACCTAAATATCGCAACATATATGACGGAATTTATTAAAAATAATAGAGTATATAGACAATACCCATGCTTTTTTCAGATGAAAATGCAGAATAAATATATCAGTGAGAATAATGCGTCCATCCACCTGCGGCGATGGACAAAAATTTAAACACATCAGCCCCCACCTAGCCTCCCCCGAAAGATAACCCATCCTAACCTTCCCAAAGGGAAGGGATAAGTTACTCAGAATACTGACATCAGCCCCCACCTAGCCTCCCCCGTAGGGGAGGGACAGATACCATTGGCTACATGATTATCGTTTGTAGTTATCAGATTATCAAAGGGTTATCAATAGTAATAGTAATCGTCCCTCCCCTTCGGGGGAGGCTAGGTGGGGGCTGATGGTAATATACTGAGTAACTTGTTCCTTCCCTTTGGGAAGGCTAGGATGGGTTGTCCAACGGGGGAGAACGAGAAGGGGCTAATGACAATAACCGAAGAAACACTGCCTATGACATCAGCAAGGTATAGACTGTCTACTTTGTCTATAACTTCAGCCCCCACCTAACCTCCCCCGTAGGGGAGGGACAATTACTCTTAGCTGTCTGATAATCGCCTGTATGCCAGTACAAGGCATCTTCAGCCTGTCATTTCACAAGCGAAGAGATGGGGTTTCTCACACCCTTCATACTGGTGAGGAATGCTTTCGCACTGCCGAACTTGAGGAACATGTCGAGACGGATAGGCACGTGGTTCTGGTCGTCGGTGACGTAGAAGCGCACTATCTCCTTCCATTTCCTGTCCTCATACTCCAGATACGAGAGCTCCACGCAGCGGTATTTCTTGCCGTTGTCTGCCTTCACCTTTGTAGTGCCGTTGAAACGCAGACGAGCCGGTGTGGTGCCCTTGCCGTCGGCAATAGGGAAGTCTACGACATAACCCTTCTTCCAGTTTGCCGAACTGAAGGAGCGTGCCCTCATGAAGATGTTCATCATGTCGAACACACAATTGCCGGGAGTGAGGTTCATCCATAAGTGAGAACCGTCGTTGCGCTGACGATGGCAGCGCAGATGCGGTTTGCCGCCGGGATAGGAGTAGAACACCTCGTCCACGGTATACCGCTTTCCTTCACGTGCTCCCTTTCTGAAATACAGCGGTTCGAGTTCCTTTGAAGAGTAGCAGAGCAGCGTGTCGCGAAGCACGAACATATTGTCTACCTTGTTGTTGCCCCTTGTGGTGAGGCTCGACCTATAGGCACTCTTTCCCTTGTATGTGCTCTCTACGGTATACATACTGGCGGTGCCGGCCTTTACCCATACGAATTTCCAGTTGTAGTAGAGGTTGTATGACAGGAACTCGCCCGACTTGAATGCTGTGTTGCGAAACGAGCACTGCGCCGATGCCATTGTGCATGATGCCATGACCATTGCCACGACTATCATTATTCGACGAAATCTTTTCATGATGATAATGTTGTTAATAAGTTGTGTCTATCGAGATTCCATTCACTGTCTGCCGTCGTAGCTGATGCCGAGCTTCTTTGCCCTTTCAGCGTTGCGGCGCTTGATGGTCTTGTCCTGCTCCGGCTTCTGCTTGGTGATGGCATACGGTTTCTGGTGGGCAGCATCACGGGAGTCGGGAGTCCACGAGAGGGTGATGTCCCATTTCGCCTTGCATTCTATACTCTCCGGATAATAGTATGTAGCCTCAGCCTGTCTGCCGTCGGCATAAGACCCCGTGTCCCATTCGCCGTTGCCGTTGGTGTCTGTGAACATCCTCAGATAATACGTGCCGGGGTTGACATAGAAGAATTCAGCCACTCCGCCACTCACAGCCACCGCCTTCACCGGTTTGTCGTTGGCGTCGAGCAGCTGTGCCACCATTGGCAGCGTGTCGTCAGGAGCGCTGATATTGACGAGCAGCGTGCCGTATTCGTCTTCCGGCTTCACCTTGAATCCCTGTTTGTATTCCGGCGACGGCGCTCCGTAGATGTCAACGAATGCCGTGGAGTCGATTTCCAGACTGTATTCCACGCCTGGTCTCCACTCCCCTATCAGCTCATACGAGCGCGCCACGTTCTTCCGCTCTCTGAAAATGAACTTGGAGCGATACCACAGCGTGTCGTGACGGGCATAGAGATGAATCATCGAGGTGTCGATGCGTGCCAACGGCGTAGGCATCTCCACAGTGATGTTCCTGTCAGGGTCGAGATATGTGGCAACGTTGTATTTAGGTTCCAGCAGTTCGATAGGCATCTGCTCCTGGTATTCCTTGCCACGTTTCTTTGCCTTGTCCTGCTGCTTTTTCCATTCCTCATATTTCCGCTCACGGTCTTTCTGCCGCTTCTCATACGACACCTTGGAGAGCACATCCAGCGTGTCGGTGGTGAGGGAGAGATTTCCGAGCGTATCGGTAGCCATATACGATAGTTGCAGAGTCAGCGTGTCCTGGTTTACGAGCGCCGTGTCGCGCAGCCAATAGCTCACGGTATCGTTCAGCAGCGAGTGTTCCACTATGAAAGCATCGTCGCTGTTGAAGTTCAGTCCCTTCACCACAGGCAGGTTTGCATCACCACCGCTGAAGAATACGGTGAAGAGACGAGGGTCCTTGCGCTCCACCTTCAGGAAGAAGCGGTCGGTCTGTGTCTCTGTGAATGCCCTCAGCACGATGTCGTCGGGGATGAACCGCGTATATCCCACGGAACGGATGGAGTCGATATGCAGAGAGTCGCGCCAGATGGTGTCCTGGCGTACTGCTCCCGTGAATTTCGGTTCTATTACATCATCCGAGAAGGCTATCATCTCGCTCTTCTGACTGAAGAAATAATTGCCGTCGGCATCCTGCAGCGCCACCACCCGGTATCTGCCGGGAGCCACGCCACGCACCACGAAACGTCCGCGACTGTCGGTGCGCGAAACGCGGAGCAGAGGCTGCGAGAGAAAGGGGTCGAGCGACTTTCCGTCGGCGGCGGCATTATAGCCCTTCAGCAAGTTGCCCTCGGTGAGAGCCTCATCGCCAACGGCATAGAGACCGACGAGGATACCCTTCACCGGTTCCAGATTCTGGGCGTTGACCACGTTTCCTGCCACCTCAAGCGTGTCGATGTGGTCGCTGGTGGAGAAACTGTAGGTGTAGTTGCCTAGAGGATTGCCCTCGTTCATGTCGGAGATGGCATCAGAGAAGTCGATGGTATAGGTGGTGTTGGGCTTCAGCGAGTCTTTCAGTTCCACCACAATCTTCTTTCCGGCACCCTTTATCTCCGGCGTTTCGAGTTGTGGCGGCGACACCACCACCTTCTCCGTGGGATTGTCCACCTGGATGAACTCATCGAAGAGGATGGATATTTTCTTCGCCTTCACCCCCACTCCCTTGTCGGCCGGAGTGCAGCCGATGATGCGTGGAGGCGTCTCGTCGAACCATCCCCCGTCGGGCTGTCCCATCTTTGCACAAGACGAGAGCAGCGAAGTGATGGTCAGCAAGACCACGCATGCCGGCAGCCATCCCTGTTTCTCAAGAGAGAAGGAATGCAGAATGGTATTTCTCAAAAAGTCGTTTGCTCTTCTGTATATCATATATATAATATGTGTCATTGTTTGTGCTCATTGCGCCGCTGCCACATAGGTCTTGTCTTCATCCCGAAGATGCCATGCCTGTGGCAGACGGAGCATGCGTCAGCCGTTCATCTTCAGCAGTTCGTCGATGTGCTTGCGGCTGTTGCTCAGGCGCGGCACCTTATGCTGTCCGCCGAGCTTTCCCTTCGACTTGAGCCAGTCGTTGAAAAGGTCTTTGCGCGCCTTTACTATCTCCAGATGCTGCAGCGTGATGTTCTTGTAGCGTTTCGCCTCGTAGTCGCTGTTTATCTCCTGCAGCTTCTTGTCGAGCAGCTCCGTGAACTTGTCGAGGTCGGCAGGCTCCTTGGAGAATTCTATCAGCCACTGATGGCGGCATTTGGCATTGTCGTCCATGAATACCGGAGCGGCGGTATATTCCAGCACCTCGGCTCCTGTCTGCTCACAGGCGTATGCGAGTCCCTTCTCCGCATTGTCTACGATGAGCTCCTCACCGAAGGCGTTGATGAAATGCTTGGTGCGGCCGGTGATGACAAACTTGTACGGATTTGTGGACGTGAAGCTCACGGTATCGCCGATGACATATCTCCACAATCCGCACGAGGTGGAGATGAGCATCGCATAGTTCTTGTTTGTCTCCACTCCCCAAAGCGGCACGACGGTAGGGTTCTCCTTGTCGAACTCGTCCATAGGGATGAATTCATAGAACACACCATAGTCTATCATCAGGAGCATCGACTTGTCGGCAGGGTCGTCTTGCAGTCCGAAGAATCCCTCGCTGGCATTGTATGTCTCCATATAGTGCATGTTTGGCGAGGTGATGAGCTGTTCATACTGCTTGCGGTATGGAGTGAACGCCACACCGCCATGGAAGAACACCTCAAGATTCGGCCACACCTCCTCAAGATGCTTCTTGCCGGTGAGCTCCATCACTCTGGTGAGCACGGAGAGCATCCACGACGGCACACCGCTGATGTTCGTCACGTTTTTGTTTATCGTCTCCCTGGCTATGCGATCACGCTTTATCTCGAAGTCAGAAAGGAGAGCCGTGGCTTTCTTGGGCACACGTACGAGGTTGGCAAGCGGATTGATGTTCTCTATGAGGATAGCACTGAGGTCGCCCACAAGCGAGTCTGCCACGCCATAGTTGGGCGAGTGGCTTCCGCCAAGGATAAGGCTCTTGCCGTCGAAGAGGCGGCTGTCGGGATTGTTGCGCAGATACAGAGCCACGGCATCCTTGCCTCCGGCATAATGCACATGCTGCAGACCGTCGTGGCTAACGGGTATGAACTTGCTCTTGTCGTTGGTGGTGCCAGAGGATTTGGCATACCATTTCACGCTTCCTTTCCACAACAGGTCGCACTCGCCGTGGCGCATACGGTCGATGTAGCCCTTGAGTTCCTCGTAGGTGTTCACCGGAACATGACTGGCGTAATCAGAGTATGAGCCTACGGCTCCGAAGGAATACTTGCGTCCATACTCGGTGTGCTTGGCATTGCTCATGAGATAGTGGAGCACTTCCATCTGCAGTGCCTCTGCCTCCTTGTCGTATCGCTCTATCTCCTTCTGACGGGAGACGAACGCTCCTCGTATTATCTTTGTTAAACTCATTATAATCTGTATATAGTTGTCGTTTGAGGCATGCGGGAAGAGTTGTCGCCCTCCCGCAAAAAGGAAAGCATCATCGCATTATTCCTTTATGTCGCTTCTGATAAGCTGCAGGAGCTTCTCCACTGCCTCTTCTTCGGGTATATTCTTCTCCACACACTCCTTGCGGCGATACAGGGAAATCTTGCCCCTGCCGGCTCCCACATAACCGTAGTCGGCATCTGCCATCTCGCCGGGACCGTTCACGATGCATCCCATGATGCCGATCTTCAGTCCCTTCATGTCTTTTGTAGCCTCCTTGATGCGGGCGATGGTGGCACGAAGGTCGTAGAGAGTCCTTCCGCAACCGGGACAAGAGATATACTCCGTCTTGGTGGTGCGCAGGCGGGCTGCCTGGAGAATTCCGAATGCCGTGGCGTCGATGTCGGCATCAGAGAGAGTACCGTTGTTCATGAGCCATATGCCGTCGGTGAGTCCGTCGAACATCAGAGCGCCCATGTCGGCTGCAGCCTCAAGCTGGAAGTCGCCTTTCTCCTCCTGACTGTGGGAATACATCTGGCAGAACACCACTGGATTTGCCACGCCCTCAGTCATAAGTTCATGCACGAGAGCACGCTGCTCGCCAAGGCGGTTCACATTGTTGCTCACGCTGATGACGACAATCTCCGGATGCGCCTTCAGACATGGGATATATTCGGCGCTCGGCGCTCCGTATGGCAACACAAGGAACTTGAGCGGCGCTTCCACTCCGCTCAGGAAAGGGATGGCATTGTATGGGAATATCGGGAACACGTTGTGGCGCTGCTCCCCTGAAATCTGTGCGTAGACATTGAAATCAACAATATACTTCTGACCTTCCACCTTGTTCTCCGGGAGTTTCGCTCCCATATATAGATAGTCGGGGGTGAGGTCGGGGTTGGCATTCGCTGCCGGAGCCTCATCGCCATGGATTCTGCTGCTTATCACCACAGGTAGGTTGTCGCCGCCGATATTCTCCACGGGAACAGTGGTGCGGCGCTCAGGAGATACCCAGTTGAACTTGTCGTATACCCGGCCTGGGATAAGCGTATGGCCGGCACGCTTCGTGATATAGTCCACGAGATGGCGCGCCACAGGAATCTCAGCCTCCGGCTCCTCGCTGAGCGATACTCGTATGGTGTCGCCGATACCGTCGGCAAGCAGCGCTCCGATACCCACGGCACTCTTTATCCTTCCATCCTCGCCTTCGCCTGCCTCTGTCACTCCCAGATGCAGCGGATAGTCCATCTGCTCACGGCGCATGGTGTCAACCAACAAACGTACAGACTCCACCATTACCACCGTGTTGCTTGCCTTGATGGAGATCACCACATCCTTGAAGTCTTCACGCTTGCAGATGCGCAGAAACTCCATGCAGCTCTCCACGATGCCTGCCGGCGTGTCACCATAGCGAGACATGATGCGGTCGGAGAGCGAACCGTGGTTCACTCCGATGCGCACGGCAGTGTGGTGCTCACGGCAGATATTGAGAAACGGCACGAACTGCTTCTCTATCTTCTTCAGTTCCTCGGCATATTCCTCGTCGGTATATTCCAGTTTCTTGAATGTGCGCGCCGGGTCAACATAGTTTCCGGGATTTACACGCACCTTCTCTGCATACAGTGCCGCTACATCGGCTACATGAGGATTGAAATGCACGTCGGCAACGAGCGGTGTAGTGATGCCCTCCTCACGGAGACGGGCGTTGATGTTCTTGAGATTCTCTGCCTCTCTCACTCCCTGAGTGGTGAGACGCACGTATTCTCCGCCAGCCTCAATGATACGTTTTGCCTGATCCACACATGCCTCGGTGTCGGCAGTGGGAGTGGTGGTCATAGACTGCACACGGATGGGATTGTCGCCACCAAGCGGTGTGTCGCCGACATTCACCTCATGGGCTTCACGGCGGGAGTAGTTGAAAAGACCGCTCCATCCGTCAGTGTCACATCCTACTCCTGCACATGCATGGGGATTATGGCTATGATTATTCTTGATATCCATTGGGATTATGAATTTTAACGATTCGGAGTTAGACCCGAAACGGGAAAATCAATTAGTCTTGAAGTTATATTTCACTTCGGCAAGATCCTTGTTTGCCTTCTCTATCTTGGCTCCCAGACCATCCTTGTAGTTCTTCATCTTCTCTGCGAGAGAAGCGTCGGCAAGAGCCATTATCTCTACGGCAAGGATGGCGGCATTCATCGCACCATTCACTCCCACCGTGGCAACAGGTATGCCAGGAGGCATCTGTATGATGCTGAGCATGGCGTCCATACCGTCGAAGGCACTACCCTTGATAGGCACTCCGATAACCGGAAGTGTGGTTGATGCTGCGATGACTCCCGGCAGTGCGGCAGCCATTCCGGCACCGGCGATGATGACCTTCAGTCCGCGTCCTGCCGCATCCTTGGCAAATTTCTCCACGGCATCCGGAGTGCGGTGTGCAGAGAGGGCATTGACCTCGAAAGGCACTTCCATATCATCCAGGAACTTCATCGCTTTTTCCATCACAGGCAGATCGCTGGTGCTGCCCATTATAATACTTACTAATGGTTTCATATCTTTATGTTTTTATCGTTGTCCTTATCAAATTTATTTTCCAGACATCCCCATGAGAACAGCGTCGGATGAGAAATGCTGCTGGTGCATCAAAGACACTGCCTCAGAAAGAGACTGAGGCGTGTCATACGAATATCACCGTGAAGAATCCCACCAACACTCCCACTATGAAGCCGATGTAGAGCTGGCGGAGATTGTGCTGGCGGAGAATCATCCTCGCACTGCCCACCATGCCCGAGAGCAGGAACTGTCCGCAGAGCCACCACACGGGATTGAACATGAACTTGAATCCGAATGCCGCCAAGGCTCCTGCCATTGCCCCCATCGCCGCCATGTGTACGGAAATCTTCCACCACATGTTCACTATGGCACATACTATCTGCACCACAAGCGCCGCCACCACAATGCTGCCCATCAGATGCGGCACATGATAGAAAATCATGACGTAATAGCACAAGAAATAGCAGAGTATCGACACGAGATAGGGTATCACACGCTGCTCCCTGGCACCAAGTTCGAAGAGTGTCCATCCGTGGTAGCGATGGTATAGCTTGATGAGCGATACCGGCAACAGTATCGTGAAGATGTAGGCTATGAAAAGCACGAAGAGCTTGTATCCCAAGGGCATGCGGTTGAGATAGCTGAACGTGAACAGAACAGCCAACCCTATGACGGGCAGATAGAACGGCGAGGAAAAGAGGCTCACCCCTTTTGCCAGCCTTATGATGTTTCTTACATTCATTTCTTTCTGAGTCTTGCTACCGGTATTCCCAATTGTTCCCTGTATTTCGCTATCGTTCGCCGTGCTACCGGACAGCCTTTTTGGGCGAGTACCTTCGTGAGGGCATCGTCTGAATAGGGTTTCGACTTGTCTTCCCCATCGATTACCTCCCTCAATGCCAATTTTATCTTGCGTGTGGACAGCTCCTCGCCGTCCTCTGTCTTTATTCCGTCGCTGAAGAAATGGCGGAGCTTGAACGTACCCCAGCGTGTCTGAGCATACTTCATGTTGCTCACTCTCGATATCGTGGATATGTCGAGACCTGTGCGGTCTGCCACATCCTTGAGTATCATGGGTTTCATGTCGCTCTCATCGCCGTCCTGGAAGTATTTGCGCTGTATGTCGATTATCGCCTTCATGGTGACATACATGGTGTGCTGCCTCTGCTTCACGGCATCGATGAATCCCTGTGCCCGTTCCACTTTCTCCTTGGCATAGAGCAGCGCCTCCTTGTCGCGTCGCGACATCGACGCCTTGTTTGCCTTGTAGCCCTTGAGCAGTTCGGTGAACGAGGGCGAGACATACAGGTTTGGCACATGGCCGCTGTTGATGGAGAATGTCACGGTGCCGTCGTCGGCGGTATCCACTATGAAGTCTGGCGTTATCTGCTGCATGTTTCTTCCTTCGGTCTCGCCGAGCGATGCACCCGGCTTGGGATTCAAGCGGAGGAGTTCTGAATACACCGTGTCGGCGGTAGTGGGGGAAATGTTCAGCTGCTTCACTATCTTGTCCCAATGCTTGTTCATGAACTCATCGAAATACCTGTCGATGACCTTTAGCATCAGTCGTGTGATTTCAGTGTCGGGCCGCCTTCTGATCTGCAGCAGCAGGCATTCGCGCAGGTCGGAAGCTCCTATGCCGGCAGGATCGAAAGTCTGCAGCAGGGTGATGACGTTCTTAACATCCTCCTCCGTGCAGTATATGTTATGATAGATGGCAAGCTCGTCTGAGATGCTGTCGGCAGACTTCCTCAGCAGTCCGTCGCCATCGAGCGACCCTATCACATATTCCATTATCTCCCTCTGACGGTCGTCGAGGTCTACGTCAACCATCTGCTCCTTCAGTTTGTCGTAGAAAGAAGCCTGCTCGCCATATACCATCTCCTCATAGTCGGCAGAGTCGGCATTGCCGTAGTATGACGGATAGTCGGCATCTGGCATACGGTCGTCCATACCGATGTTCGACAGTGCGTCGTCGAGTGCCGAAGCCCTCTCCTCCCTTTCTGTCGCCGCATCGAAAGCCGCGGATGCCTCGTCTACGGTGTCGTCGCTGTCGCCGGCGGATGCTGACGCTTCATTACCGGCAGACGGGGTTTCATTGGTGGCAAACGCCGAAGTGTCGGCAGACTCCATTTCAGAATCTCCGGCAAATGCCGCATCATCCGGCGAAGAGCTTTCCATGGCGGGATTATCGTCAATCTCTGCCTGTATGCTCTGCTCCAGTTCGGTAAGCGGCATCTCCAGCATCTTCACCGCAAGCATCTGCTGCTGCGTGAGTCGCTGCACCTGAACAGTCTTCTGCTCCTGACTTTGAATTAGCTTCTGTGACATAACGGTGCAAAATTAAGTATTTTATTCGTTATTATCATCAGTCTATCTTTAAAATTGCGTTATAGAGTGTTTTAATTATCCGAAATGGAATAACCCGGTTTACTTTTATGCACAAATAAGCGGCAAATGGTCATAATATCCAGACATTCTACCAGACAGGTGAAAAAAGGCGAAGGGATGCGCCATTCACATGGAACATCCCCTCTTCGTTTTTAATCATCTATGAAAAATGTATTTATTATTGCAGTGTGTATGTGTTATTCATGCACATAAAGATCCCAACCGAGATAGCTGTCGAGAGCCTCCTCGATGACACCTGCCACATCAGCACGCACGAGTGCCACATGGTGTTCGAAACCGTTCTTGCAGATATACTTCATCAGCTTCTGCAGTTCAGGCACCTCGGTGACAACGATGCAGCCATCCATGCCGTATGGATCGTCGGTCATCTTTCCCTCTCCCACGTATGCCTTTATCATTCCCTTTGTATCGTCGGTAGAGATACGGAAGAAGGTGAAGTCGCCGGCGCTAACCTTGGCGTAAACGGCACCGAAGGTGTTAATCTTGCCGAGCGTGCGGCCGAGCACGCCAAGCGGGCCAAGGCGCAGGTTGTCGTTGCCGATGAACGATTTAGGGAAGTTTCCGCAGTGGGTGCATACACACTTGTTGCGGTTTTCTGCAAAGTTGTTGTTCCAGTCGGCGATTGCCGACGGTTCTTTGGATGCCAGCGTCAATGCGAGCATAGACACGGCACCGGCAATGTCGGTCTCACAGGCTGCCGGTATGCCAGCCTCGCTGAGCATACTCATGGTGACGCAGGCAGCACAACCGAAGTTCTGCTCCAGCGAGTCCCAACACTGTATCGCCACGGCATCCACCTGGTTTGCCTCAACCCAACGGTTTACGGCAACGCCGAACTTGCACTGCAGACGCAGCTTCTCCCTGTATGATTCAGGCACCTCGGCATATCCTGCCACCTTCTCCATCTGGCGGAGCAGGTCGGTGTCGCTGTCTTCTATCGCCTCTGCGGCATATAGAATCTCGCTCAAGTCTGCCGGCACCACAGTGATGCCCGATGCCTGCAGCAGTTTCTCACTCGCACGACAGGTGTTGAAGCCCAGCGGACGAGTTCCTATCTGACCGATGCGGGCATGCTTCAGTCCGTTCACCACGCGGCATACGGCAGCGAAGCGGTTGATATCTTTTGCCAACAGGTCGGAATATATTGAGTATGTATGCAGAGTGGTGTCTGTGAATGGGATGCCATACTGGTAGAGGTTGTTGCATACTGAGATTTTTCCGCAGAATGCGTCTCTACGGCTGTCGAGGTCCACCTTGTCGTTCTCGTCGTCGCAAGCCTGCACGAGAACCGGCACATGCAGGTCGGCAACGCTGATTGCGTTTATGATGCCGATCTCGAAACCGAAGTTAGGCAACGACACGATGATGCCGTCGATGCGGTCGCGGTTCTGGCGGAACAGCTCCGCACATTTCAGTCCGTCCTCTCTTGTCTCTATGCTGCTGCTTCCCGTAGGAGTGGCATCTTCAGGGAGTATCACATAGTCGTAGCCCTCGGCGTCCAAAGTCTTCAGCAACTGCTTGCGCACGTCTCTGGCAAGCTCAGAGTTGAAATATGCACGTGTGCCGATGATGACACCGAAACACTGTTTTTTGTTCTTCTTCATAATGTTCTTGTCTTTTGTTTCTTAGTTTTTACATGTAGAAGGGTATATCATTCGGGAGAATTGATGAGCTGTCTCACAGCCTTGTGCCATCCCTCTATGTTCTTCTCCATCCAAGCTTCGTTGTCCTGCGAACATACGGTCCATCGGCTGCGGCGCAACCGTGCCACCTCATCGAAACTCTTCCATACGCCGCGAGAGAGTCCGTTCATGACAACGGCTCCCAATGCCGATGCCTCTTCAACGTCGGAACAGTTTACCGGCACTCTCAGACAGTCTGCCTGAAACTGCATCAGGAACCTGTTCTTGGTCGGTCCTCCGTCCACACGAATCTCCTTCAGGTCTATGCCAGCCTTCACCGTCATCGCCTTTACGAGGTCGTTCACCTGATATGCTATCGACTCCAGGGCGGCACGCAGGAAATGCGCTCTCGTAGTGGCGAGCGTCATACCCATCACGGCAGCCCTCACCTTGTCGTTCCACCATGGTGCGCCGAGTCCGGCAAACGCCGGCACGAAATACACGCCGCCATTGTCTGCCACCGACAGCGCCTCAGGCTCCACGTCGGCTGGCGAGTCAATCATCTTGAGCTGTTCCTGCAGCCATTTCAGTGTGGCTCCCGTACTGTGTATGTTTCCCTCAAAGGCATAGAACACCTTTCCGAGGGCGGCAAATCCGATAGAGGTGACGAGTCCGTCGGGGGCTGGCGCCGCCTTCTCGCCGATGTTCACCATCACCGACGACCCCGTGCCGTAGGTTGCCTTTCCGAGTCCTGCCTCGAAACACATCTGTCCTGCCAGCGCTCCATGGGAGTCGCCGAGCACTCCGGCAATGGCAACAGGCTGCAGGAAGAGTCCTTCCACCACAGTATCGCCGAACACGCCGTCGCATGGCAACAGTTCCGGCATCATGCTGCGAGGGATACCGAAGAGTCTTAGCAGGTCGTCGTCCCACTGCAGCGTATGTATATTCATCAGCATCGTGCGTGATGCGTTGGTATAGTCGGTGACATGGCGTTTCCCGCCGGTGAGTTTCCATATCAGCCAGGAGTCCATCGTTCCCATGAGCAGTTCGCCACGGTCTGCCTTTTCTCTCGCACCTTCCACATTGTCGAGAATCCATTTCACTCCGCTCGCCGAGAAATAGGGGTCGATGAGCAGTCCGCTCTTCTCCATCACCATCGGTCCGTAGCCCTGCGCCTTCAGTTCGTTGCAGATGTCCACGCCACGCATGCACTGCCACACTACGGCATTGCATACTGGATGTCCGGTGGTCTTGTCCCACACCACCACGGTCTCCCTCTGGTTGGTGATTGCCATGGAGTAGCTTGCCTCCATGTCGGCATCCTTCATCAGCTGCTTCACGGCAGCTATCACATTGGCGTAGATCTCTTCGGCGTCGTGTTCCACCCATCCAGCCTTGGGATAATACTGGTGGTGCTCCACGTTGACACGCTGAAGCATCTCGCATCTGTCATTGAAGAGCATCGCCTTTGTTGCCGATGTGCTCTGGTCTATGGCTATGATATAATCACCCATTTGTCTTGTCATTTCTTGAGAAAGTCGTTGGCTGCCTTCACTATGCCGTCGGCATCGAGTCCGTAGTGGGCGAAAATCTCCTTGTTGGTACCGTGAACCACATTCTCGTCTGGTATGCCGAGGATGCGCACGGGCACCGGATTCTCCGAAAGCGTCTCTGTGACGATGGCTCCGAGGCCGCCGAACTGGCTGTGCTCCTCCACTGTTATGATGCGTCCTGTCTCCTCTGCCGCCTTGCGGATGGCTTCGGCATCAAAAGGTTTCAGCGACGACATGTCGAGCACACGGGCACTGATGCCCTGCTCCTTCAGCATCTTTCCTGCCTGAAGGGCGTGGTATACGGTCTCGCCGCATCCTATGATGGTGAGGTCTTTACCGTCGAGCAGCATGTTTGCCTTGCCGAGCTGGAAGTCGAAGTCGTCGTTCTCATATACGTCGGGCACTGCCGCACGTCCCACTCTCACGTATACAGGATGTGGGAAATCCACGAGCAGCTTCACCAGCTTGCGTGTCTGGCGCGCATCGCATGGCAACACGATGTTCATTCCCGGGAATGTGCGCAATGCCGCGATGTCGTGCAGACTGTGGTGTGTGGCTCCGAGTGCTCCGTATGCCACTCCTCCGCTCACACCGAGTATCTTCACCGGATTCTCACTGTATGCAAGGTCTACTTTCACCTGCTCCAGACTGCGTGCCACATAGAAGCATGCCGGACCGCAGGCAAATACCTTCTTTCCGCTGTGTGCCAGACCGGCTGCTATTCCCACGGCGTCTTGCTCAGCGATACCACATTCAACGAACTGCTCCGGCAGCTGGTCGGCGAAGTCGTTGAGCGTCACCGAACCGCGTGCGTCTGTCGTTACAGCAATAATATCCTTGTCCTGCTTTGCCAATTCAAGCAAAGTGTCAGTAAAACTCTTTCTACAAGCTATCATAGTTCTATATCAATGTGTGTATTAAAGGTTCTTTATTCTTTCGTCTATCTCGCTGAGTGCCTGGCGATACTGTTCCTCGCTCGGCATACCGTGATGCCATTTTGCCACATTCTCCATATACGACACTCCCTTTCCCTTAGTGGTGTTTGATATCAGGAGGTGTGGCTTGTGGTTGGTATAGTCGATGGCGGCAAAAGTATTCATGATGTCTTCCATGTCGTCACCGTCCATGCGTTTCACGTCCCATCCGAAGGCTGTCCAGCGTGCCGCGATGTCTTCTATAGCCATCACGTCTTCGGTGTTGCCGCTTATCTGCAGATGGTTGCGGTCGATGATAGCCACCAGGTTGTCGAGCTTATACTGATGTCCTGCCATGGCAGCCTCATAGATAGAGCCTTCGCCCTGCTCGCCGTCGCCCATCATCACAAAGGTCTTGTAGTTTCTCTTGTCCATCTTGGCAGCCAGTGCCATACCCACTCCGATAGAGAGTCCGTGGCCCAGCGCTCCTGTGTTCACTTCGATGCCCGGCACTTCAATGGTGGGGTGTCCGCTGAGTATGGAACCGAACTTTCCGAGCGTGTCGGTGATTTCCTTCTTCAGGAATCCCTTTGCCTCAAGGGTGACATAGAGTGCTTCCACGCAATGTCCTTTACTGAGAACGAAACGGTCGCGGTCGGGATTCTTCACGTCGGCTGGACTGACGTTCATGATATCGAAATAGAGTGCTGTCATAACATTGAGACATGACAGGTCGCCGCCGATGTGTCCGGCCTTGGCATTGTAGACCACTTCGATAAGCCTTCTGCGGTTTATCTCGGCTTGTTTTATGAGTTCTTTTGTTTCCATCTTCTTCTTTTTGTTCTTTTTATATACAAGACGCGGATGGGACTCTTTTGTAACGCCTTAGTGACGGTGAAAAAATAACTTGGTATGATTTGAGCCTCATATTTTTTGAGATATTTTGTTTGATACTGCCGGCTGATATCGGTTGGGAATGATGCGGGGGCAACGGTATCTGCCTCATTATGATACAGTAATTGGCAACCTGTACTCTCTCATGACGGAAGAGTACCGGTTGCCAATGACGATATGATTATCAATAGTTTATACTGAGCGTAGCAGCTGTCTACTCGTCAGCGATTCCGAAGTCGAGCTGTTTCTTCTCCAGGTTTGCCTTTGCCACCTGCACACGTATCGGGTCGCCAAGCTGATACCTGTTGTGGTGGCGACGGCCTACAAGACAGTAGTTGCGCTCGTCGAAATCGTAGTAGTCGTCCTTCAGGTCTCTCAGCGACACCATTCCCTCGCAGTGGTTCTCGTCGATTTCGCAATAGATGCCATAGGAGGTGAGTCCGCTGATGTGGGCATCGTAGGTGTTGCCTATCTTGTCTGACATAAACTCCACCATCTTGTATTTTATACTGTCGCGCTCGGCGTTCTGTGCTATCTGCTCCATGTCGCTGGAGTGTTCACACAGTTCCTCGTAGTGCTCCTTGTTGGCACTGCGTCCTCCTGCCTGATAGCGTGTGAGCAGGCGATGCACCATAGTGTCGGGATAGCGGCGGATAGGACTGGTGAAGTGGGTGTAATACTCGAAGGCAAGTCCGTAGTGGCCGATATTGTGGATGCTGTATTTTGCCTTCATCATGGCTCTCAGTGCCACGGTCTCTATCACCTTCTGCTCCTTCTTGCCGGCGCATTCGTCGAGCAGAGTGTTGAGACTCTTTGTGATGGCACCCTTCGTGCCGTCGGTCTTCACCTTATAGCCGAACTTCACCACAAACTGTCTCAATGTCTCCAGCTTCGTTGGGTCGGGCTGGTCGTGGATACGGTATGGCAATGTCTTCGGCTTCTTTCCCTTCGCCACCTTTCCTACGCTCTCTGCCACGGTGCGGTTGGCGAGGAGCATGAACTCCTCCACGAGTTTGTTGGCGTCTTTGGCAATCTTGAAGTAGCAGCGTGTCGGCTTGCCCTTTTCGTCGATGTCGAAGCGCAGCTCCTCACGGTCGAACTTCACCGAACCGTGTTTGAACCTTGCGGCACGCAGCTTCTTGGCTATGCGGTCGAGCATTATGAGCTCCGTGGCATACTCTCCCTGATATGTCTTTCCCTTGGCTGGTGGCGGTGCTGGCTGTCCTGTTCCGTCCACCACTCCATTGTCTTCAAGGATTTTCTGCACTTCCTCGTAGCAGAAGCGGCGGTTGCTCTTTATCACGCAGTGATGGAGCCGCCAGCGCAACACCTCTCCCTCTTCGTTCATGTCGAATATCACGCTGTATGTGAGCTTCTCCTCGTCGGGGCGCAGCGAACAGATGAAGTTGCAGAGTCGCTCCGGCAGCATAGGTATGGTGCGGTCTACGAGGTATATACTTGTGGCTCGCTTCACTGCCTCCTTGTCGATTATAGACCCCTCGGTGACGTAATGCGACACGTCAGCGATATGTACTCCTACTTCCCATAAGCCTTTCGACAGTTCGCGGATAGAGAGGGCGTCGTCGAAGTCCTTGGCGTCGTGTGGGTCGATGGTGAAGGTGGTGACGTCGCGGAAGTCTTCTCTCTCCTTGTAGTCCTGCTCGGTTATCGTAGGGTCTATCTTGTTGGCAGCGTCTTCCACTGCCTTCGGATATTTGTATGGCAGACCGTATTGAGCGAGTATGGAGTTCATCTCCACATCGTTGTCGCCGGTCTCGCCGAGCACGTCAACCACTTCGCCTATCATGCTCTTGTTCTCCTTGGATGGCCACTGGGTGATCTTCACCACTGCCTTGTCGTTGGTCTTTCCGCCCTTCAGCTTGCGCTTGGGGATTATGACGTCGTTTACGAAGATATTGCCGTCTGACACGAGGAAGGCGAAGTCTCTCTCCACTCTGAGCTTGCCCACGAAGGTGTCTTTGGCTCTCTGCAGTATCTTTGTCACCATTGCTTCGCGGATGTGGTTCTTGCGGCGCGCCATGATGGTGAACTGCACCTTGTCGCCGGTGAGGGCAAACATGGAGTTGCGCTCTGCCACGAATATCGGGGCTGCACCGTCGTCGGGAACGATGGTGTTCTTGCCGTTCGCCTTGCGCTGGAAAGTGCCTTCCTGCATCTGTCCGTTCTGGTTGAGCTGATAGGCGCTTTCGCCTTTCCTGACGAGGAAGTCGTCCCATGCCATTTCCTCCATCACGTCAACGGCGAGCATCTTTGCGGGATGCGTGTCGAGACGGAGCGCACGGAATATTTCCTTGAAACTATATTGCTTTTCGGGATTCTCCAAGAAGAAGTCCTGGAGCTTATCTATAATCTGCTTCTTGTTAAGTCGTTTTCTTCCTTTTCCACCTTTTGCCATAATAGTAAAGTTTTATATTAGAAATATCATCAAAAAAAACAATCCGACACGCTTTCATCCATCCTCCCTGACAATCATCAAGCGGCAAATATTGTTTTCATCACTGCTCCTGCATTTCGGGGAGTGGCGCATATCATAGGGGTATGCATTGTTCTTTTTGCGAAGTTACAAAAAATATTCTTTCGATGTCTATAAAACCGGATAATTGTAAAGCCTTTGTTACGTTTTTTTAGTAATCGGTAACGGGGAGGGGAAACTTTTCTGGTATAGATTCTTGATATAGATACAACTTGTCGTGTAACCCGAACAAACAATAAAAATACGAATACAGTCTGACAGGAAACAAGCTACAACGACCTCATCAGCTCTGCCCATTTGCTGGCTGTTCCCTTGGTCTTGAAATTCTTGAAATATAATCTGGTACAAATTGAATAAACGGTATCTTTCGACCTGATTACGAGGACGGAAATGTCAGAAAAACTCACACCGATTTTCAGCAACACACACACTTTCATCTGTATCTCGCTCATACGGCAGAATTTCGCTATATTATCCTTGTAACTTGGATAAATCCGATTCACCGTAGCGAACAACTCATCCCAGTCTTCAAACTTCACATTCTCTCCTCCCGAAATGGCCAGCATCAGTTTTTTGAACACCTCTGATTCAAGAAATTTTTTGTCGCGCAGATTTCGGGAACGAACAATAAGTTTCTTCTTCTGAATGTCATCATTTCTGTCAGCAACGGCAAATACCTGTTCTTCATTGCCGATTTTTCCACTTTTCGACTCAGCAAGTTGCCTACGCATCTGCTCCATTTCCATCTCCTTTTCTGCAATAGCCTCTTCCTTCAGCTCACGTTCCCTTTCCAATGCCTTGTTCAATATCTCCATACGGGTTTCAAGAAGGCGTTTTCTCCGCCATAAAATGAAATATGTCAACATTGACAAAAGGGCTATGATTATCGCAATGGTCACCGAAACTATAATATAGACCGTCTGACGCATCTGATGCATCTCTAGCTTCAGATTCTCCTTCTCTTTCAGTTCGTAGTCATACATGGCATTGGCACTTGCCAAAGCATCACGTGGCGAAACGATATCCACAGAGTCAACATAGTTCTTGTAACTAACGAAGTTACCTAAAGCGCCTTCTGCATCACCATTCTTCAGGCTTTGCACCGTTAGCCACCAATAAGCATGACGCTTGGCATATACAGACCCATGTTGTAGCACCTTGTTGCAAAACACAGCAGCAGAATCACGCAGACCGAGCTTGTCATAGATTTCAAAAGACAAGGAGTATGTGGAACTGAGTGTGGCATTGCCAACATTACGACGCGCAGAATCAATAAATTTCTTCGCTTCTGTAAGAGGACCATTCTCGTTATAGTAATTTGCGAGAAAACCATCCACCTCCGACAATAGGGCTGCATCATCTATCTTCAGGGCCATGCTCCTGGCCTTGAGGAGCATCTTCAGAGCTTTGTTCTTATAGCCTAATGCCATACAGCTCCATGACATATTGTTATAGTCATACACACAATGTGTGAGATCGCCTTGACTCTCATGTATCTGCAAGGCTTTCTTCTGCCATTTCAGAGCTTCGCTATCGAGTCCCTGTACAGAATAGATATAGGCCAATTGATAATAGCAAAGGGCTTCTATATCTGTAGGAGCCTTTATGGTATGGTTCACTCCTACTATCTTCATGAAATACTCTACGGCTTTAGGGTAGTCATTCAATGTGCGATACACGCAACCCGCACAATAATATACATCCGACAGCATAGCATCATCACCATATCCTTCATAATGGTCAACGAGTGCCAAGACTTCTTTATCATCTTTAAAATCAGAGTTTTCTTTCACCTTAAGTTTGAGAGAAAGAAACTTCAAGAACCATCTGCCATCCTCATCATAGGTTTTCTCACGCTTCTTGGCTGCAATAAACAGTGTTTTTGCCCTTTGTATATCCTTACTACACAAAGCGTTTATATGGGCAAGCTCACGAGGTGTAGCGTTTCTCTTGTGAACAAGAAACAAAGACATAGCTACGACCATCAAAGCTACAATCAAGAGGGCGACTAAAAGAAAGCGTCTCCTAACCGACAGATTCTCTCTAAATTTCATAGGATTTTATATTGTTATTTACTGCTATTCTCTTCATCCCCAGACACTGCAATGAAGTTACCGATAAGCCGTCTGCAAAGATAATAATAACAATCTGTTCACTAAAAAGACTTTCAATATTATTAATACACCCGGCTCTAAATTCATCACAATTAATGACGAGGGAAATGCACAAAGGGGAAGGACCCTTGACTTTTAAGACAAGTTTCCTCTCCCCTATCTAACTTACTTTACGTGATTCAAAATAAAACAAGCTCTGACTGCATCATTGCAACTTGTATGTCTCTGTTTTCACTCCATTGACGACGAACGTCAGGAAGATCGCTTCTGACATATTGCCCATAGTGGTATAACGCACGGTATAATTACTCTTTCCCTTTTCAAGATGGGTTGTTTGTCCCTTTACCATTGGGGTTGAAACTATAACGTCTACATCTTCCTGCAACGGTGTCCTGAAACTGATGAAAATTCGAGAAGCTGTTCTGTCGAGTTTTATAGACTTGTCCATATAATTACCATACAAACCTATACGCTTATACACAACGGCTCCGTCTTTGAGTGACTGTGCCCTGACTGTATACTCGCCTCGGACTGGTTCTTTGCCGACGCCCAATGTGAATCCTTCTCCCACATAGCGTCCATCCGGATCGAACCACCGGCATGAAACTCGCTCTGACCTCTCACTCAACGAGAGATAGAAGCTGCCGTTGTATATATAACTTTCCGGAACGATATCCAAAGCTTTCCGCGGAAGGCTTCTCACTATGAAATTCTCTCCACCCACGCATTTTCCCGTGGCATCGTCTGTCACTGACACTGCAACATTATAGAAGCTCGTGTCCGGGATGGCTTCATCGGCAAAGAACGAACAGCCCAGACTTGTGGCGAGACATTCGCCTGCTTCCATATTGATGCCGGAGATTTCCGCGCCGTTGCCCTCGACGATGAAGGTTCCAGAATTGGCTGCATCCTCTTTCACACCATCAAGGGTATAGCGGTGGGAGGTGATGCCGGAAGAACGGAAATCTATTTCAGCTTTCCTGAACAAGTCATCACCTTCCTTGCCTGTGACATTGAAGCGGAGACTGTAGGACACGGGGACATCGCCGTGGTTTGCCAGAAATACATTTCTCTCGTTTCCATAGGTGGCAGCCTGCACGCTCTTGAGAACGCTTGTGGCTTTACGGTCTGCCACGCCTTTGTCCGTGTCGTATATCACAGCGCGGTAGTTCAGTCCTACATTGTCGGATGAGATCTGCCCTGCGGTCTTCTTGTCGAATTTCTTCTCAAGCGTCACGCTGGTTTCCCTGCCCGGGAGAATCGTGCCGTCGAGTGTTGCCGTGGCGAACATGCCGCATGAATGGTCGCCGCTCGAAGGAGTGTCCCATCGCCAGCTGTCTGAAGCGGTGTCGTAGAAGGCTTCCGACCAATACAGGCTGACGGATTTGTCTGCCTGGCTGTATGGCTTCACACCGCGGTTCTTCACCTTCACCACGACGCTCTTGTCTGTGCTCTGCGAGAAGTCGGAGTTGCTGTTGGTCCAGTCCATGCCGTCACGTTCGGGACTGAGCGCTATGGCATCAGTAGCCCATAGTGCTTTGCCCTGTCCCGAACCGTCGGAGAAGATGAGTTCCACGGGGTTTGGGATGTACGACAATGACAGGTCCTCTATGTTGGTGCCTACAAGATAGCTCGCCATGGGATGCTCCCTGACGTCGCCGAATGAGAAATCACCGTCTTTGTAGCCGTCGTTCTCTTCTGCATAACGGTATGCCTCCAGAAGGGTGACGACACCGTTCTTGTCGTAGTCGGCGTCGACTTCTTCGTCGAATATGTTCACGCGTGAAAGGGCTGATGTAAACAGGCTCACGAATTCATCGTATGGAATGTCCGGACGGGTCCATGACTTCTCGTCCTTGCCGCATGCTGCCAGGACGAGTCTGTTGTCTGCCTGCAGGGCATCCACGAATCCGCCGCTGTAACACTGTCCGAGGACGAAAGTCATATATCCAGCTTTTATGTCCTTCACATAATCTGACAGTTCTTGGGGATACAGTTTGTCCTCATTCCCCCAAAGGCTTATATAGGATGCCTTGTCTTTATAGCCATGACCAACTATGAAAACCAACAGATGGTCTCTACTGTATATCCGATTTGACAGTCTGGAGAATACCGCCTTGATATTTTCTTTAGTCGCTGCATAATCTATGTCATCGGTCCCGTCCCCGTCAAGATCCAACGGCGAAGAAACGACGCTGTTGTCTTCCATGGTTATGTCTGCACCGGGATCTTTTCCGTCCGACATGATTACGGATATGTTAGCACGCGGGATCTTGTAATAATTACGGAGAGTCGTATACAGGAATGAGCAGTCGTTCCAATAGCTTTCCCTGTTTGACTTCAGATCCTTGTTTCCGTTTATTATCACAGCATATGTCTGGCTAGGCGGTCTCATAATAGTAGTTGAATCATAGCCGGGATTCTTGATGTCTCTGAAAAAGAGACCATGGCTTATGAAATCATGCTTGCCGAGTTCCTGGGCATTACAATATGCACAAAAGAGGAATATGGCCAAAAGCAAATGGAAGGCGCGGTGTTTCATATTGTTCATCTGCTCTTATTTTATGATTTTCTTTCCGTTGACTACATACATTCCCTTTGTCAGGGCGTTGATGTCGGTCCCGACAAACCTTCCGTCAAGTGTATAAATCCTGTCTGACTTAACGTCTGAGGCCGTTACAGCATTGTGTATTCCTGCAACGTCATACTCCTTTATTGTCTTGAAGGCTGTGCCCCAGGTCTCGTCTGCCTCAAAAGCGGACTTGGCGCCTTGGGGAACGTAGAGCACAACATCTTCGGAAATGTCTTCAAACACTTTTTCACCAAGGGTGATTTCACTTGGAGATGAAGCATGCAGAATGAATGATTTCAGATATCTGCAGCCAGCAAAGGCCATGTACTCGATTGACTCTACACTTTCCGGAAGGTCAAGGGTTTCAAGATTGTTATAATAGAAAGCTCCATAGCATATCTTCTTCAGACCATACGGCAATGTAACATGCTTAAGATTGACACGGTAATATCTCTCTTCCGTCTTTATGCTCTCGTATCCGTAATTCCAAGTATCTTCGCCTATTCCTAATACGCATACGGCTGGAACGCGTGGCTTGAAAGCCATTGTACCGATACAGTCATCCACAAGTTTGCAATTCTCCAGATTAAGTCCTGTCAGATCAAAATACTCTGCAAGGTCACGGAGTTGATAATAGTTCTTGTTTCCCAATGTTCCTGTCACGACAATAGAATCAACATCTCTCCATTCGTCGCTGACCGGGGAGGGGGTGAATACGCCGTCCTGCGTCAACTCCACATACTTTATGTTCTGGGCGTTCATGCATAATGAACTTGCTAGCACGAACAGCAACAAAAACAACTTCTTCATAGTTTTATCCTTTCTATAATTAGATGATTGAAAAAACGGATTGTCACTGTGCATTTACACTCGTATAAGTCATGCTCTCGGAATAAAGAATGCTCGCGAAGGCTATCTGGATACCGCGGTATGCTTTATCGCTGCTGGAAATATCCACGTTGGACTTCTTCAGCATATAGAGGACTTCCTTGGTATAGTCGTCGGCATCAACATTGGCATACAGCATCGTATAGACATACTCAGCGCAGAAATCGATGATGTCGGCATTTTCAGGATATATTTCCTTCAGCTTTCCGAAATAATCCTTGTATGACAACGAGATGTCCACATTCTTCATCCGTTCCAAATCTGTAGCCAGATAGGAAATCTGCGAATTTGTCAAGCCTCCAGTATTGCGATAGTTCGGAGACATCGCCAACATCCTGTCGTTTGTGGATTTAATCAGATTGGAAACAGGCAGCTGATGACTGTTGTTATTCTCTTCATACAATGCATATTCTATTGTATTATGGAAGAAGCCTATACTGTCAGGAAAATTTATGTTGCCGTCGAAGGTGGCTATTGGACTCTTCTTGGGCTTGTTGAACAGCTTTATCTTCACATACTTGAAAGCATAAATCTTGCATGCTTTAATTAAGGAAGAACTCACAGCTCCGCCAATGGCACCTACAACCCCTCCGACAGAGCCTCTGATACCACCGCATACATCAGAAATGGCAATCTTGGCATAGTCAAGTTTGTTGAATTTCACTCCGCCCGGTAATCTAAGGGGCATCTCTTCATTACGAACGAACCGGGCATCGTATGCCTTCAGCTGTTCTGTCAACTCACGCATGTTGCTTGCCGGCTTCATCCGACCCTCGACAGGAACCTCTGTCGTGTCTTCTTGAGTACAAGAATTAAGCGTTGCCACACCAAGGGCAAGCGCTGCAAAAATAAATAGATTTTTCATAATTATTGAATTTTATTATTTAGCAAGTTCACCTCTTAAATGTTTATCATCGTAATACAAATCAATTGTAGCCGGTTCGGAGACATCTGCATTGGGAACAGTAATGGTTGCACCAACTTTATCGATTGTTTCAGAAGATACATGCATGACCTCACCATTCTGATTCTTCACGACTACAGTAACATCTGTCAACAAAGAGTCAGACTTGATGATAATATCGTCACCATCTGTTGTTACATTAGGAACGCATGATCCATGAGGGACAGAAAGGTTCTTAACATCTACTAACGATACTGTTTCTTTTTGTGAGAAAACAGACAGTGGTAATAACAATAAAAAGATAGAAAAAATGATTGTTCTCATTGTCTTTCGTTTTCTGCAAAGATAAAAACGGCTGTCTGAATGTCCCAAATATTTGAACAGGAAAATAAGCGAACAACCTGAAATGCACAAATTTTCCTTGCATTTCCACGGTTTTATCGAGAAAAGATGGCCATTATTAGGTTTACCCATCTCGGGCAAAACCTTTATGGTATAGATTCTTGATATAGATACAACTTGTCGTGTAACCCAAATCAGTCATTAGCCCGTTCAATGTAATGTTTTACAACTGCTTGCAGTCTTTTGTCTTTTCAAGGCGTCTTTTGCTTGTTTTTAATTCGCAATAGCTCGCTATTACTCATTAATTAAAATCCCCTCTTCTAAAAAAACAAAATTCAAGCAAGCCCTAATGACCGATTTGGGGACAATGAGTAATGGTGAGCTATTGCGAATTGAATACAGGTAAAAGAGGCTCATAAAAGACAAGAGATTACTCTTGCCAAAAGCATAAAAAAACGGCGACCGAATCACTTCGCTCGCCGCTCCCCGTTGTCCCAGGCGGACTCGAACCACCACTGACAGAACCAAAAACTGTAGTGCTACCATTACACCATAGGACAATCAAATCATCTTTTTGTTTTGAGAAACCACCGTTTCCCAAGTCTAATGCGTTGCAAAGGTAATGTTTTTTTATACCATTACCAAATTTTGCTATCTATATTTTTTTGCCTATTCCAAAAATTATCACCGAGGAATTTTATCCCCATGCCAAGCGCCTTGTTGAAAGAACGTTGTAATCCTTATTTGAGGATGAGGAGATAATAATTCTTCTTGCCGCGCTGCACGAGCAGATACTTGCCGTCGATAAGGTCGTCTTCTGTCACAGGACGGTCGAAAGCCGCAAGTTTCTCCTTGTTGAGAGATACTCCTCCACCCTGCACGAGCTTACGCATCTCGCCCTTGCTGGCGAATACTGGAGCAGCCTGTGTGAAAATCTCTACTGCCGGCTGTCCGAGCACGTCGCGGTTTACCTCAAACTGTGGCACACCCTCGAAGATGTCGAGGAATGTCTGCTCGTCGAGCTTCAGCAGCGACTCCTTTGTAGACTTTCCGAAGAGGATGTTTGACGCCTCGATGGCAGCGTCGAGAGCCTCTTTGGAGTGTACCATCACCGTGGTCTCCTCAGCAAGGCGCTTCTGGAGGATGCGTCTGCCCGGATCCTGCTTGTGCTCCTCTACGAGAGCGTCGATGGTCTCCTTATCGAGACTTGTGAATATCTTGATGTAGCGCTCCGCATCGTCGTCGCTGACATTGAGCCAGAACTGATAGAACTTGTATGGAGAAGTGCGCTTAGGGTCGAGCCAGATATTTCCGCTCTCTGTCTTTCCGAACTTCTTGCCGTCGGCCTTGGTGATGAGCGGACAGGTGAGGGCATAAGTCTCCACATCGTTGCCGAGAGTGCGGCGGATAAGCTCCGTACCGGTGGTCATGTTACCCCACTGGTCGTTGCCACCGAGCTGCATCTTGCAGTTGTAGTGCTGGTAGAGATACAGGAAGTCGTATCCCTGAAGCAGCTGGTATGTGAACTCTGTGAACGAGAGACCGTCGCGGGCCGTACCGTTGAGACGCTGCTGCACGCTCTCCTTTGCCATCATATAGTTCACGGTGATATGCTTGCCCACCTCACGGGCAAAGTCGAGGAAGGTGAAGTTCTTCATCCAGTCGTAGTTGTTCACCAGCTCTGCCTTGTTAGGCTCGGTGCCCTCAAAGTCGAGGAACTTGCTCACCTGCTTCTTGATTGCCTCCTGGTTATGGTAGAGAGTCTTGTCGTCGAGCAGGTTGCGCTCCTGGCTCTTGCCAGATGGGTCACCGATCATTCCTGTGGCACCGCCGACGAGGATGATAGGCTTGTGTCCGCAACGCTGAAGGTGGCGGAGCATCATGATTCCACAAAGGTGTCCGATGTGCAGTGAGTCAGCCGTAGGGTCGGTACCGAGATATGCGGTTACCATCTCCTTCTGCAGCAACTCCTCGGCGCCTGGCATTATCTGAGCCAGCATACCGCGCCATTTAAGTTCTTCAACAAAGTTCTTTTTCATATCGTTAATGTTTTATTTCTTTAAGTACCAGACTTTTCCATCCCCCCCTACGGCACGGGGTCGTAACCGCTGCCTCCCCAGGGATGACATCTCAGAATGCGCCGGATGGCGAGATACAGTCCTTTCACCGGTCCGTGTTTCACTATTGCCTCACGGGCATATTCGGAGCATGTTGGTGTGAAGCGGCATGAGGGCGGCGTAAACGGGGATATGCACCGCTGATAGAACAGTATCGGCAGGCACAGCAGCCATACGAGGGCTTTGGAGATAAACTTCACTATCTTGCCCATAGAGCCTTACGGTTGTTCCTGATCCGTGAGATTGTGGGTCTCCGCTTTCCTGCTGTTGTCGTAGATGCGATGCGCCTTCTCCCCTATCCTGCTGAGCAACGCTACCATAGATGCCTCCACTTCGCCAGACGGCTGCGGCTCATCCGAGAGCCACACGAAGGCGATGGAGAGTCCTGTGCCCGGCATACCGGCGATGATGTCGGCGAGAGCATGCTTGTTCTTGCGGTAAGCCTCGCGCACCTGCCTCTTGGCGCGATTGCGCTTCACGGCTCTCTTGAAATGCTTCTTCGAAACACTGACAAGCACTCTCACTGCAGCTTCGCCCTTTTGTTCCTCTCCTGTAGTGAGGGTATATACCGCCCTAAGCGGAAAGACAACCATAGAGCTTCTTTTCGCTTTCTGGAACAGCTGCTCCACGGCATTCCTGCCGTGCAGGCGCTCACTCTTGCTTAGGGTGTTCCTGGTCGGGAGAGTCATCAAGGGGTGTTATATTAGTCTTCCTGGTCGATGAGGAATCGGCGCAGAGCGCTCGTCATCGAAGGATATTTCTCTGATGGTGCTTCCACCTGCACGTCGAGTCCGGCGTCGTGGGCTGCCTTGGCAGTTGCAGGACCGAAGGTGGCTGCCTTCATAGGTACCGCTCCGCATCCATCCGGGAATGCCTTCTTGTATGCTGCCACACCTGACGGGCTGAAGAACACACACATGTCGTAGTCGAAGTTCTTCACTTCCTCTTCGGTGAGGTCGTTGCACACCGTGCGGTACATCACGCATTCGGTATGCTGGAGTCCCTTTGTGTCGAGGAGCTTCTTCACGGAGTTGTCGTGAACGTCGCTCAGCGGCACGAGGTATTTCTCCTGCTTGTGCTTCATCATCAGCGGCACGAGGTCGTCGATCTTGCCGGTGCTGCCGAAGAACACCTTACGCTTGCGGTACTGCACGTATTTCTGGATATATAATGAAATGGTCTCAGTGACACAGAAATATTTCATCGTGTCAGGGATTTCAAAACGCATCTCCTGAGCAATCTTGAAGAAGTTGTCTATCGCATGGCGAGACGTGAATACCACGGCAGTGAAGCTCGTGATGCTTATCTTCTGCTGGCGGAATTCTTTCGAAGAGAGTCCTTCCACCTTTATGAATGGTCTAAATACCAGCTCTACTCCTAAATCTTCTGCAATCCTATAATAAGGTGACTTGTCGCTAGTAGGTTTGGGTTGAGAAACTAAAATCTTCTTAATCATCGATGCCTTAAAAATTTACATTCAAATAACTTATCAAAACCGACAACGTGCCGCAGAGCGCAAGAAGCGGTATTATTTCAAGGGCGCAAAAGTACAAAATTATTTGCAGATAAACGCCTTTCTGTCTGAAAAAGATTAAAAAGCACTTGTATAATGACAACAATCGCGACAACACCACAACGGCTCCCACATAGAGGATGGTGTGTTTCATCGACAGTCCGAAATATGCCTGCGACACTACCACGGGGAACATCACCACTCCCTCGACGGAGGTGGTGAAGAGGAACGACTTCATCCATGACGCATTCTGCCGGGCGGTGAAGAACACCCAGTTGACCATAGTATACAGTATGGACTTGAGCATGAAATACCCGGCGAAGACGCCGAAGAACATCGCTATCAACTGATACTGCGACGAGACGAGGAAGGTGTCGGAATTGCGCTCCTGGGCATAGAAGAAGGCAACGAGCGACAGCAGCAGACTGGTCTGCGCAGCGAGGAAGAACTGGAAACGGAATTCGTTTGTCGTCTCCGTCATCACCGTAGTGCCGCTGCGCTCTGTTCTGAAGAACTGCTTGGTCTGCCTCATTATGAACCATCTCGACTTTGAGAATGCCACGAAGGCGAGGATGAAGCAGCAGAGCAACAGTGCCGTAATCATGTTGTCGCCGCGTATGGTATAGGGCACGGGGTCGCCGGCAATGCCGTAGCGGCCGCCGTTGAGCTCCGGATGCCACAGTGAATCGGTGGAGAAGAAGTTCTGCTTGTAGTATTGCGGCAGTTCCACGTTCTCCAGCTTGCCGATGGCATTGGCACGGTTGAGCAGACTGGTGGAGTCGAGCGGCACCGCCTCCTGAACACGTGGCTGTGCGCCATACACCGTCTGCAAAGCTGAGTCCTGCTGTGCCGGAGTGGCATCGCGGGGCAGCTCATGCAACACCTGATATGGCTGGCGCATCTCCTCATGATGCTGCTCGATGAGCTGCACACCATGTTGCTGACTATGTTTCGTTTCTGTTGAGTCTGTCTGTAGCATTGTCTATTACTCTCTTTGTTGATTCCCTGCCGAATTGACAAGGAAAACGAGTTGACAAGGTGTTTTCCTGTGACTTGACAGTCTCTCCCTTCAAAGGGAGGTCAGGAGAGGATCTTGCCAACTCGTCTGCTGTTCGTCAAGCTTTCCACTTGCCACGTTTTTTCAATCTAAGACTCCCTAACGGGCGTCTTGCCGTTTTGTGGTTAAACCCTAACGGTCATTCTGCCACCTTTGGGATTAAAGACCGAATTCTTTCTTTATCTTGTCCACGAGGTCGAGCTTCTCCCATGTGAAGAGCTCCACGTCGATAGTCTTCGTTTCATGATAGCGGCTGGTGAAGGTTTTCTTCACTGTCTCCGGCTTGCGTCCCATGTGTCCGTAGGCTGCCGTTTCAAGATACATAGGCTGACGGAGCTTCAGCTGCTGCTCGATAGCCTTCGGCCGCAGGTCGAACATCTCGCTGATTTTCTTTGCTATCTCTCCGTCGCTCATCTCCACATGGCTTCTGCCGTAGGTGTTCACGTATACGCTTACCGGCTCTGCCACACCGATGGCATAGCTCACCTGCACGAGCATCTCGTCGGCAACTCCCGCTGCCACCATGTTTTTGGCGATATGGCGTGTGGCATAGGCTGCCGAGCGGTCCACCTTGCTGGAGTCTTTTCCTGAGAAGGCGCCTCCGCCGTGTGCTCCCTTTCCGCCGTAGGTGTCAACGATTATCTTGCGGCCGGTCAGTCCGGTGTCGCCGTGAGGTCCACCGATCACGAACTTTCCTGTCGGGTTTACGAAATACTTGATGTCGCCGTTGAAGAGCCTGAGCACTTTCTCTCCTATCTGCTCCTTCACTCTCGGTATGAGGATGTTTATCACGTCCTCGCGGATTTTCTGGAGCATAGCCTCGTCGTTGTCGGTACCGTCGGCATTCTTGATGAAGTCGTCGTGCTGTGTAGACACCACGATGGTATCAATGCGCTGAGGTATGTTGTCATCGGAATATTCCACTGTCACCTGGCTCTTTGAGTCGGGTCTGAGATAGGTCATCACCTTTCCCTCTCTGCGGATGTCGGCAAGTGTTCGCATGATGAGCTGTGCCAGGTCGAGCGATACAGGCATGTAGTTGTCGGTCTCGTTTGTGGCGTAGCCGAACATCATTCCCTGGTCGCCGGCACCCTGGTCGAAGTCCTCCTCACGGCTCACTCCGCGGTTGATGTCGTCGCTCTGCTCGTGTATGGCAGTGAGCACTCCGCATGAGTCACCGTCGAACTGGTATTCCGACTTGGTGTATCCAATTTTCTTTATCGTCTTGCGGGCGATTGTTTGCAGGTCAACGTATTCTTCGGAGCGAACCTCTCCCATGATTACCACCTGACCTGTAGTACAGAATGTCTCTATCGCGCAATGCGCTTTGGTGTCGTATGCGAGGAACTGATCGAGCAATGCGTCTGAAATCTGGTCAGACACTTTGTCTGGGTGTCCCTCAGAAACTGATTCGGATGTAAATAGATATGACATAATGATTTAAATTAAAAAAATAGTTGAATATATTGCCTATATGCAATGAATTTGCAAAGGTAATGCAAAAAACTGATTAAACGAGAGAAATGGGAATTTATTCACATTTCCGAGTGCAAAGTTTTTATTTAAATTGAGAGTAATGCAAAATAAATTTATTTATTTTAATTACCGAGATGCAGCTTACCTTATTAAAAGGTAATGCAAAAAACTGATTAAAGCCAAACAAAATACACTTTTCTAATTTCTAAAAAAAACAAAATCCAAGAAAGCCCTAATGACCGATTTGGGATAAAGCTTGTATGTTTCAATAAATAATTGTATCTTTGTTGCGAAAAATCCATGAAAATCCGCAATACCGTTGCGGAAAATCTATGAAAATCCGCAATATAAACGAACAAATACATAATGTATGATTGAACGTATATGCCATATTGACAAGGAGTTAGAGGATAGTATATTTTTGTTTGGTGCCCGTCAGACAGGAAAAAGTACCTTTTTGCGTCAGAAATTTCCAGACAGTATATACATTGACTTGTTGGATACAACTATAAAGGGGCGCTTCAGTCGTCGGCCTTCTCTGCTTTATGAGATGCTTTCTAACAAGGAAGTAGGTACGCTTGTTATTATAGATGAGATACCAGAAGTGCCTGAGTTGCTTAATGAAGTACATCGTTTGATGTCAGAGAAAGGACTTGTGTTTATTCTATGTAGTTCAAGTGCCAGAAAATTGAAACGCAAAGGCTATAATACATTGGGAGGCAGAGCATATCCTGTATATCTATTTCCTTTTGTGAGTGCTGAGATTCCCGACTTTGATTTACAACAAGCTATCAATTATGGAATGTTGCCACCGCATTATCTGGCAAAGAATCCGCATCGCCGTCTATCTGCATATATTGATGTTTATCTAAAAGAAGAAATCAAGGAAGAGGCTCTTGTAAGGAATCTAAACACTTTTCAGCGTTTTCTGGAGGTTGCGGCATTAACAGATGGCGAAATGATAAATAACAATAATATAGCTCAAGATTGTGGTGTAAGTGCCAATACTGTTGGTAACTATTTTGATATATTGGAGGACACTCTTTTAGGATTCCGTGTACCTGCTTATACCAAAACAATGAAACGCAGATTGGTGCAGGCTCCTCGATTCTATTATTTTGATATAGGTGTAGCCAATCATTTGTTGCATCGTAAGGAATTGGTGAGAGGCACGGCAGAGTATGGTCATGCTTTCGAACACCTTGTAATTCAAGAGCTAAGAGCTTGGCTGAGTTATAAGGAAAGTATGGAACAATTGAGTCATTGGAGGGCTTATACTGGTCAAGAGGTGGATGCTGTGATTGGTGATGCAAGAGTTGCAATAGAGATAAAATCTGTAGAGGAGGTACTGCCAAGGCATTTAAAAGGTCTCAAGACTTTCGCCTCTGATTATCCTGAAAGCAAACTGTTGATAGTTTCGTTAGATCCTATCAACAGAAAGATGGGAGATGTAGAGTGTATCTATATCATTGATTTTTTCAGAAGACTTTGGAGCGAAGGTATATGATAATCTGTAGCACACAGTGTTGTCTCTTTAATCCAAATCCTCTCTTCTAAAAGAGCAAAATCCAAGCAAGCCCTAACAACCGACCGATTGGGGGTTAAGTTGGTAGATATGAGTAAAAGTTGCAAATATCGCTGATTTTTAGTAAAAAACGAGAATTTCTGAAAAACTGTCAGATTGTCTGGTTTTTTGTTGTAATATCCTGATAAACAAACAGTTAACTGTCTGGCAACTGTCAGCCAATTGTCTGGATGGTTTGCTGATGAAAGGGCTGATAGTTGAATGTGTACAAGACTGTATCGCAGATACGCTTACTTACAATTATCAGATGAAAGGAATTCTGACGACAGGAATGGCATGCGTTGGCAGAATTATGAAAACAGGGATATGGGTATTACAACATCAACTTATTGGGCATCCGTCTGACAGAAAATCTGCCCAACAGGGGCAAGCACGTTGCCCATGATGGGCAAGCACGTTGCCCCACATGGGCACGCTGCTTGCCCATTTTCTGTAGTTTTGATTACCCTTATATATATAAAAGGTAATGAAGACCAATGTCACGACAGGCGGAAATCGTCAGGCATAATAGTCGCGCAGCTGGGCGGCAAGTGCCGCGAGCTGTTCTATGCTGCCGTTGCCATAGCGCTGCCATATCTGCTGACAAGGCTGGAGAAGCGGCGTAACCATAAATTCCTGCCGGTTGAGATACGGATCGAGAATCTGATATACGTTGAGCACATCCTCCACTACCCTCGCCTTCACACCTATCAGCCGCGCCAGCTCCTCCACCTCGGGCGTGGATGCCACCATCGTAATCGGCGTGAGACGGAAATAGAGGTCGAGCACGAGGATGAGAGCCACCGGCGTGAGCGGTTCACAATGAGGAATCTGGCGGAAATCCTTCTCAAAAGTCTCCTTCACCTCCACCCCATCATAGAATGCCGAAGCGCAGGAGAATCCCATCATGCTCCTCACCTTGGCAGCGTCGGCACGCAACCGCCGTGGATTGTCCTTGTAGCGCTGCATCAAGCTGCTGAGAAACGGTGTGGCACCGTTGCGCAGGTCGAACATCTTCTCATATATAAAGGATGGCGGCAGATGCAGTTCGATACTCAGATCCACCATCTGCCTGCTATACATACGTTTCAGCCCTACGGGTTTGCGCATATACAGTTGCATCACCAGAAGCCAATAATCATCTTGCCAAAGAGAAGAAATGCCAGCCATAGTAGTATCATTTGATTAATTTCTGCAAACTTAAGAAAAAATGTGGAAACAAAAGAATTATTTTTCGTAACTTTGTGCGCTGATAATAATAATACCCGTTTTAAACGGCCTAATGACCGATTGGGGTTAAACAGCCACAAACGGTTATGAAAACAAGGATTTTCATATAACAAGCTTTACGAACAAAGATACTGCCGCCACAAGTAGGCAACAGAATGGATATAATGACCATAAGACAAAACGGGTATTAGGTATACGGTCTTGTTGCCTTTCAATAAAAACGACAAACTAAATAATACATATTCGATAAATAACAAACTAACTAAAAAATACTAATATGGATACATTCTCAAAGAATTTCTCCCTTGAGGGCAAGGTAGCTCTCGTTACGGGAGCAGCCTACGGTATCGGTTTCGCCATTGCCGAGGCTTACGCAAAGGCAGGTGCGAAGATTGCCTTCAACTGCCGTTCACAGCATCATATGGACCAGGCTCTCGCCGACTACAAGGCTAAGGGAATCGAGGCAAAGGGCTACATCTGCGACGTTACGAATGAGGAGGAGGTGAAGAAGATGGTTGCCGACATAGAGAAGGAACTTGGCGTCATCGACATCCTCGTGAACAACGCCGGCATCATCAAGCGCATCCCTATGACAGAGATGAGCGTGGAGGATTTCCGCCAGGTTGTCGACATCGACCTCAATGCTCCATTCATCGTGTCGAAGGCCGTTATCCCCGGAATGATAAAGAAGGGCCACGGCAAGATCATCAACATCTGCTCAATGATGAGCGAACTGGGTCGTGAGACAGTTTCTGCATACGCTGCAGCCAAGGGCGGACTGAAGATGCTCACCCGCAATATCTGCTCTGAGTTCGGCGAGCACAACATCCAGTGCAACGGTATCGGCCCGGGCTATATCGCCACTCCACAGACCGCTCCGCTGCGCGAACGTCAGGCTGACGGCAGCCGCCATCCTTTCGACAGCTTCATCATCAGCAAGACTCCTGCCGCACGCTGGGGAACTCCAGAGGACTTGATGGGTCCTGCCGTATTCCTCGCTTCTGATGCCAGCGACTTCGTAAACGGTCACGTGCTCTACGTTGACGGTGGTATCCTGGCTTATATCGGCAAGCAGCCTTGATATGCTGACGGCAGAAGGAACACGACCGTAACCATATCACTCCCCCACCCTGTGTGTCTCTCTCTGAGACCTGTCTGGGGAAATAGAAAATAAATTCGCCTCAAGCATCTTTGTCATCGACAAGAGCTTGAGGCGCATTATTTTTCTTTCAAACGGCATAATGACCGATTTGGGGTTTATGGTTTCTTGTATATCAGCGTGAGTCCGTCGCGCAGCGGCAGCATCACACGCTCCACTCTGGGGTCGTGCGCCACGAAGTCATTGAATGCCTCAATGCCGTGTGTCTGCTTGTCCTTGTCGTAGGCGTGGTCCACCACATGTCCGTCCCACAGTGTGTTGTCGGCAAGGATGAATCCTCCGGGTCTGAGCAGCGAGAGCACCATCTCATACGACTCCATATACGTGCGCTTGTCGCCGTCAACAAATGCCATGTCGAACTCCACTCCGAGCTTGGGAGCCTCGGTCATGGCATCGCCGATGATGAAGCGTATCTTGTCGGCGACAGCCGACTGCTCTATCCAGGGACGCGTGAAGTCTTCCTGCTCGTCGTTTATCTCGAAGGTATACACCATTCCTCCCTCTTCCAGTCCTTCTGCCAGACAGATGGCGCTATAGCCGCTGAAGGTGCCTATCTCGAGGATGTTCTTCGGACGGATCATCCTCACGAGCATCTTCAGCACCCTACCCTGCAGATGTCCGCTCGCCATGCGTCCATGCAGCAGATGGATATTGGTGGCGCGGTATAGGCGATACAGATAATCGCCCTCCGGGTCGCTATGGTCGAGGATATACTTTTCTATTTCTGAATTCATTGTCCAATCTGAGTGATGATACTTACAGCATCTTCAGCACCTCAGCATTGAGGTATGGCTTGATTTTGCTGAATGGCACGATGAATCTCACGCAGCCTGCGGCATAAGAAAACAGTTCGTATGGCTGATAGATAATCATTACGCCCTCCTTGGTGAGATATGGTGCTGTTTTTGGCATCGGCAGGAAATCCACTGTGCAATCGGCTCCCACTATCATACTCTGCAGTTCATCATCGGACATTCTCTTGCCGTCGAACTCCTGGAAATAGTCTTTCATTCCCTCTTTGAGAATGGTGTTGAAAGATCTGTCGCCATAGACAGACTGTTTCAGTATCTCGCTGCCGAAGCGTCTGCCGTCGCTCTTGCGGAACGTCATGCCGCTCATGTTGCCCATGCCGTGGGCACCGCCAAGATACTGGTAGATGCCGCAGGTGTAGGTCACGTATTTGTCTGTCTCACAGTCTTTTCTGATATCTGCGCTCCACGACACCATCTGGTCGGCGTCAAGTCCCAGTTCCTCGATGTTGGCATTGAGATATTTCTTCGTGTCTGCCACATAATGCTGCAACAGCGAATCCTTGTTTCCGAGCGATCCCATGTAAGTGGCTCCGAGCTGCTCACTGATATATTCGGCAATGGAGTTTTTGAGATACTGATTGCCGGCAGTGGGGTAGTCGAAGACTATTCTTATCTCCATCCTCTTGTCGCTATGGTTGTATACCACAGAGTCTGTCTGCAACTGCTCACTGGCAGTAGCCTTGTTTCCGCCGCAAGAGAACATGACCAATGTGGCCAAAGCTCCCAGAATAATGCCTTTTGTTTTCATAATCAGTTTTTTTTTAGATTAATAATAGTGCCAGCCTGTCTTGCCAGACTGTGCTGTCAATAGGTTATCTGGTGTTGGGGATCATACTTTCTGTGCCAGCCATGTCATCCATTTCCCGCCTTTCATACACAATATGCCGATTACGACAAACGGTATCGACAGCAGCTGTCCCATGTCGAGTGGGAGAGAGGCCTCGAAAGCCTCCTGCACCTCCTTGGTGTATTCTATGAAGAAGCGTGCCGTGAAGATATATGTAAGACAGAGTCCGAAGAAGAATCCCGTGCCCACCTTCTGCGGTGATTTTCTGTAGAAATACAGTCCGATGACGAACAGCAGCGCATAGGCTATCGCCTCATACAGCTGCCCCGGGTGTCTTGGCTGCATGTCCACCTGCTGGAACACGAATGCCCATGGCACATCGGTCACTTTTCCTATTATCTCCGAGTTCATCAGGTTGCCAAGCCTTATGAAACACGCCGTTATAGGCGTTGCTATGGCGATGTTGTCGAGCACCGTCCATAGATTCAGCTTCGTTTTCCTGACGTATAGCAGCAGCGTTATGATGAGTCCTATCGTTCCGCCGTGGCTTGCCAGTCCGGCATATCCCGTAAAGCGCCATCCTCCGTCGGGCAGGAAGCGTATCGGTATCAACATCTCCACCATGTGCTGGACTGAGGAGAGGAAATAGTCCGGTTCATAAAACAGACAGTGTCCGAGTCGTGCGCCGATGAGTATTCCGAGGAAGCAGTATATGAAGAGCGGTTCGAAGAGCGTCTCCTTGATTTTCTGCTGTATATACAGGCGCCTCACTATGAAGTATGCCGCCAGGAGTCCTATCAGCCAGCACAGGGCATACCAGCGCATGGCGAAGGAGCCTATCCTGAAGGCCTCTATGCTTGGGTTCCAGTCAATGAAAAGCATTTTCTATTTTTTATTCACATGTCGTTGACATGCTACGAGTTGACGAGTTGACAAGTTGACGAGTTGACGGGGCGTCTACACGTTGAATCTGAAATGCATGATGTCGCCATCCTGCACCACATACTCCTTGCCTTCGATGCCGAGCTTTCCGGCTTCTCTCACGGCTGCCTCTGATCCATACTGGATATAGTCGGCATATTTTATCACCTCAGCACGGATGAAACCTTTCTCGAAGTCGGTGTGTATCACTCCTGCACACTGTGGCGCCTTCCATCCCTTGTGGTATGTCCATGCCTTTACCTCCATCTCTCCGGCGGTGATGAAAGTCTCGAGGTTGAGCAGCGAGTAGGCTTTCTTGATGAGTCGGTTCACGCCGCTCTCTTCCAGTCCGAGCTCGTCGAGGAACATCTTCTTGTCTTCGTATGTCTCCAGTCCGGCGATGTCTTCCTCTGTCTTTCCGGCTATCACGAGAGTCTCCGCTCCTTCTTCCTTGGCGATATCTTCGATGCGCTTTGAGTATTCGTTGCCTGTCTTGGCGGCAGTCTCGTCAACGTTGCATACGTAGAGCACAGGCTTTGCGGTGAGCAGGAAGAGGTTGCGTGCCGCTTCCTGTTCCTCCTTAGAGTCGAATTCCACGGTGCGTGCGTTCTTTCCCTGCTCCAGGGCTGCCTTGTAAGCCTCGAGCACACCCACTTCCACCTTGGCATCTTTGTTTCCTGCCTGTGCCACCTTCTGCTGCTTGCCCAGTCGCGCCTCAATGGTCTCCAGGTCTTTGAGCTGCAGCTCGGTGTCGATTATCTCCTTGTCGCGCACAGGGTCTATGGTTCCGTCAACGTGTGTGATGTTGTCGTCGTCGAAACAGCGCAGCACGTGGATGATGGCGTCGGTCTCACGGATGTTTCCGAGGAATTTGTTTCCGAGTCCTTCGCCCTTGCTTGCTCCCTTCACGAGTCCGGCGATGTCTACTATCTCGCAGGTTGCCGGCACGATGCGTCCGGGGTGTACTATCTCGGCGAGCTTCGTGAGTCGTTCGTCGGGCACGGTGATAACACCGACGTTAGGTTCTATAGTACAGAAAGGGAAGTTTGCCGCCTGTGCCTTAGCGCTTGAGAGGCAGTTGAAAAGAGTGGACTTTCCCACGTTAGGGAGTCCAACGATACCACATTTTAGTGCCATGTCTTAGTTTTATATTTATTCTTTTATTGTTTTCTGAAAAAAAACATTATTACCCTGCCCCTTATTCCGGAATTGGCATCCGACAATGGGGGAGGGCAGAGCTTGCAAACAGCGACTGTATGGGCAAATGAAAATATCCGTGTCAACTCGTTTCCTCGTCAACCCGAATGCCCGTCTGCCGTCTTCTGTTTTTACTATCAATCTGCAAATATAAGAATTTTACACTCAACGGACGCATAATTTCGAGAAAACTGTTTGCCGCAGGCATATATTTCATTAAATTTTGCATTCTACGAGTGTAAAAAGGGATGTTTCATTTCTGCCTGCGCATGGTATGCCTGATCATAATCCTCTGAGCCAGACTCCGAAGAAGCGGTCGAACACGATATATCCTTTGTCTGAAAGATATACATACTCTTCGTCAGCAAGATATTTCAAGGCTCTCTGCACGCTGCTTGCCGTCTTGAGCTGATGCCTGCTGATGAATGGTCCCGACATAGGTTCCGCCACGCTGCCTTCCCTCGCTATCGCCAGCAGAAGGTTTGCCTGGTTAGCTGTGAGCAGATGGAACAGACGTTTGTAGTCTTCTTCTTCTGACAGTATTATCTGACGCACCACCTCGTCCAGTTTCTTACGGGTTACTTCCATGTCGGAGAGACGGTAGAGGCGGTTCATCACTGCCTGTATATACCATGTCACTCCATCCACGCTGTCGTAGATATCATGGAAAACTTCCGGTGAGATGGAAACGTTTTTCTCTCTCAACTTATCCTCTGCAAAGGCAAAATAAACAGCCTCGTCGAGGGTATGCAGGCTCAATTTCTCCGTACTTCTGTAGAAGGGATGCTTTGGTGAATTGAACATTTCCATCATCATGTGCAAACGGCTTCCGGAAAATATGAAGCGGGCGTTGCTCATAGTCTGGATATGGGTGCGCAAGAGTGCTTCTACGTTTTTCTCAGGATATTCCAACACCTGCTGAAACTCATCGAAGGCAATGTAGCAACGGCGTTTTGACTGGGCTATATATGAGAATATCTCGTCGAGAGTGGATTCCGACGACTGTGGTGAGAAACTGAGCGACACCTGAGGAAGGCCGGTCATGAAGTCGGTAGACATCGTGATTTGACTACCCTTGAAAACCTTTGTTATCGCATTCTCGGCTTTCTGTAGCGGCGTGTCGAGTTTGCCGACTATCGCCTTGGCGAATGTCTGCACGAAATCATACAAAGAATTGGTGGCATAGATATCAATATAGAAGCAGACGGCATCGTTGTCCATCTCCTTTATCTTATGAAACACATGACGTATAAGACCTGTCTTGCCATACCTTCTCGGACTCATAAGGGTGAGATTGCAGCCATTTGTCAACGATGATATGATATCTTCGCTCTCTTTATTACGATCGCAGAAATACTCTGGTCCTTCGTATCCATACAACAAAAAAGGATTGTCTATCTTTCTCATAACCAACGTTTTGTTATCATTACGCATTTTGCGTTACGCATTTTGCGTAATCACTTTGCAAATATAACGATTTATTTGCTTACACACAATTTTATGGCACCTTTTCATTACACTTGCGGGTATTTCATTGCATTGACGAAAACCAGACGTTAGGACTTGCCGGTAAAAATGCAATTGAAGCTATTAACGACATCACACCCGACAGGGAATACATAATACTGAATGTCAAAGACATGACGAACTTGAACAAAAAAATATCAAAACTTGTAAATACAGAATATAATGACTAACTTTGCAGATTGAACTCAACATATAAATACAATTTTTATTCACGAAAAACAATAAAACACATATAACACAATGGAGTATAACTTCAACGAAATCGAAAAGAAATGGCGACAGAAGTGGGTGGAAGACAAGACCTATAAAGTCGTGGAAGACAAGGAGAAAAAGAAATTCTACGTGCTCAACATGTTTCCTTATCCTTCGGGAGCAGGACTCCATGTGGGACACCCGTTGGGATATATAGCCTCTGACATCTACGCAAGATACAAGAGACAGAACGGATTCAACGTGCTCAACCCAATGGGATACGACGCTTACGGACTGCCGGCGGAGCAGTATGCCATACAGACAGGACAGCATCCGGCAGTGACCACAGAGACTAATATCGCAAGATACAGAGAACAGCTCGACAAAATAGGATTCTCGTTCGACTGGGACAGAGAGGTGCGCACATGCGACCCGAAATACTATAAGTGGACACAGTGGGCTTTCCAGAAGATGTTCAAATCATTCTACTGCCAGAAATGCCAGAAGGCAATGCCTATCGAAGAGCTGGTGAAGATGTTTGAAGAGAAAGGCAGCGAGGCGGCAGAGAATGTGGCAAAGAGCGAAGAACTGACATTCACCGCCGAGGAATGGAAGCAGATGACGGAGAAGGAGCAGCAGCTGGTGCTCATGAACTACCGCATAGCTTACATCGGAGAGACGATGGTGAACTGGTGTGCCGGTCTCGGCACGGTGCTCGCCAACGACGAGGTGGTGGACGGAGTGTCGGAACGCGGAGGATTCCCCGTGGTGCAGAAGAAGATGCGCCAGTGGTGTCTGCGCGTCAGCGCTTACTCACAGAGACTGCTCGACGGACTGGACCAGGTGGACTGGACTGACAGCATCAAGGAGACCCAGCGCAACTGGATTGGACGCTCGGAAGGAACGGAGATGAACTTCAAAGTGGCCGGACAGGACTGGGACTTCACCATCTTCACAACACGTGCCGACACTATCTTCGGAGTGACATTCATGGTGCTGGCGCCTGAGAGCGAACTCGTGGAGAAACTCACCACAAGCGAACAGAAGGCTGAGGTGGACGAATATCTCGCCTATGTGAAGAAGCGCACAGAGCTCGACCGCATGGCAAACCACAAGGTTACGGGAGTGTTCTCCGGCTCTTATGCCGTGAACCCTTTCACGGGCGAGAACATCCCTGTATGGATTTCTGAATACGTGCTCGCAGGATACGGTACGGGAGCCATCATGGCTGTGCCTGCCCACGACTCACGCGACTACGCATTCGCTAAACATTTCAACCTGCCTATAATCCCGCTCATCGAGGGTGCCGACGTTAGCGAGGAGAGCTTCGACGCCAAAGAGGGAACGGTGTGCAACTCACCGGCACCAACGGCAAAGAACGCCATCGCCGGATTCTCGCTCAACGGACTGAGCGTGAAGGAGGCTATCGCAACGACAAAGAAATACGTTACGGAGAATGGCATCGGAAAGGTGAAGGTGAACTACCGCCTGCGCGACGCCATATTCTCACGACAGAGATACTGGGGTGAGCCATTCCCCGTATACTACAAGGACGGTATGCCATACATGGTGCCGGAAGAGTGTCTGCCTGTGGAACTGCCTGAAGTAGACCAGTATAAGCCTACGGAAACAGGCGAGCCGCCATTGGGACACGCCAGGAAATGGGCTTGGGACACGGAGAAGAACGAAGTGGTGGACAAGGCGCTCATCAACGACACCACGATTTTCCCGCTGGAGCTGAACACCATGCCGGGATTCGCCGGTTCGTCGGCTTACTACCTGAGATATATGGACCCACACAACGACAAGGCACTCGTGGCAAAGGATGTGGACGAATACTGGCAGAACGTGGACCTCTACGTGGGAGGTACGGAGCATGCCACAGGACACCTCATCTACTCGCGCTTCTGGAACAAGTTCCTGTATGACTACGGATGCTCTTGCAAAGAGGAGCCATATCAGAAACTCGTGAACCAGGGAATGATACAGGGACGCTCTAACTTCGTATACCGCATAAACAGCGACGACCACTCCAAGGCACCGGTGTTCGTGAGCCTCGGACTGAAAGACCAATATGAGACTACTCCGATACACGTTGACGTGAACATCGTGAACGCTGACGTGCTCGATCTGGAGGCTTTCAAGAAATGGAGACCTGAATATGAGAACGCCGAGTTCATACTGGAAGACGGAAAATACATCTGCGGATGGGCAGTAGAGAAGATGTCGAAGTCGATGTTCAACGTGGTGAACCCCGACATGATCGTAGAGAAATACGGTGCCGACACTCTGCGCCTGTATGAGATGTTCCTCGGTCCGGTGGAGGCAAGCAAGCCTTGGGACACCAACGGCATCGACGGTTGCCACCGCTTCCTGAAAAAGCTATGGGGACTGTTCTTCAGCCGCGACGGACAATTCCTGCCAACCGACGAAGAGCCTACGGCAGAACAGCTGAAGAGCATACACAAGCTCATCAAGAAGGTGACCCGCGACATTGAGCACTTCTCATACAACACGAGCATCTCGGCATTCATGATTTGCGTGGGAGAACTGCAGCAGATGAAATGCCACAGCAAGATGGTGCTGCAAGACCTCGTGGTTCTCATCTCGCCATTCGCACCGCATGTGGCAGAGGAGCTGTGGCATCAGCTCGGCAACGAGACTACGGTATGCGACGCCAAGTGGCCTGAGTTCAACGAGAAATATCTCGTGGAAAGCAGCATGCAGCTCACGATATCGTTCAACGGAAAGGCGCGCTACCAGAAGACATTCCCCGTTGACGCCGACAACGAGACGATAAAGAACGAGGTGCTCGCCGACGAGAAGAGCCAGAAATACCTCGAAGGCAAACAGGTTGTGAAAGTCATCGTGGTGCCTAAGAAAATCGTTAACGTGGTGATAAAATAATCCTCATACAATCCCTTCCCTGACCTGCTGCCGATAAATGGCGGATGGAGCAGGGGAGGGGATTGGAAACATTCTGAGAAGAAAGAAACAAGGCCTGGCAAAGAGAAAAACCGGCCCTATAAATAACCTTAACTCATATACTAATCAAACAGCAGAGACCAGGAGTCTCTAACAACTAACTTTTTATTATGGCAACTGACAACAACAATGCAGCTTTCGCACAGAAAAATGGTGGCGGAATAATACAATTCATGAGAAGTAACGCCGGCAAGGCGCTGGGAAGAGAGATAAAAGACTATTTCTTCATCACTCTCGGACTTATGCTATACACATTCGGATTCACCGTCTTCCTATTGCCATACGAGATTGTGACGGGCGGTATCGCCGGTGTAGGAGCCATCGTGTTCTATGCAACGAAATTTCCGGTGCAGTGGACTTTCTTCATCATCAACGCCGCGCTCATAGTGGCGGCACTGAAGATACTGGGATGGCGGTTTCTGGCAAAGACAATCTATGCCACATTCGCACTGACCGTGATGCTCGACATAGCGCAGAAAGTGGTGGAGATGCCCGACGGCACTTTCTATAAGCTGATGGGAGAGGGCAACGACTTCATGTCGCTCGTCATCGGATGTATGCTCACGGGAACGGCGCTCGCCATCGTGTTCCTCAACAACGGCAGTACAGGCGGTACCGACATCATCGCGGCGGTGGTGAACAAATACCACAATATCTCGCTCGGTATGGGACTTATCATGGTGGACCTCTGTATCATCAGCAGCAGCTTGCTCATCGAATCCTTCGGTACGTTCCCAGAGAGATGCACGATGGTGGTGTTCGGACTATGTACGATGTTCATCGAATGCAACATGCTCGACTTCGTGATGAACTGGCAGCGACAGTCCGTGCAGTTCATGATATTCTCAAAGAAACACCAGGAGATTGCCAACGCCATAGCAAAGGAGACCGAGCACACAATGACAATACTCGACGGTCACGGATGGTATTCCGGCGACCCTATAAAGGTGATCTGCCTCATGGCAAAGAAAAGGGAAAGCGTGGAAATCTTCCGCGTCATAAAGTCTATAGACCCTAATGCCTTCGTAAGCCAAAGCAGCGTGCAGGGCGTATTCGGAGAGGGCTTCGATCCGATAAAGGTGAAGGTGAAGGCACAGAAACTGGAAAAGGAAATGAAAAAACAACAGGAGAATGCTTGACAAATAGAAGAAGACCCCTCCTGACATTCCCCAGAAGAGAGAGAGACAGTACTCAGAACATATAAGGAAGTATGAGGAAAACTATACCGTCTCTCACACAAGGAGATGTCAGGAGGGGTCTTGCTGACTTGTAAACTCATAAGACTTGTCTTCTCGTCAACTCGTTTACTTGTCTACTTGTCAACTCGTCAACTATAAATAAACATGAAAATAGTATTTGCAACAAACAACGCTCACAAACTGGAAGAAGTGAGAAACATTCTTGGAAACAAATTCCAGGTATTGTCGCTCAACGACATTGAATGCCACGTGGATATTCCGGAGACAGGAAAGACTCTGGAAGAAAATGCCATGATAAAGGCAAAATACGTGTTTGAACATTATCATATCAGTGTGTTTGCCGACGACACAGGACTCGAAGTTGAAGCTCTCGGCGGAGAACCCGGAGTATATTCTGCAAGATATGCGGGAGGCGACGGACACGACAGCGAGGCAAACATGAAGAAGCTGCTCGCCAACCTCAAGGGAGAGGAAAACCGCAAGGCGCGTTTCCGCACCGTGATAGCCTATATCCTGAAAGACGAAGACTCGGACGGTATAGCTGCCCAGGGAGAGATGGAAGGCATAGTGGAAGGCGAGATAACGGAAGAAAAGAAGGGAGAGTCGGGATTCGGCTACGACCCTATATTCCAGCCTACCGGCTACGACAAGACATTCGCCGAACTCGGCAACGACATAAAGAACAAAATCTCTCATAGGGCAAGGGCTGTGGAGAAATTCGCACAATTCCTCTTTTCCGCCACATGTCAGCAATAATTCAGCAGGTTGTTGCGTTATAAGAGAAAACAATAAAGAAAAAAAGAAATGCGCAGACACTTCATATCACTCCTCACATTGCTCGCTGCAATGACGACAAACGCCGGAGCACAGAATCTGGACAAATGGAAGGCATATATGGCTTATGGAAAGATTACAGACATAGAGCCTGCCGGAAACATGGTTTATGTGCTCAGCTCCGGCGACTTGTTCTCATACAACATCACGGACGGAAGCGTGGCGACATACGACAAGGTGTTCCCGCTCAGCGAAAGCACAATATCGCAGATAGCATGGAACAACACGGTGAAGAAGCTTATCATAGTATACGACAACTACAACATCGACCTGCTCGACAACAAGCTGAACGTGACGAACATCGCGGGCTACTACGACAAGACGATGACGGTAAGCAAGGATGTAAACAAGGTGGTGATAGAGGGCAGTCTGGCATATCTGTGTACGGCTTTCGGACTGGTGCAGATTGACATGAAGGAGGGACTTATCCTCGACACCTACAATCTGGGAAAGAATGTTACCGACTGTGCCTTCAGCGGAAACAAGATATACGTGAACACCAGCGACGGAATACTGGCAGCCGACAAGTCGGCAAACCTGCTCGACAAGTCTAACTGGCACGCCACGACAGATAATGTATCGTTCAACCATGCCAACGACATCGCCACGACATGGGACAACGGATATCTGCAATACGTGGCCTACGACAAGACAAACAAATGCTACTGGACCAACCAGGAGGACGAGAAGCTGCAGGCATACACCGTTACCGCCGACGGCACGAAGACCGTGACGCTGAGCGACATAAATCCCGTAGGTACACCGAAATACAATACCATCGGTTTTCTGAAGATAAGGAACGGAAAGCTCTATACCTGCAACGGTGGAGAGTGGGACAGGGAAAAGCCAGCCACGATACAGGTGTACGACATCGACGGCAATACCTGGACTACTTACGACGACAAGGGAATAGCAGAGAAATACGGTATCATATATAAGGATATGCTTTGTCTCGACATCGACCCCAAGAACGACAACCACGTGATGGCTGGATCACAAAGCGGACTATACGAATTCCTCGACGGAAAACTGATCAACAGATTTGACTACAAAAACAGTCCGATATCCTTCGTCGACGGTCTGGAAGGTGATCCGAACTATCAGATCATCACATCGTTGTTCTACGACAAAGACAACACGCTGTGGGTAATAAACCATCAGGCGATAAACAAAGGAATACTGAAATATTCTGCCGACGGCAAATGGTCGTCGCCAGACAAGACCATAAACCACCTCTCCGTGAACAATGCCAAGATCATGGGCTACGACTCCCACGGCAGAATATGGATAAACAACGGACGAAACGCCAACCCCGGAGTGTATTGCTACTCTGCCGACGGCAACAACCTATACAGCTACACGCATTTCGTCAACGAAGACCAGACAGAGATAAGCGGTATCGAGAGATGCAAGACGCTCGCCGAAGACAGAAGCGGAAATATATGGGTGGGAACTAACGTTGGTCTCTTCGAACTGACAGAGGAATACCAGCGCGACCCGTCGCTCGGCTTCTATCAGGTAAAGGTGCCCCGCAACGACGGTACCAACTATGCCGACTATCTGCTTGCCGGACTCGACATCACCACGATGGCAATAGACAATGCCGACCGCAAATGGATAGGCACGAGCCGCGACGGCGTGTATGTCATAAGCAGCGACAACATGGTGCAAGAGGCTCACTTCCTGGCATCAAACAGCTGTCTGCTCGCCGACGGTATCCTCGATATAGAGATAGACAAGCAGACGGGAACGGTATATATAGGAACTGAAAAGGGCCTGTGCTCAGTGGAAAGCAATGCCGTGGCTACCAACGAGAGCATGAGCAAAGACAACGTATGGGCTTATCCGAATCCCGTGAAGCCTGACTATATGGGACTCATCAACATAGTAGGACTTGCCTACGACAGCGACGTGAAAATCACAACCACAAACGGTGTGCTCGTGGCTGAAGGACGAAGCACCGGAGGATCCTTCCAATGGGACGGATGCGACAAGAAGGGCAGGAGAGTGGCAAGCGGCATATATATGGTGAACACAGCGACGCAGAGCGGAGACAGCGGCACGGTATGCAAGATTGCGGTGATAAACTAAGTCTCTCTATATTTATATGGTTATATAACCAAGCCTATATAATATATTAACAAGGAATAACAACGGTATGACGCCCAAGTGCTTTATCAAGCGTTTTGTCCATTATATATAAAAACAAGGAAATAAAGACAGATGAAATATTCGATAAGGAAGAAATGGAATGAGATGAGGGGATTTGTCTTCTTCACACTGGCAATAACGCTGCTGTGGGGAATGGAATTTGCCTTTGCCGACTTCTACGACTCACCATGCAACAGCATGAAAGACTTTGTGGGACAGGCTTTCCAATGGGGAGCGATAGAGATGACAACCTTTGTCTTCATCTGGATGATAGCGGCAAACAAATATGTCTTCGCCGTGGCGTATCCGCTGCTGACGGCACTGACTTCTGCCGTGGCGTTCTTCCGCTATACAATGAAGGTCACGGTGACGCCGATGACCATAGACCTAACCTTCACCAACGACCTCACAACGACATCTGACATGATAACGCTGCCGCTCATACTTTTTATCCTCATAAATCTCATCGCGGCTATATTCATAGCGAGATGGCGATTCATAAGGCTGGACAATCTGAAATGGCAATGGATACACATCATCGTCTGCATGGCACTGATATACGGCATTTTCCACAACGGACGACTTGGAATACCGGTATCCAACCGTCTGCCCTTCAATATCTATGCCTCGCTAAACGAATATCTCGGCAACAAGCGCATCGTGGCAGACAAGCGTCCTGCCTTCGGCGGAAAGACGACATGTGGAACTGACAGCATCGACGTGGTGTTCATCATCGGTGAGACGCTGCGTGCCGACCACATGCAGATCAACGGATATGCAAGGCCCACCACACCGCTGCTGGCAAAGGAGAAGAACGTGGTGTCACTGCCTGACATAGAGTCAGAATACTGGTTCACCCACGAGAGCGTGCCGTATATCATGACCAGGGCCGACCACAACACCAAGGACAGGGCATATACAGAACGGTCATTCATCGACATCTTCAAGAGAGCCGGCTACCACACATCATGGATTTCAAACCAGGAGAGCGTTCCCACATTCATATATTTCATGAAGGAGGCAGACAAGCTGACGTATGTAAACGGCGGCAAGTCGCTATATATCTATGACTCATGGCTCGATGACGATGTGCTGCCCCCTCTTGACAGTGCACTGACAAACGGAAAGTCAAACAGCCGCAACCTTATCGTCATACACAGCATAGGTTCACACTGGTGGTATAACGCCCATTATCCCAAGTCGGCAGCCCGCTGGAAACCGGAACTGACGAGTCGCGTGATAACGGAGAACAGCCGGCAGCAGTTCATAAACTCCTACGACAACACCGTATTATATTCCGACAGTTTCTGGCATCAGGTGAGAGAACGCCTGCGCCATCGCAACGCCATAGTGATATATCTCTCCGACCATGGCGAAAACCTGGGCGAAGACGGACAATATACACATGCCAACGACACCAAGGAGGTGAGAAACGCCGCCTGCTGGATATGGTGCTCCGACAAATACAAGAGCCGTTATCCAGAGAAATACGCAGCCCTGGAGAGAAACGCCAAGAAGAAATACAACACGGCATTCCTCTTCCATTCCATCATCGATGCCGGCGACATCAGCACTCCTTACATCGACAAGAAGTATGATGTATTCAAGTAGGCAAGGACAATGAAACAATTTCAATAACTATATAATGATTACCGTCTGCATAGCGACATACAACGGATCGAGATATATCCGCCAACAACTCCTGTCCATCCTGCCACAACTGGCAGAGACGGACGAGATTGTCGTGTCCGACGACGGATCGACAGACGATACATCTGAAATAGTGCGCTCCATCGGCGACAAGAGGATAAGGATTGTGGATAACCGCAAAGGAGAAGGTGGAAAACATTATCACAAGGAAGAAGGTGGAAAGCATTATCACAAGGAAGAAGGTGGAAAAAACGCCCTCAGCAACAGTCTGACACGGAACTTCGAAAATGCCCTGCGCCATGCTAAAGGCGACTATATCTTCCTCTCCGACCAGGACGACGTGTGGATGGAAAACAAGGTGGCAGTATGCATGGAAGTCCTGCGCAGCCACCACTGTGTGGTCAGCGACGCCATAGTGACAGATAAAGACCTCAACGACACCAACGACTCTTTCTACAAGATGATAAAGATGAAACCCGGCAGACTCTATAACCTGCTGTGGCACAACGGATACACGGGGTGCTGCATGGCTTTCAGACGCGACGTGATGCAGAAAGCGCTGCCTTTTCCTGCCGACATACCGATGCACGACATCTGGATAGGCAACGTGGCGGCTTTCTTCTTCGACGTGGCATTCATCAACGACCGACTGATATATTTCCGCAGACACGAGAGCGCTGCGTCGTGCAACGCCAAAGGAAGCCGCTTCTCGACGGCAAGGCAGATTCTCTTCAGATGGAAAACAATAAAGAACCTAATAACACACAAATCATGACATTGAGCGTAATCATCCCGATATACAATGTGGAAAAGATGCTGCGACGATGTGTTGACAGCGTGAGAATACAGGGATTCGACGATATCGAGATACTTCTCATCAACGATGGTTCGACCGACGGTAGCGGAATCATCGCTGAGGAGTATGCCGCTACATACAAGAACATAAAATACTGGAAGAAGGAGAACGGCGGACTCTCCGATGCCCGCAACTTCGGCATCGAGAGGGCAGAGGGTGACTATATCACCTTCGTAGACAGCGACGACGAACTGGCTCCCAATACCTACAGTCCGCTGATAGCATTGCTGCAGGAACATCCGTTTCTCGACATACTGGAATATCCCATGCTGCAGCGACCGGGACTACGCGACGAGACCCTCTTCAATCCCGGCAACCATCTCTTCAAAGACGCCCTCGACTGGCTGGCATACAAGGGAACGGAACACTGTTGGGCATGCAACAAAATATACAAGAGAAGCCTTTTCAATAACGTGGCATTCGAGAAAGGCAAGAAGTTTGAAGACATCCTACTCATGGCGCTGCTGATAAAGCAGAAGCCGATAATAGCCACCATAGACAAAGGCAGATACCTATACCACTACAACGACAACGGCATAGCGGCTACCGACAAGAGCAACGGACTGTCGTCGCTGCTCGACGCCCAGCTGCATCTCGTCAGCCAACTGAACATCAACACCAGGGAACGCCGCTGGCACCGCGTGTATATGGACATGCTGACAGCACAGCTTTATTCATACCAGAAGACAGGAAAAATAAGACTGGCACAACAGCACGTGTCCCTCTTCGGCTATGCCACATGGAAAGACACACTGAAGGCGATGTTCGTGAACACCATAGGACTGGAACGCACCTGCCGCCTGTTCGGCAGGATGAAAAGGTAAGGAAACAAACATGAAAATAACATATATCGTAGAAGATTTCTCTGAAAACGGAGGTGTGGAACGCATCGTGACGGAAAAGGCAAACACTCTGGCTACCGAATACGGACATGAAGTGAGCGTGGTGTCGGTTTACGACGACAAGCGCAGAGAGCTATACCATCTTGACGAAAGTATCAAGATGGTGCATCTCGGTGTGCCGTTCGCCGACAAGCACCACGGCAAACTGATAAAGCTCATCAGCCGCACTAACACGCTGATGACGGCAGCCCGACGACTGAACAAGACTATAAAGAGCCTGCAGCCCGACATAATATTCTTCACCACCACCCTCGGAGCACTGCTACTCCCACTCTGCCACACCAAGGCACGCAAGATATACGAGTCGCATCTGGCACGTCCGTTCACCCCCTACCATCGTATGTTCTCCATTATGGAGCGCAAAGCCGACACCGTGGTATGCCTCACCAACGGCGATGCCATGGAATATTCCAACGCACGCCGCACGCTGGTGATTCCTAACTTCATCAAAAAGCCGGCGAAGAGAGTGGAGGACTATAGCGTGAAACGGGCTATCGCCGTGGGCAGACTGGAAGAGCAGAAGGGATTTCTTCCGCTCATAGACCACTGGAAAGAAATTGCCCGGCTGCATCCCGACTGGCATCTCGACATATATGGTGACGGTTCGCAGCGCGCCATGCTGCAAGCTGAGATAGAGAGACTCGGCATGCAGGAGCATATAACACTCTGCGGACGGTCGAACAACATCATGGACGTATATCCGCAATACAGCCTGCACATCATGCCCTCTCTATACGAAGGACAGCCAATGGCGCTGATAGAGGCACAGTCGTGCGGACTGCCATCCGTGGTGTTCGATTTCGACTTCGGTGCCTCCGACATCGTGCGCAACGGCTACAACGGCATCATTGTGGAGCAAAGCCACTACTCGTCGCTCATCAAGGGTATCACCACGATGATGGACTCCGAAGCCATCAGACGCCAATACGGCGACAACGCCATAGCCGGAAGCCACGCATATTATAAAGAAAATGTATTTGGAAAATGGATACAGTTGTTGAACCCTGACCGGTAATCATACCGTTTGGGGTTAAATGAGAAGAGATGACCTGTACATCTCTTCATACATCTCTGCCACCTTTCTGTAGTCATGGTATTTCTTCACGAATGCCATGCTCTGGCGGGAGAGCCTTTCTATCATACCGTCGGTAAAGAGAGCCTTTTCTATTATCGCCATGTTCTCGGCATCCGACAGTTCCGGACTCACGTTGATTATAGGACGTAGTTCTTTCTCGCCAATGAAATCATAATATTCCTCCTCTCCGCCACCTATCACCACCGTGCCGAGCGCCATTGCCTGCAAGGAATTCATCGACGGAGTGAAACTGTAGAGCTGGTCAACGAGCACGTCAGCCTCGGCAAGCATCCGCTTGTATTCTTCGAGCGGCACGCCCTCCACATATCTTATCTCCATCCTGCCGGGATGGCGCAGCTTGATTGCTTCGAGCCATTCCGCCATACGCATGGCACCCTTCATGAAGTCGCGCTTGGGCTGTATACCCACGAGAATTTTCACCACACCGCCGTTTTCCTTCCTTCTGGCGCCTTCCGTCCCGTTCTGTGGCAGAATCATAGGCAGCGGCAGATAATGAAGCTTACGGACAAAAGAATCCACGTTATAGCACAACCAATATTCATACAGGCAAGCCACGAGAGCGTCGGCCTTTGCCGATGTATACCGCCAGCAGCCATACGCCCCATGCAGCATCACCTCGTCGATACGCTCCGCATTCTCTGCCATATTCTGCGGTCTGCCGTTCCAATACGTGTCGCTATATCTCGGCACTCCTTTTTTCTGGCGCGCGAAAATCTGAGGGTCATCGCCGAAACAGCCCTTCACGGTCTTCTTGTTAAGAAGTCTGAGGAAAAAGAAAAGCAGTTTGTTCCACCCGTATTTCAGTGGAACAAACTGATAGTTGTGTATCTGAACAATATCGTTGCCTACGAGTTGCGGCAGGTGTCTCGCAATCTGCCATAACACTTTCAGTCCGCCCAGTTTTCCCCACTTCCTGTCTCTCCTCAGGTCGATGTCTCTCGGAGCGTCGTGCCATCCGTTGCCGTCAGACATGGTCACTACGGTATGTCCGCGCTCCTGGAGTCCTTTTTTCAGAGTGTTGTGCAGAAAACTGGCTTCGCCGATCAACAATATTTTCATATTCGTATTATATAATAGAGGAACTGTTCAAACCCATCCAGACCTTCCACTTGGGTAGATGTATTACTTTTACAGACAAGTAAACTCAAATTCCTCCTTAACTCAGCTCAAGCATTCTCTCGATAGGCTTCACAGCGTCGCGGGCGATTTCAGGAGCCACTTCCACTGTAGGCCACTCACATTTCAGAGCGTTGTAAATCTTGCGCAGCGTGTTCATCTTCATATAGTCACACTCGTTGCAAGAGCAGCCCAGCGAACCCTCGCTCACCTCTGGCGGCACGGGGATGAAAGTCTTCTCCGGACACTTGTTCGTCATCTCATACAATATTCCAGACTCCGTAGCCACGATAAACTCCTTAGTGTCGCTCTCCACGGCATGCTTCAGCAACACAGCAGTAGAACCCACCACGTCGGCAAGCGCTACCACCGGTCCTTTACACTCCGGATGCACAAGCACCTCAGCTCCCGGATGCTCCTTCTTCAGTCTTACTATCTCCTGTGCCGAGAAGCGCTCATGCACGTGGCATCCGCCGTTCCACAGCAGCATGTTTCTTCCCGTCACACTGTTGATATACGAGCCGAGGTTGTAGTCAGGACCGAAGATCAGCTTCTCGTCCTTCGGGAAGGTGTCAACGATCTTCTTTGCGTTTCCGCTCGTCACCACCACATCCGTCAGCGCCTTCACCGCCGCCGTGGTGTTAACATAGCTCACCACCTTATATCCAGGATGCTCCTCCTTGAATTTCTTCAGGTCTTCAGCCTTGCATGAGTCAGCGAGCGAACATCCCGCATTGAGGTCAGGACAGATTACCGTCTTCTCCGGTGAGAGAATCTTGCAGGTCTCCGCCATGAAATGCACTCCACACATCACGATGATGTCAGCCTTCGTGTCGGCAGCCTTTCTCGCCAGTGCGAGCGAGTCGCCGATGAAGTCAGCCACCTGCTGGATGTCGCCGGTGGTATAGTAGTGTGCGAGAATCACAGCGTTTTTCTCCTTGCACAAGTTTCTTATCTCTTTGGCCAGGTCTACGCCGTCGGCCACAGGTTCGTCGATATAACCTTTCTCGACCCACTTCTTGTCAACAGTCATATTATTATATTTCTTTTTTGTTTTTAATTTTTAAATTCAAATATGTGTAGTATGATATGCTGTGGATTTGTTCATAACTTCTGTCGTATTTCCTTGGTCATTTCCTTGTCAACACAATATATTGGTTTATCAACAGGTTATTATGTGTCTTTCTTTCTCTATTTCAGCATGAAAGCCCATTTATCCACAATTTCCACATTCGGTGCAAAGATAATAAGTTTATATCTTTTGCTGCTCCTTTTTCGTGGAAAAGTTTTCTAATAGTTGTTTATAAGCTTGTGGATATCCACAGGGATTTTTGATTTCTTTTTTTGCTGTGGATAAAGTACAACTTATCAACACGGTTATCAACAGGGTTTTCCACAACTGTGTGGGAAGGATAAAATTATATGTAATGGATAGGGTAAATATGTACTTTTTGGGGGCACGGTGCTTGCCCCATATGGGAAAGCTGCTTTCTCAACATGGGCAAGCAGCTTTCCCCTGATGGGCAGAATTGCTTTCCAACGGTTGCCCGATACAGGCATTTATATCCATGTTTATGTTTACAGAATTCAGACAACGGTGAATAGGGGTGAGTTTTCCTCTTACTATACATTGTGATTCTTCCCCATGCAGCTATATTACCGTACCGCTACGGTTATAATTACCGGTTGTGGATAATAGTGTGGATAACAGTGGTATTAGATTAAAAACCAAAGTCTGATTCTGCCATTCTCTTCTTGCCTGTCTTCCCCCCTGATCCTTGCGAAACTTGGGCTTACTTACACAATAATAATTAATAAATTTGGGAGTTTACCCTATTATCATTACTTTTGTATTTAAGTTTCCATACTATTCGCCCATTGGCAGCATTGTGGATAACTTTGTTGGCAATATGGTGCCTCGCCATGAAAAGTCCCTGCAGAGAGGGGACTGGCGACAGGTGCAGGGATTGTGGAAAAATATGCCATCCGCATAGCCTGCATCACAAGAGAAAGATTTGAAAAATAAAAAAAGAAGATTACAAAATGCAAGAGACAAGACAAAATCGTATAGCAAGACTCCTGCAGAAGGAGCTGAGCCTTATTTTCCAGAGTCAGACAAGAGCCATGCACGGAGTGATGGTGTCGGTGACGAGGGTCAGGGTGAGTCCAGACCTCAGCATCTGCACGGCATATCTGAGCATCTTCCCGTCGGACAAGGGAGAGGAGATAATAGAAAACATCAGAAAGAACGAGAAGACGGTGCGCTACGACCTCGGTCAGCGGGTGCGCAACCAGCTTCGAATCATTCCGGAGCTGCGCTTCTTCATCGACGACTCACTCGACTATATTGAGCATATCGACGAGCTTCTGAAGAAATAGGAGAGTCATGAATTTTCCATTCTACATAGCACGCCGTTACCTCTTCTCAAAGAAGAGCACACACGCCATAAACATCATCAGCTGCATCAGTGCCGTTGGTGTGGCAGTGGCCACGATGGCTCTCGTGGTGACACTCAGTGTGTTCAACGGTTTCCACGACCTCGTGGCATCGTTCTTCACATCCTTCGACCCGCAGATAGAACTCGTGCCTGCAGAGGGAAAGACGGCACCTGCCGACGACCCGCTGCTGCAGAAGGTGAGAAAGCTGCCGGAGGTTGACGTGGCGTCGGAGTGTGTGAAAGACCAGGCGCTTGCCATATACAAGGGCAAGCAGACCATGGTGTGGGTGATGGGCGTTGACGACAATTTCGAACGTATGTCGCGCATTGACGACATACTGTATGGCGACGGCACGTTTCTGCTCCAGGCTGCAAACCTGAACTTTGCCGTGGTGGGCATACGCCTCGCCGAGACTCTCGGCATGAATGCCAACTGGGACGGCAACCTGATGATATACGCTCCGCGCAAGACAGGACAGCTCGACCTCGCCAATCCATCCGACGGATTCGTAGTGGACTCGCTGATTTCTCCGGGAGTGGTGTTCATGGTGAAACAGGGGAAATACGACCGCGACCACGTGATAGTGCCTATCACCATGGCGCGCACACTGTTTGAACAGCAGGGAATGTTGTCGTCGCTGCAGATTCGCCTGAAGAACGGCAGCGACCTCAATGCCGTGAAGGAGAAGATGCAGAATATCGTAGGTGACCGCTACCGTGTGCTCGACCGCTATGAGCAGCAGGCAGACACGTTCCGGATAATGAAGGTGGAGAAATTCATCGCATATATCTTCCTCACGTTTATACTCATCGTGGCGAGCTTCAATATCATCGGTTCGATATCCATGCTGATAATCGACAAGAAGGACGATGTGGTGACGCTCAGAAATCTCGGTGCTACCGACCGTCAGATATCCCGTATCTTCCTCTTCGAGGGCAGACTGATATCCTTCTTCGGAGCATTGGCAGGAATACTCATCGGACTGCTTCTCTGCTGGCTTCAGCAGCAGTTCGGTATCGTGGCGCTGGGACAGTCGAGCGGCACATTCGTAGTGGATGCCTATCCCGTAAGCGTGCATCCGGAAGACGTGCTCGTGGTGTTTGCCACGGTGATTGCGGTAGGTTTCCTGGCGGTGTGGTATCCTGTGAGATATTTTTCACGCCGTCTGTTGGGCTGACGGCGTGTAGCGGCAGGATAGTAGACGGGGCATTACCACAATAAAATAGGTCATTAGGAATGTCGGCAGACGAATTATCGACGCCAACACCCTAATGACCGATTTGGGTAAAAAAAACAGACGAGTTGTCCGATTGTGCATCATCAACTCGTCTGTTGTTTTTTTATTCTTTTATTTTCTTTATTCTCTCTATTCCTTTCAATTTTTCATCCCCTTCGACATCCACATGAAGATGAAGTAGAACATCGTGCCGGTGATGAGTCCGGCGATGGCGTCGATGGCATAGTGGGCCTGTATGTATACCGTGGCGAAGCAGAGCAACACATAGAAGGGAGCCATGACATAGAGCAGCTTCCTGTTGCGGGTGTGCCATATCAGCAGCATTATCACGGTGCTTATTCCCACATGCGAACTTGGGAAAGCAGCAGTAGGTCTCTCTCCGGCAGCCTTGGCGTCTTCAACGAGATGGTAGAAGATGCCGTCGGTATATCCTGGACTCGGCAGACATTCGGTGTGGGTGTTGAAGTAGTCGCCAAGGTTGGGGAACACGCCAGCCGTTATTTGGTCTATGCCGACAGCCTTGAAATAGAACGTAGGTCCTGTCACCGGCACGAGCACGAATATCACGTAGTATGCGAAGAAAGAAGCCATTATCACGAATGCGCAGCGCTCATACTCCTTGTATCTCCATATAAAATAGTATATCGCCGCCAGAGCTATCATCGGATAATATGCCGCATAACCCATGTCGAGCAGTTCGCTGACCACGCTCCATGGCATTGCCTCATGGAATATCAGTGCCGGCTGGCATCCGAACAGCGACTGTTCCGCCTGGGCGAATACGTGGTCGAGATTCGGCAGCATGCGGTTCAGTTCGTAGGTATCGGGATACCACCAGCTGAGCAGCGCCATCTGCACCGTGATGCGGCAGAACCTCGTGAATCGGCATGGCACCATCCTGTAAACTCCCCACAGAGCCAGCGTCACCACCATGATTCTCACTCTGCCCCATATCATTGCCTCAGGGTTTGCCACCTTGGTGTATGTGAAGAACACCATGAGCAATGTCAGCACGAGATAGCCAGTCATCACCCACTCCAGCCAGAAGAGACCCTTCTTGGGCTTCTTCTCTATCTTGAATAAATCTTTCATAATCGTTGTCTTTTCCTTTTCCGGTCGTTTAAATCATTCCATCCGTTTCTTTGCCAGCATCCAACTTTTGTATTGCATACATCCGTTGTGTAGACATCCGTCTGGTGCTTACATCCGTATGATGCTTACATCCATCCGTTGTCCTTATACCATTTCATGCTGATTCTCACACCCTCCGGCAGCTGGCATTTCGGTTCGAAGCCCAGTTCCTTTCTTGCCGGAGATATGTCGCATTGCCAGTTGCGCTGCTTCATGATATTGTATTTGTCGCGGTTAAGGGCAGAAATCTTTCCCGTCAGGTGCGCCATAGCCTCGGCAACCGTTGATACGGTCTTCAGAAACCACAGTGGCGCCACGATACGCAGCACGTGTTTCACTCCCAGTTCCTTCTGTATCAGGTCGCTGAACGTGCGTGACGAATACACCTCACCGTCGCTCAGAATGTAGCTGCTGCCGGTCTTTCCGTTGGTGAGAGCCAGGAACACCGCCTGCACCACGTCGCTGACGAAGATGAACGTGATGTCCTGTCGCTTGTATCCCACGGCGAAGTCCACATGCTTCTTTATGCTCTCCGCCATCATGAAATAATCCTTTTCCCGCGGACCATACACTCCTGTCGGTCGCAGTATGATGAACGGCAGCCTGTCTGCCACCGACCGCAGATAGTCCTCCGCCTCCAGTTTGCTCTTGCCGTATGCTGTGTTGGGCTGTGGCGTGTCGGAGTCGGTGATGTCGGTATGCGGCTCCTCCTCCCGTATCGGTCCGAGGATGCTCAAGCTGCTTATGAACACGAAGCGCTTTACAGGCATGGCGAGATCGAGAATGGCATTCACCAGATGCCTCGTTCCCTTGCTGTTCGTCTTGAAGAAGTCAGCTTTGTTCAGACATTTCGTCACGCCGGCGGCATGCACCACATAGTCGAAACTGTGTTGGCGCAGCTGCTCCTTGAGCTTATGCTCGTCGTTGAAATCCAGTTCTATGAAGTTTATCCCCTCTTGCGGCAGATATTTCCGTGAGCTTGTAGCCCTTACGGCAGCCCACACTTCCATTCCTCTGCGGAGAGCCTCTTCAACGATGAAGCTGCCGATGAAACCTGTGGCGCCAGTGATGAGTATCTTGTCTTTTTGCATTCTTGTCATTTCTTTTCAGCTGCAAATGTAAGGAAAAAACTGATAATAATCTATTTAGTGACGGTAAAATAATAACTTGGTACGATTTGAGTGAGAAATGTAACGAAAAGTTGAAATACGTTGTGAAGTTTGCAAATACAATTTAAATTTATTAATTTCGCACCCAAAGTATGCAATTTTAAACGAATAAAGGAAATAATGAAAAAACTCTTCATAGAGACTTATGGCTGCCAGATGAACGTGGCAGACAGCGAAGTTGTAGCTTCTGTGATGCAGATGGCGGGTTATGAACTTTGCGAAAAGGAAGACGACGCAGACGCTATTTTTCTGAATACATGCAGCATCAGGGAGAATGCTGAGAACAAGATATACAACCGTCTCGAAACCCTCCATGCAGAGCAGAAGAAGGGCCGCAAGGTCATCCTCGGCGTGCTGGGCTGCATGGCGGAGAGAGTGAAAGACGACCTGATAGACAACCATCACGCCAATCTCGTGTGCGGTCCCGACAGCTATCTCACTCTACCCGACCTTATAGCCCAGTGTGAGAACGGCGGCAACGCCATCAACATCGAACTCTCCACCACCGAGACTTACCGCGACATCGTGCCGATGCGTATCGGCGGACAGAAGGTGAGCGGCTTCGTGAGCATCATGCGTGGCTGCAACAACTTCTGCCACTACTGCATCGTGCCATACACCAGAGGCAGGGAGCGCAGCCGTGATCCGGAGAGCATTCTCAGAGAGGTGAAAGACCTGCACGACCGCGGTTTCAAGGAGGTTACGCTGCTCGGACAGAACGTGAACAGCTACGGTCTCTCACCGTCGGGAAAGAAAGAAGAAGGCAAGGTTTCTTTTGCCGAACTCCTCAGAATGGTGGCTCAGGCAGTGCCCGACATGAGAGTGAGATTCACCACTTCCAATCCCGAAGACATGAAGGAGGACATCCTGCACGTCATAGCCGAAGAACCGAATATCTGCAACCATATCCACTTCCCTGCACAGAGCGGAAGCGACAAGATACTGAAGCTGATGAACAGAAAATACACCCGTCAGCAGTATCTCGACACCATAGATGCCATACGCCGCATCATCCCTGGCTGCGGAATAACCACCGACATCTTCGTGGGATACCACGACGAGACGGAAGAAGACCACCAGCAGACCCTGTCGCTCGTCAGGGAGGTGGGCTTCGACTCTGCCTTCATGTTCAAATACTCGGAGCGCCCGGGCACCTATGCCTCAAAACATCTGCCCGACAACGTGTCGGAGGAGGTGAAGATACAGCGACTCAATGAACTGATAAAGCTGCAGACCGAAGTAAGCGCCGAGCAGAACAGAAAAGACGAGGGCAAGGAGTTCGACGTTCTCGTTGAGGGCTATAGCAAGCGTTCCCGCCAGCAGCTCATGGGCAGGACGGAGCAGAATAAGGCCGTGGTGTTCGACAAAGGCAACCACCACGTGGGCGAGACGGTGAGAGTGAAGATAACGGGCAGCACCAGCGCCACGCTCTTCGGCACTCTCGTGCCATCTCCTTCAGCAGCAGAGTGAGGTGGGGCATAATCCGCCTTTCTATATTGTGACAGACAAAATATAGTGACAGACAAAAGCATAATCAGATAATCAATAAATAACAAACATAAATATCCCCTGCTGTTCCGTCCGCCAGGCATGTCGGCGTCTCTCCGTCATGAGGGAGAGACAAGTCGGAAGTGGCATATACCGCGAGCTGGCAAGGGGTTGTTTCTTATATGAAAGAATTTTTCCAGATACTCAGGCGCTTCGTGCCGCCATACAAGAGATACCTCGTCATGACGGTGTCGTTCAACATCCTGTCGGCTGTGCTCAACATATTCTCGTTTGCAGCCATAATCCCTATCCTGCAGATTATCTTCAAGACGGAGAAGGCTGCCGCAGCGCCACAACTTATGGCATGGGACTGGGACAACATGAAGGAAGTTGCGGCAAACAACATGGACTATTATGTCAACGCGCTGATTGCCGACATCGGTCCTACCACCACATTGCTCGTGCTCGGACTCTTCCTCGCCACCATGACATTCCTCAAAACGGGAGCCTATTTTCTGTCGTCGGCCACCGTGATACCGATCAGAACCGGTATCGTGAGAGACATCCGCAACCAGCTCTACCGCAAGATAACATCCCTGCCTATCGGCTTCTTCTCAGAGGAGCGCAAGGGAGACATCATAGCCAGGATGAGCGGCGATGTGCAGGAGATAGAAAACTCCATAATGAGTTCGCTCGACATGCTCTTCAAGAACCCCATCCTCATAATAGCATATTTCGCCACGCTGCTCTGCATCAGTTGGCAGCTCACTCTCTTCACCATACTCTTCGTTCCCGTCATGGGATGGATAATGGGCAAGGTGGGGCGCAAGCTGAAACGTAAGTCAAAGGAGGCGCAGGCCCTCTGGAGCGACACCATGAGCCAGGTGGAGGAGACTCTCGGCGGACTGCGTATCATCAAGGCATTCTGTGCTGAGGAGAAGATGAACAGGCGCTTCGACAACACCAACTCCAGCTACAGGAACCAGATTCTCAAGGTGAACACCCGCCAGCAGATGGCACACCCCATGAGCGAGTTCCTCGGCACGGTGATGATAATCATCGTGTTGTGGTTCGGCGGCATCCTCGTGCTCAACCAGCAGGTGCTCTCCGGTCCCACGTTCATCTATTATCTCGTAATCCTCTACAGCATCATAAACCCTCTGAAAGACTTCTCCAAGGCTGGCTACAACATCCCAAAGGGACTGGCTTCAATGGAGCGTGTAGACAAGATTCTGCTTGCCGAAAGCGACATCAAGGAGAAGGAAAACCCTCAACACATCTCCAGCTTCGACCACACCATAGAGTTCCGCCATGTGTCGTTCAGATACGGCGAGCAGTGGGTGCTCAGAGACATCAACCTCACGATAGAGAAAGGAAAGACGATAGCCCTCGTGGGACAGAGCGGAGGAGGAAAGTCAACCATGGTAGACCTCATTCCGAGATACTACGACGTGCAGGAGGGTGAGGTGCTCATCGACGGCATCAACGTGAAAGACCTCGATATCCACGACCTCAGACAGCTCATCGGCAACGTGAACCAGGAGGCGATACTCTTCAACGACACCTTCTTCAACAACATCTCCTTCGGTGTTGACAACGCCACGCAGCAGCAGGTGGAAGAGGCTGCCCGCATAGCCAATGCCGACGAATTCATCAAAGCTTCTGAAAACGGCTACGACACCAATATCGGTGACCGCGGCGGCCGCCTCTCCGGCGGACAGCGACAGCGAGTGAGCATAGCGCGAGCCATACTCAAGAATCCGCCGATACTCATCCTCGACGAGGCAACATCGGCTCTCGACACAGAGAGCGAGAGAATCGTGCAGGACGCTCTGGAACGACTGATGAAGACGCGCACCACCGTGGCGATAGCCCACAGACTCTCCACCATCAAGAATGCCGACGAGATATGCGTGCTCCACGAGGGACAGATAGTGGAGCGGGGCACCCACGACGAACTCATCAGCAAGGACGGATATTACAAGAAGCTGCACGATATGCAGTCGTAACAAAATATTCATTCATATATGGCATACAAAATAGTCTACCCCATCTTCTATGTGTTGTCGCTATTGCCCTTCAGAGTGTTGTATGGCATCTCCGACTTCTTCTATCTCATCATGTATCATATCGTGGGCTACAGGAAGAAGGTGGTGAGAAAAAACCTCAGCAGTTCTTTCCCCGAGAAAACACCTCAGGAACTGAAAGAAATAGAGCATGGATTCTATCACTGGCTCTGCGACTATTTCGTGGAAACACTGAAGCTGCTCACCGTCAGCGACGAGACCCTGCTCAAGCACATAGAATTCAGAAATGCGGAGCAGATAGAAGAATATTACGACAAGGGGCAGACATGCGCCGCCATCCTCGGACACTACTGCAACTGGGAACTGCTCTCTGCCACGGGACTCGCCTTCAAACGTCACAAAGAGGCGGTGTGCGGACTTATATATCATCCGCTCAGGAGCAAAATATTCGACATGCTCTTCAAGGATATACGCCAGAGCAAGGGGGGAGTCTGCATTCCGAAACAGGAAATACTAAGATACCTCGTGAGATACAAACGCGAGAAACGCATGTGGCTCTTCGGATACATTTCAGACCAGTCGCCGAAATACCTGAACATACACTGCTGGCTGCCGTTCCTCAACCACGACACACCAGTATTCACCGGCGGCGAGAAGATAATGAAGAAGATGAACGACGCCGTGTTCTATGTTGACATGCAGAGACCGGAACGCGGCAAATACATCTGCACCTTCAGGCTGATTACCGACAAACCAGCCGAGATGCAGGAGAACGAGATAACGACGCGCTTCTTCAAGATGCTTGAGGACACCATAAAGAGGGATCCCAGACTATATCTCTGGACCCACGACAGATGGAAGAGAAACCATGAGCATTTCGACAAATATTATGTCATGGAGAACGGGCATGTCATAAAAAGAAAAGACGTAGAATTATGATAATAGGATTTGACGCAAAGCGCATAGTGAGGAACGCCTCGGGACTCGGAAACTATTCCAGGACCCTTGTGGGGGATTTGCAACGCATAGTGCCGGAAGGAACGCAGCTCAGACTCTACGCTCCCGACATGGGACGCGATGATTTGCGGGGACAGGTGAAAGAATCTTCAAACCTCAGATTCGTTTATCCGCACGACTGCTACACAAAGCTGTCGAGAGACTTGTGGAGAATGAGGGGAATAGTGGAAGACCTGAAGAAAGACGGTGTGCACCTCTATCATGGACTGACCGGCGAACTGCCTCTCGGCATCAGGAAGGCCGGCATCAAGACCGTCGTCACCATCCACGACCTCATATTCATGTGTCATCCAGAATACTACAACTGGATAGACACCAAGATATACGCATGGAAATTCCACAAGACCTGTCGCGAAGCAGACCGTATCATAGCCATCAGCGAGTGTACCAAGAGAGACATCATGCGCTTCGGTGGCATTGACCCCTCGAAAATAGACGTCATATACCAGAGCTGCAGCACAGAATTCAAGACCAGAGAGAGCGAAAAGAAGCTCCAGCAGGTGCACACCAAATATATGCTGCCAGAGAGATACATCGTGAATGTGGGAACCATCGAGGAGCGCAAGAACGTGCTGCTTGCCGTGAGAGCCCTGCACATGCTGCCCGAAGAGGTCAGCATCGTCATCGTGGGACGCCCCACACCGTATGCCGACAAGGTGAAAGAGTATGTAGAGGCAAACAACCTGCAGCACCGTGTGAAGATGCTCCACGGCGTGCCACACGAAGATCTCCCGTCAATATACCAGATGGCAGAGGCATGTGTTTACCCCTCGCGCTATGAGGGCTTCGGACTCCCCGTCATCGAGGCTATACAGAGCGGACTCCCTGTGGTGGCATGCACTGGCAGCTGTCTTGAAGAAGCCGGCGGCAACGACTCCATATACGTCAACCCCGACGATGTGTGCGGAATGGCAGAAGCCGTGAAGCAGGTGTTGTGTGGAGCGCCGGGCAGAGAGCAGCGCATAGAGAGAAGTCAGCAATACGTGAAACGCTTCGAGGGAAACAATGTGGCGCAGAAAGTGTTGGATGTCTACAACAAGGTGTGTCGTTGACATTACTTACTCAAATCGTACCAAGTTATTATTTTACCGTCACTAAACAAGTGTTATTGAGGGTGTGTCATGTTCTTGGCATACTCTCATTTTTCTATGGAGAAGTGTCATAGTATCATTTTCCAGCTTCTCCATATATATAAAGTCCATTGTACCAACGAGTTGGCTTAATGATACTTTTCGGGATTCTTTACAGAAAAGTATCATTAAAGTATCATCGAAGTGTCATAGAGACTTTGATCGTTTTTCATCCCCTTTTCTGGCGTTTCGTCTTTGAACCGCTTTGGGCACATTTTGGATACTGGTTGTGCCCACTTGGGGCAAGCACCGTGCCCCACATGGGCAAGCATCGTGCCCCACATGAGCAAGCACCGTGCCCATTTATTGAAGAATTGTAGAGGTGTGACAAATCAATGTGTTGCATGTCTTTGCACATTTCCAAGTCAGAAGACTCTTGAACCCAAAGCGGTCATTAGGGCTTGCTTGTATTTTGCTTTTTAGAAGAGTGGATT
>OGJX01000087.1_pt1 | contig 103422 bp, 89 predicted proteins | sample 1572381 | NCBI WGS metagenome assembly OGJX01 (sample SAMEA2582085, study PRJEB24529) | metagenome | biome: Human gut stool | place: China | collected 2011
GGCAGAATTATGAAATATTGCTCATTCTCAACCACTTGCAGTTCATTTCTCTCATCTTCACTTTCCGTTGCTTTTGCTTAAATTGTGCATGTATCTCGCCATTCCTTCGCCGTGAACATCCTCAACAATGGTGCCAACATCAAGACCGTTGCCAGCCTACTCGGCCACAGCGGACTGAAGCACACCGAGAAATACACCCGTGCCGTTGATAAGTTGAAAGAGGATGCCATCAACAGCCTACCAACACTCAACCTATAACGTTGATTTATTTACTGGCGAAAAGAGAAGATATTTTTCCTTTCGCCAGCAAACATCATTGTTCTGGCGAAAGAATAAGTTTAGTTCATGTTGCACATATATAGCAAAGAGATGTATTAAACTTACAGGAGAATTACATAGAAATACTAGTTTTGTTGATAAAAAATACAATATGGATATAGATAATATATTAGAGAAACGCAAGCAGCTGATAGATGAACAAGGTGGCTACACCGCAGTAAGAGAACGGTTGCTACTCAGTAGGGTGTACTTTGCCTTGGGGCTAAGAAAAGATGATGGTAAGGGTGAATCTATAATCCTGTCCTATAAAGATTCTATTGAAAATAGGATGGTTTTGTTTGACATATATCTCCCCAAAGGTATTTCTATTCTGAAAATACCAGCAAATAGTGTTATCGAGATAAAAGGAAATCTTATGGCTGATGCTCTTCATCGTTCAAATGATATTGCAAAATTATGGAAACATAAGTATCCCAATTCGAAAGTTTACCTTTTATATGGGGAAAACTCCATTGTATCTGAGACTGTGCTAAGGAAAGCAAAATCTTTAAGGCTTTCTGATATTTATAAAGTAGACAAATTTATATCGGATGTTGAAAAGAAAAAGAAACTAAATGATACAATACGACAAGAAGAGAAGACTTGGAAAGAAAAGCGTAAAGCCATCCTTGACTCAGCCCAATTTTCTTTTCGAGAAGATAATTGTACTTTATTTCTAGGGGCTGGTGTCAGCCAAGATGCTGGCGGCCCTTCTTGGAATACCTTACTAATGAAATCTGTGAAAAGACTCCGTAAACCCTTAACCAAAGTTGACTTCAATCGAATCTATAAAGCGTGTTCGATGTCGCCAATCATCATGGGACGATACATAGTCGGGAACAAGAAACAAAAGGAAATTCTTACAAAATATCTTCACGACTATGTTTTATATAAGGATGTAGATATCAAAGAATCAAAATTAATCTCTGCTATATGCCGTATGGTATCTACAAGAAAGATAGAAAGCATTATCACCTATAACTATGATGATCTTATAGAAACCGCATTAACTCAATACAATATTGAAGTTGCAAGCTTATTTTCAAAAAGCAGGAGTTTAAAAGAGGAAATCCCTGTTTATCATGTACACGGATTGATACCAGAAAAAACACCTGATGTCCAAAGTACCCCTGTGTTGAGTGAAGAGGAATATCATGCTATCTACAGCGATTCTTACCATTGGTCTAACGTTGAGCAGTTGCATGCACTTGATAGAAATACATGTTTTTTTATTGGGCTTTCCATGGCAGACCCTAACTTAAGAAGGCTACTAGATATTTCCCATAAAGATAGTGATAAAGAAATACGCCATTTCGCATTTCTGAAGAGAGAAAAATTATATGCATCCGATAAAAAACATGAAAAGAACGAGGTTCATTTCCGAATCATTGAGAACCAATTAGAAGATCTTGGTGTAAACGTAATATGGTATGAAGACCATAAAGAAATACCTCTGATGTTAGAAGAAATATGCGCAGAACTAAAACTGGTAGAATAAGTTTCATAAATAATCGAGTTTTGAGGGAGATAAGAAGTAAGAAACACAAAAAGTGCTAAAATAGAGTTATTATTCAACATCAACTTGGGCAGTTTAACAAACTATGTTTATCTTTGCACATGTAAATAGCTAAAATCAAAATAGATGACGAAGAAAGATTGCCAAAACAGAATCAGAGTGGTGTTGGCCGACAAACAAATCACCAACCGTTGGCTTGCCGAGCAGATGGGGGTTACCGACATGACTGTTTCACGGTGGAAAACGAACAAGATACAACCATCGATGGCGCAATTTGTGGAAATCGCCCGCCTGCTACAGGTAGACATTAAAGACCTGCTGGAAGTTAGTTTAGAAACCCAAAGCAAAGAATTGTAATATCATAAAGCCTTAAAACAATAACGACAATGGATGGATTCAAAAATATTGAAATAATGAACTTTAGAGGTATTGACCATCTGAAGATAGATGACTTTTCCCGTGTTAATATACTTCTGGGGCAGAATAGTTCAGGAAAAAGTTCTGTCCTTGAATGCCTTTTGCTGGTGATGGGGATGTCCAACCCAGACCTGCCTCAGACTATCAATTCTATCAGGTCTCGCAACTATAGCAGTTTTGCAGACTTGAGCTACATGTTCCATGATTATGACTTAAAAGTCAAGCCAGAGATGTCTTCAGTGTTATTTGACAACACCAAGCGTCACTTGTCTTTAGAATTGACTTATGTCTTTGATGAGAAGCCACAGCCGGATTTGCAAAACGGGCAGATACCTACATCTGAAACAAAGACCTTCCTGAATACGCTGAAGATGCTTTTCGATATTGAATCTGGTAAACAAAAGAGTACACACGAATGCAGCTTGACGGTCAATCAGCAGGGATTGATATCTAACAAAAAACTGGCAGAAGGATATTTGGAAAAGAATAGCGTAGCTTTTTTATCATCAGACTTGGCTGCTGGTAATCCTGCTAATGACTTGGTCGAATTGGCAAAGCGCAGGTTAAAAGATACCGTAACAGAACAATTGAGGCATTTCGATAGCCGTATCACCACATTGGAGATTTTGAATAATGTCGCTTACGTAGGTCTGGAAGGAATCGATCAGTTGTTGGCGGTCAATATGCAAGGGGATGGTCTTCGCCGTTATCTGAATATTGTGGCTGCATCTGCCAATCCCATGAACAATATACTTCTGATAGACGAGATTGAAAATGGCTTACACTATTCTGCTTACAAGAAACTGTGGGAAGCCATCTTTGCGCTGGCAACCACAACAAACAAGCAGGTGTTTGTTACCACTCATAGCAAGGAAACGCTAAGCCATTTGAATGAAATGCTGGAAGAACATCCAGAGTATCAACAAGAGATGCGGTTATATACACTCGCTAATACTCCAATAAAAGGACATCAAGCCTATAAATACACTTTTGATGGCCTAAGCGGAGCATGCGAAAACGATGTTGAACTTAGAGGGCTGGCGTAATGAAGAGGTTTCAGATAATAGTAGAGGGTGATGCCGACAAGAAGTTCTTCGAGGATTACTATCACCATTTATTCGGCGAGAAAGCCCCCAAAGGTAGCATCATTCATCCAGGCAAAGATGGCGACACAGGTGGCTATCAGAAACTGAAGTCTGAAGATGCCATAGGTGCCATGCGCCAGAACACAGACCTTGGCGGCATCAACCTCGTCATCTTCGATGCTGACGAAGATATAGAAGCACGTCGTGCCGAATTGCTTGCCATCAAAGAAGAATTTGGCGTGGAGTTTGAACTATTATTACTACCCAACGACAAAGATGCAGGTGCTTTGGAAGACTTGTTGGAAAACATTATCAATCCTAACAATCAACCCGTTATGGATTGCTGGCAGACTTACGAAGGAGAACTTGAAAAGGTACGAATCCCCACCAAGACTCCTCCCACGTTGACCATCCCCGCCAAGAAAACCAAGATATACGCTTATCTTGAAACCTTGTTGGGAAAGTCGAAGAGTCAGAAAAAACTGATAAAAGATGCAAACCGAAACTACGAGAACACCCAGCATTGGAATCTGGATGCGGAGTACTTGGAACCGCTAAAGGAGTTTTTGGTTAAATATTTGTGATTATGGACAAAGTGAAGCAATATACAGCCATTGACCTCTTCGCAGGAGCAGGAGGACTGTCTGAAGGATTTGTTCAGGCAGGTTTTGTTCCTATTGCCCACGTTGAGATGGATAAAGATGCATGCAATACATTGAGGACTCGATGCTGTTTCCATTATTTGCGAGCTAACAACCAGCTGGATGTTTATTATAAATATCTGAAAGGTGAGATTACCCGTGAGACCCTTTATGCAAGTGTTCCTGCCGAAGTAACTAATGCCGTAATCAATGTTGAAATATCAGACAAGACTATAAATGACACATTTGATAAGATAAAATTACTTGCTAAAGGTCGTAAAATAGATATGATAATAGGTGGACCTCCATGCCAGGCTTATTCTTTGTTAGGAAGACATCGAAAGACAATGGAAGACGACCCACGCACTTTGCTATACCTTCAATATGGCAAGTTCCTGAAAGAATTTTCACCAAAAGGATTCGTCTTTGAGAATGTTCCAGGATTGCTGAGTGCTAAAAAAGGAGAGCATTTTCAGAATTTGCAGGCCTATTTTGACGAATTGGGATATAAAGTTCATTATAGGATGCTAAATGCATCTGATTATGGAGTACTACAGGAGAGACGCCGTATTATCATTGTTGGCTGGCAGAAGAATAATGATATGGGCTATCCTGATATAGAAAAAATAGCAACAGATGCTGTTATTAATGACATTTTAGGAGACCTGCCATTATTGAAAGCAGGAGAAAAAGAAATGGTGTCTTCATACAAGAAGGAGAATAACTCGTATTTGCGTGAAAGCGGAATTCGGTCAGATGGTGAGAGGTTTGTTACTCAGAACATTACTCGTCCCGTTAATGCTAATGATGCCGCAATATATGCTTATTCCATTAAATTGTGGGATAGTAAGCAAGTTCGTGTCAAATATACAGATCTGCCTATAGAGCTTCGTACCCAAAAGAATGAAGATTCGTTTTTAGACAGGTTTAAAGTTGTAAATGGGAAAGGCAACGCTCACACTGTAGTAGCACATTTAGCAAAGGATGGACATTACTACATTCATCCTTCGTTGAACGTATGCCGTTCTATCTCGGTAAGGGAAGCTGCACGTGTGCAGTCTTTCCCAGACAACTTCTATTTTGAAGGTAGCCGTTCTGCCATGTTTAAGCAGATAGGCAATGCAGTACCACCTTTGATGGCAAAGACAATAGCATTAGAAATAATAAAGATGTTACCATGAAAGAGGAAATTCTTAATAGTGGAGAGTTCGTTTTTCGACCTCGTGCAAGGTTGATAAAAACAATAGGCGAGGAGCTTATAAGTAATGATAATGTTGCCATAACAGAGTTGGTTAAAAACAGTTATGACGCGGGGTCGCCAATTGTTGATATTACTTTTACTGGTAATGTAAAAGAAAAGGAAATTACTAAGAGAGTTGGCCGTAAAGAGATTACAGAAAGGCAGCACTATATTGAAAAAGAAAATGCCACAATAATCATCTATGATCAAGGTAAAGGCATGGATTTTGAGACCATTCTGCATGCATGGATGGAGCCTGCTACAAATTATAAGAAAAAAGAAGAAAACAGGAATACTAATAGAAAGTTTTCTGGAGAGAAAGGTATTGGACGTTTTGCGTCAGCAAAGTTGTCCTCCAAATTAGAATTGATAACAAAACAGGAGAATGACAATGAGATAGTAGTGTGGTTCGATTGGAATGATTTCTCCAATGAAGAGACCTATTTGGATAATGTAAAGGTCAATTGGGTAATTAGGCCTGCAACAGAAATTAAAGAACATGGAACCATACTGAAACTCACGAACCTTAGTGATGATTGGGATGAAGACAAAATTGGAGAATTGCGGGTCGCTCTCTCAAGACTATTAAATCCAATCGTTCCCAATGAGGATTTCTTGATTAGCATTAACTTACCTAATTTGATTGGGAAATCATTGTCTGGAATAATTGAACGTCCAGAAACTTTGAATAGACCAAATTATTTTATAAAAGGTTCTGTTTCAAAAGAAGGAGCCCCTCTTTCTGTCATATTCTATAGCAAAAAAGTTGGAAGAGAAGAAATCCTCGATTTGCCTGAAAAGCTATTCACTTCAATTAAGCCATATTCTGCAGGTCCATTTTCCTTCGAGTTTAAAGTATGGGACAGGGATAACGAGAATCTAAGCTCTATTGCAACTGAGATCAACTCTATTATTAAGAATGTCAAGAGAGACTTGGATGATTTGTGTGGAATAAGTATCTACAGAGATAATATTCGTGTCCTTCCCTATGGCAATCAAAATAATGATTGGGTTAGATTAGATTTACGTCGTGTAAATAACCCTACATTAAGGTTGAGCAACAACCAAATTGTCGGATATATTTCTATAGGATTGGAAACAAATCCAGAATTAAAGGACCAAAGTAATCGCGAAGGGATTGTTGAAGGACAAGCTTTTGAAGATCTTAAAGATTATGTCAAGCTTTTGTTGAATGAGGTAGAACAGCGTAGATATGCAGAGAGACCTCGTGAAAGTCAAACAACATCTAGCAGCCCAAGTAGTATTTTTGAGAAATTGTCATTGGAGTCTCTTTCTGTAGAAATTAAAGAAAAGAGACCCAATCCCGAAGAAATCCTAAATCTTATTACTAAGAAAGATGTTGAGATTAAAGAGACTGTAATCAAGATACAAGAAGTAATTTCAAGATACAGGAGATTATCAACTTTAGGGTTGTTAATAGATCCAATTATTCATGATGGCAATAATTATCTTCACAAAATAAACTTAAAGTCAACAAGTATTCTTAACGAGATTCAAAAAACAGATTGCAATTTGAGTAAGATTGCGGATAGAGTCGGTGAAATACAAAAAGTGAGAAGAGATTTTTCACAACTTTTCAAGCGTATTGAACCTTTTGGAGGAAGAAAAAGAGGACGCCCGCAAACGATTGTGGTCGAAGATGTTATAAAGAATCAATTTTTGCTGAATAGTGAAGAATTAAGCAAATACAATATCTCATATAGATTATCTAACACTCAGCATAAAGTTACAATTGACGAGAGTGAATTGGCAGTCGTTCTTATGAATTTGATTCAGAATTCAATATATTGGTTGTCAACCATAGATGTCGAACGCGAGATTCTTGTAGAAGTTGAAGATGGGCAAGATGGACTTGCGATCATAATATCTGATAATGGGCCAGGAGTAAAATGTGGAACAGAAGACAATATCTTTGCACCATATTATAGTACCAAACCAGATGGAATTGGCTTGGGACTGGCTATAGCAGGTGAAATAATGGCCGAGTATGATGGTGAGTTGTCTCTTATAAGAAATAGCATCTTAGGTGGTGCTTCATTTAAATTATTATTTAGAAAAAGGATTTAATATTATGAATAAGGAATTAAGAATATTGTATATTGAAGACAACGCAGATGAGCGAGAAGGGCTTAAAGAAGTGTTGTCTGGCCAAAAGGTGAATGGACACACAATGATTATTGATTGCGAACCTTCATTTGACAAGGCAATTGAGAAAAGTCAGAACTACCATATCGTTATATTGGATTTGTATAAAGGAGATGCTACAAATGGTGGCGAAGAGCTGGGAAGTGAAATATTTAATAAAGTGAGAGGTGCATTTTTTGTTCCTATTGTTTTCTATTCAGGAAATATTGCGAGCATTAAAGACCTAAAGTCACAAGTCGTCGGGGTTGCGTCAAAGGGAGGGGAGATAGATGATTTGATATCTGAAATAGAAAGACTATCAAAGCATAATCTACCCTTCTTAAAGGAGAGCGTACACAAATATGTCGAAGAAGAATTCAAAAAGTATTTTTGGGATGTCGTCCAAAAAGAAAATGACAGATTCGTCCCCAATGCAGACGACTATTCTTTAGGATATATGCTGCTTCGCAATTTTGCAGACTCTCTCTCAAAAGAAAACATCAAAAAAATCATTGGTGATGACACAATAAATCATGAAAAAGTGCATCCGATGGAATTTTATATATATCCAATAGAAAAAACAAAAGAATTTGAAAATGGAGAGATAATTCGTCGCAAAAACAGTAACGATATTTTTGTGATTTTAACTCCGTCATGTGACTTCGTTTCGGGCGGAGGCAGAAAAAGAAAAGTTGAACATGTCCTGTTAGTGAAATCTGTATCATTAGAGCAAACTGATGAATATAAGAAGTTTTCAAGCATTAAGAAAAAACGACAAGAACTAACTGACTATGCCACCCAAATCGACGAATTAGAACAAAAAGGTGGAGATGATGTCGCTATTGAAAAGTTAAAAAAGCAAAGAGAAAAACTTGAATTGAATATCACTAATATGAAAGCGTCTTTTTCCCAATTCCTCAATTCAGGGAAGAGTGATAGATTTTTCTTTTTACCGGGTACTCCTTTTATGTCAAATAGAGTCATAGACTTTCAAGATAAAACAACGGCGGATTATTCTTCACTGAAGACGGATTTCGAAAGAATTGCAAAACTAGATTCTCCTTTTGCCCAGTCTATGACATCAAGTTTTATACGATATTATAATAGGATTGGATTCCCTGATATAGATACAGATTACGTGATTAATCATTTGGAATTATAGGTTATAGTCACAAAAAGAAAATAGAATATTTCCATTTGAGATAATGGGTAAGTTGGAATGATATATTAGAAAGAATCATGGCATACAATCTAAAGAAACTTGTTGCTTCAATGTGGGAGCATAGAAAGGACAAAAACTTTGAACGTAAAAGTTTAGAGTCTTCTTATAGAGGTCTTTCTGTAAAAGCGAGTATAGGAATGACGGGGAACATTGCTAAGATTCCTTGGATTTCGTATTGTGCAGAAGGTCAAGAAACTCAAAAAGGTATATATCCCGTTTTACTGTTCTATGGGACACCAGAATTTTTAGAGAGAAATAAGAACCATACCACGATTAAGAAGATAGTCTTAGCATATGGTGTAAGCGCAACTAAAACACCAGATATTTTGTGGGGAGCAGAAGTTGAGGATAAGAAGACAATAGGAGATTCTTTTATTGACTGGGGATATGAAACATCTGATAACGGAATTAAAAAGTATAATTCTTCTTATGTCTATAAAACATATGATTGGACAGATAGCATTGATTTCGATAATATCCAGAAAGATGTTGACCAGATAATTGATGTCTATAAAAAGATATTATCGGGCTCAACCGTAGATTCACTGATGAACAATCAGAATATGAAGAAGAGTACTGAACAATTAATAGATAAAAATGTGGGCATTCTGAATTTTCAGAAAATCAAGCCCTCTCAAATAATTTATTATGGAGCTCCAGGAACGGGAAAGTCATATACCATAAAGAAGAAAGAAAAAGCAGGACTACGCTGTATCCGTACAACATTTCATCCTGATTGCGATTATGCAACTTTCGTAGGATGCTATAAACCGCACTTTGATCAAGGACTAAATAAGTTGACATACGAGTTCGTCGAGCAGTCATTTCTAGTAGCATATGTAAAAGCATGGCAGAATCCACAACAGGAAATAGCGCTTGTAATAGAAGAGATAAATAGGGGCAATTGTGCTCAGATATTTGGTGACTTGTTTCAGCTTTTGGACCGTGATGAAGATGGATGGAGTACTTATCCAATAAAGGCCGATACAGATATTTGCAATTGCTTGTCACATTTGGCGATAACAGGTTATTCGGAAACGATGAAAGCACGTTATGGCAGTGATAAAGAAGGATATAATTATTTGAGTCTTCCACCAAATATGAGCCTATTGGCTACAATGAATACCAGTGACCAAAGCCTGTTCCCTATAGATTCAGCATTCAAACGTCGCTGGGACTGGAAATACATCAAGATTAAGGAGGGCAAAGATGAAAATGGCAATAAGCTTGACTGGAAAGTTGATGTAAAGATGGACGAAGAAGGCACGTTGCTTCCTTGGTGGGACTTCATCAGGAAAATCAACGAGATTATTGCCTCGATGACTTCGAGTGCCGACAAGCAGTTGGGATATTTCTTCTGCTGTGCCAAAGATGGTGTGATAGACGAAGAGACGTTTGTGTCGAAGGTTATCTTCTATCTATGGAACGATGTATTTAAGGACTATGGCTTTGAAGATGCTTCTCTTTTCCGTTATACTACAAAAAACGAGGACGGAAAGGATATGGAAAAGGACTTGACTTTCCCAGACTTTTATGATGAAGAAGGTGAGAAGGTGGATACGGAACGCCTGACCGATTTCGTGAAAAAAGTAATGAGCTGGAAAAAAACGAATGCTGAGCAAGACTGATGTATATCCTATTTGAAGAACACCAGTATGAAAGCCGACTTGTTGAAAAAGTCCTAAAGGACATCTACGTTCTACAGGATGTCAACAAAAAGGTGAGCGTGCAGTATGTGGGGTATTTCTATAATCCGCATCTGCATGATTGTGTGTTTATTCTTCCTAAGGTGTTGCTGACGGAACAGGAAACGTTAGTCGGCATGGAATTGCCAACAGGTGAGCAGGTTAATCCCGAGCAGGTACTGACACCAGAGGGACAGAAGAAACTGAGTAAGGAGTATCGAAAGTTCATATATGAATTCTCTGTGTGGATATATCGTGCACTGAGCGTTTTCTATAAGGCTAATCCTGACAGCAAGGCTATCTTGTACAAACATTTGCCCCAAGCGGGCAGGGGCAGGCGGCACAAGGCCAATACTTACTTGGATATTGTGTTGTCGCTAATCTCGTTTAACCAAGAGAACAGGGATTTTGTATTGTTCACCATCAAGAATCTGCATAGGGGGAACAACAAAATCAACTGGACGCGAACCATCAGCCACTCGCAGGCTTTTGTGCAGGGCGACGACGTGGTTTATCTGAATCCCGTCAACAAGAAGCGCATTATCAACTATGAGGAAGAACTATTTGTTATCTTCTACAGTATATTGAACTATCTGAACAATGAGTATGGATTTCATGCACCTATCAATATTCAGTATGACTTGATAACTGGCAAGCAGTTCAAACAGTACCTGCATGGCATGGGCAAAACGAGACTCATGCAAATCAAGTACAAGTACTTCTCCGACAAGGCGTTGCAATTGTGGGATTTATGCTATGCCTTCTTTGAAAACTCATACCGTATTGCCATCAACACCCATGCTCAGGAGTATATTCTGGCCAAGAGTTTCAACGTGATATTTGAAGCCATGATTGACGATCTGATAGGCACGCCACATAACAGAATTCCTAAAGGACTGGCCGACCAGGACGACGGGAAGCGCGTTGACCACATGTATGCAGACCTGGCCCTGACATCGGCTGATGCCCAGAAGAGCAGAGAGGTGTATTATATAGGTGATAGTAAGTATTATAAGAGTGGGCATCCGCTGACTTCAGAATCTATCTATAAACAATATACTTATGCGAGGAATGTAATTCAGTGGAATGTCAATCTGTTTGCTGCGGATGATTCGCGATTTGACAAGAAGGAAAAGGATGCACGCAATGAAGATAAAAAGCATTTCAACGATATTCACTTGCAAGATAATTCTCTGACGGAAGGATATGATGTGATTCCTAACTTCTTTATTAGTGCTTTTGTCTATAAAGACCATCGCTATAACGATGGAGAGAACAACATACGTAAGCATACAAAAAACGGAGAGCATTGCACAAAGGTTTCTTATCAATTTCCTGACAGACTTTTTGACAGAGATACGCTTTTCCTTTCTCAATATTATGTCAATTTCCTATATGTTCTCTTCTTATATGGTCGCAATAAAGCCAATGAGAAATCGCAGTGGAAGCAACATGTACGGAAGATTTTCCGTGATGAAATACGTGCAGTGATAGAGAACGAATTCAAAATCTACGCTATGCGTGCCCGATTGGGGGTAGATGGAGCATTATATCTGCAACAGCATTTCTATGAGCTAAATGGTCGAGTATTCCAACCATACGGAGAGGATAGAGAAATGTATTTTGCATACGCTCGTCCTCAGAAGAATCTGGAAGGTACTCAGCAGCAATATGATGACTTGTCGAAGTATTTTGTCATCACTGAGTGTGGTATGGGAAAGGATCCTCAAGAAGAGCTTAAATCCAAGGTTGATGCAGAAATGAATAAATCTGTCGTCATGCCTCAATGGCTGACCTTGCACTATCTGGAAAGAAAACCAGATGGGGGAATTATGGTGGGTTACTACAGATCTGAAGAACACTTGAAATGGATCATGGGCAACAACGATAAAGGAAGCTTGGTGTATAATGTGCGACTGAAGCTTAAAGGCGAAGAACCAAGAGATGGTGCTCACTCAGCTGACTTTTATAAAAAGAAAAATGTTCAATTTGTTATCCTTTATACTGATAGCGTGGAAAAAACAGGAGAGTATCATGTGTTCCATGTAAAGGACACTGCTAGTAAGGTAACAGAGGAGCGTATGAAAGGAACGTGGTATCCATTCGAAGTAAAAGGTCCTCATTTCTTCTTCCGTTTCGACGAGGAGATAACCTTAGGAAAATTGAATATAGTGGGGTTGCTTAATGCTCTTAAAGCCAAACACCTCACAGAAAATGGTTCTTTTACCCCAGGCGAACCACTATTTGCAACAGCTAAAGAAGTTTTGAACTACCGAACTGGATTCTGATAATAGAAACCGAATGCAAAATAAAAAAGATATAAATGACGTTTGAATAGTTAAAGCCATAATATGACTATACAAGAAACAACAACTCGTAAGGAAGACCAAACATTTGATTGCAAGAGCATTCAAATAGACCCGAAGGCTTTGGCTGTTCCCATCGTGGCATTTGCCAATGCGGATGGTGGCGTAATAGCCATTGGGGTATCGGATAAGACTCGGAAGATTGAAGGGATTGACCAGCATACGGAGAAGTTGAACGAACTGCTACGTGTGCCGTTTGATTTCTGCAATCCATCTGTTCCTGTGACTTGCTCATACTTGCCTTGCACGGATAAGGATGGGAATGAGAACCGTATCCTGTTGATGGAGATTCCTGCAAGTTCGAGTCTGCATACCAACCAAGCTGATGAAGCATTTATGCGTGTTGGCGATAAGAGCCGGAAACTGACCTTTGATGAGCGAGTGCAGCTGATGTACGACAAAGGGGAACGCTACTACGAAGATACAGCAGTGTATGATGCAACCATCGATGACATTGACATGGATGCTGTGGCCGACTATGCCAAATTGGTCGGCTATGGGAAAAGTCCCTTGCAATACCTTCGAGAAAACAATGGTTTTGTGAAGACCAACAAGAAGGCTGCGATTAAGCGAGAGCAGAGCGATGCCCGCATCAGCTCTGCCGAGCGTGAGCAGGCTCGACTGGAGGTCAATGGAGAAGAAGAGGTGAGCACCGCTTGCATTCTTCTCTTTGGCAAGTATCCCCAGAAGTTCTTCCCTCGGGCCCGCACTCGTTTCATCAGATACGAGGGTGTTGATGAGAAGGTGGGCGCAGAGATGAATGTTGTCAAGGATGTTACCTTTGAGGGAACTATCTTGAACCAAGTCAAGAAGACGATTGAGTTTATCGAGACACAGGTTCGGGAGCATACGTTCCTGGGACAACATGCTCAGTTCGTAACAAAACGCGACTACCCTGAATTCGTCATTCAAGAGATGACTGTCAACGCTTGCTGCCATCGGGCCTACAACATCAAGGGTACGGAAATACAAATCAAGATGTTTGATGATCGGTTGGTGTTTGAATCTCCAGGCAAACTCCCAGGACAAGTGAAACCTACCAACATCCGGCACACCCACTTCTCACGTAACCCGAAGATAGCAGCATTCCTCAAAGCATATCACTTTGTCAAGGAGTTTGGCGAGGGCTTTGATCGTATTTGTCGCGAGCAAGAGGCTAATGGTGCAAATGTCCCATCTTTCAGAACTGATGAGTTCATCCTGAAGATTACTGTGCCAAAGGTAGCAGAAAAGGTGACTGTAAACGTCACAGAAAAGGTGTATGCCACAGAAAACGTCATATATGTGTCACAGAAAACGTCACAGAAAACGTCACAGAAAATCATAGACTTGATAAAGGAGGATCCTTATATTTCAACCTCTAAAATGGCTGAAATCATAGGTGTTGACAGGAGAAGCATTGCAAGAAACATCAAGAAACTACAAGAGCAAGGTGTTGTTCGTCGAGTTGGTCCAGACAAAGGGGGCTTCTGGGAAGTAATAGTTTAAGCCTTGGTGTTCAAGCAATATTATAAAAAGCCCAACTGATTCTCTTGGTCAGCTGGGCTTTTCATTGTTAGTGTGTCACCGAATGATGGAGAGTAGAGCGTTGCCACCGAAGTAGACGGCAAGACACACGGCCACTTCAAAGATGTCTATGGCCCACCAGAAAACTTTGTTGGATAGCCAAACTCCCTTGTTTTCACGGACTACAGATTTGAGATTGTCGTTCTGTGCATTCCACTCTTGGCGTTGCTGAAGTCGATGGCGTTCTAGCTGCTGGTTAGCTTGCAGTATCAAGTTGTCAACAAGTTTCTTGACTTCCTCAAAGGAGTCAGGCGTAATCTTAGCTGGTATAACCATGTTTTCAATCTGCTGCTTCAAATCAGTGATGTAGTCTGCAATCTCACTGAGTTTCGAGCAACCTGTCTCAATAACTTTGGCAAGTTCGACCATGCGGTCACACATCTCCTTGGCAGAGGTGATGTAACTATCCACATCAGAAACGGCTTGGCGCAAGGACTCTATCTTGCCGTCCAGCCGCTTCTCTTCCTGAGAGAACTCATGTTGATAGTCTATGGAACTCAACATATGTTCGACAGGATTACCAGTGTCCTCCGGCATTGGTGGTGGCACTGGAATCTCTTGGTTGATATTGTATTTCTTCATAGGCATGCTGTTTTATCTTCCTCGGCTCCGACGTATTTTGGGCTTTGATGTTGTTACCATGGAATGGGCCATCTGAGCACAACGCTTTGCCCATTCCCAATCATCCTCGTCGTCCTTTCCCCAGCCAGAAGATGGGGATGTCTCACCTCTACCGCAACTTTCGGACATAGATGTTGCGGCACCAATGTAGCTGGCGAAAAGCAAAAGAGCCACATCGATAATGTGGTCGGCCGTTTTGTCATTGACCTTGAAACTGGCAACTTCATCCTTCATAGTATCAAGGGCCTTTTCGGGAATTTCAATGGAATAGGTGTGACCATCCACATCTACTTTGCGGAGGCAATAGATTGGTTTCTCGGCTTTTGGCAACACCTTTGGCTGAGGAATAGCTGTGTGTCTTGGACTGTCGGATTGTCCTAAATGAGGCTGGTTCTCATTAGAAGCCAAAGGATGCAGCTTACGCCATGTCGATTCAATCTTTGATGGCATTAAGTTACGTCCCTTCCCCAATTCAGATGACTTGTAAATGGAGTTACCTATGCGGACGGTATAACCTCTTACAACTTCATTGGAGTCATAACGTAGTTTCAGGTCGTAACCTTTGGCTGCAAGCTCCTGGACATATACATCCCATGAGAACCTGGACATGACTTTAAGTGCATTCATACAGTCAAGCGTGATTCTCTCTTTGTTTTCATCGGAACGCTGCTCTGCTTGTACCCATCCACGTTGGCGTGTCACTTCATTGGCTGCCATCGTGGCCCTGATACCAATATTGTGATCATCGTTCACGTTACCATTCATGTCAATGCGATTACAATCAAGATGCATGTGGACGATGCCCGACTTACTGTCACGATGGAGAGAGACAACGTATTGGGAGTTGGCGATGTTAGTACCAGCAGCGGAGGTGCGGCCAGTCTTTTTTGAGAGGTCAATGACATCGAATGCCTTTATAAAGTCCTCAGCCAGTTTCTTCCAATCGGCAAGAGTGAAGCCTTCGGTTTCTTCCCTTGCAGGAGAAATCTCAATGCGTATCATAAAGTTTTTCATTGGGCGATGCTTAGAACGCTTGTACTGAAACTTCATCTGGTGAGCCTGCATGTGTGCCCACCATGCCTCCACCTCAACATCCTTAGGAATATGGTTGAGTTTTACAATCTCAGCCATTCCCAATCGAGTAATATAGTCGATGGAAATACTTCCATGTGAAATAGATCTTGCTTTGGCTATTATAGGCTATTCTGATAATTGACGTTCGATTTCATACCAGCGACGGATAAGTTTATCGGTCGCAAGAATCCAATAGTTCATGAAGTTTGCATCACGAAAGTAGCGCAGCAGTTCTTCCTGGCTTTTGCCACTAAGGGCATTCTTGATGTGCACGATATCACCACGGGCATCCGCCAGACTGATGAAGGCTTCAGTTTCTTGTTCCGTAAGATGGAGTTTGGGACTGTGTCCTATAACACATCTGCGAATATACTTACTCGGTGACATCGCACATAGCTTAGCCTTAGCTTCTATTTCTTGTTTCTCTTTTGCAGACAATCGGAAAGCCAAACGACATTCTAAAGAAGGTTTTTCAACGGTCTTTTTATGTGAGTTCTTTTTCATTGTTGATTCTGTTTTTAATGGATAATTGTTAATCTGATGCGAGCCTGCGAGTGTCTGCAAGAAAGCCAATAAGCGGACCAACAGCGAAGCAGTTTGTTCGACATTGGCACTTCTTGCATAGCACTCACAAGTTCATTCATGTTTATTCTCAATCCAACATAAAAGGTCATTGACATCTTTGAAGTCGTCAAAATGCTCTGACATGCTTACCACATTATCGCCATACGCTTCGACGAGTTTTGCATGGGTTTCACGTCCTGCGTGGTCGTTGTCGAGAAACGAATAGATGTGGTCATAACCTTCAAGCAGGGGGATGGCTTTTGACAGATTTGTGACGGAGTTCAAGATGATAAAATCCTGATCCTCGCTTAAACGGCCGTATGCATACCCGCGCTTTTTCATGGTTAGGAATGACAGATAATCCATGAAGCCCTCAAAGATACTGCACTCGCTACGGTGCTGCTCGCGCCGGATGACTGAGATATCCTTTGGAGGTATACAACCTTTGAAGAAAGGATTGCGCAGTTCGCTTCCGCCAGATTTGTTAGGAAACCCGATGGCAAAATATCGCTTGTCTCCAAGAGAATAATGGGTCTCATTGCAATGCTGGCGACAGATGTCGATGTCAACCTTGCGTTTCCTAATATAGTCCTCCAAAACGAAATGTGTCAGAGGCTTTGTTTTTACGTCCTTGAAACTTGGGTCAGAAGACTGTTGACGAAATGAAGAAATAGGTCTCACTGCCGTACCAGGTGACTCTCGCTCAATCAGTTTGAGAACCTGAGAAATATCAGTGGTATGATAGTACAACATAGCAAAGTCGATAATGCTACCACCACGACCGATGCCGAAGTCATACCACTGGTTTCGGTCAGTGTTGACTTTGAACGACGGCGTACTTTCACTGTGCAATGGCGAATGACACCACAACTTATTACCCCTTTGTCGAACAGGGGTGTACCCGAGTGACTGCAGGAAGTCTTCTAGTCGTATTTGCTTAGCTTGTTCAATGGTCATAATCAAAGAGGTTTTGATGGTTAGGTTTATGTTGATTCTCACTATATATGCCCCATGCTAAACAGTACGTCTTGTCATGTTTGACAATAATATCACGGGACATCAGCCACTTGTTGAGTGTGACCAGTGTATTACGCCCACGTTCAAAGCCGATAGAGGCATAACCGTGCTTCAAGGCAACAATTAGATTGTTGTAACCTTGGATGTCGCCCTTCCCGAAAGCAATACAAAGAGCTTCTTTGTGTTTCTCGTCCGGTAGCTCCGTAAGTGCTAATCGTTCCGTTTTCTGTTGGCATTCATAGCCAACAACCAATTCCGGCAAGGAGTTCTCATTGATACGGAATGCAAACGGTTCAAAGTCCTTGTCACGGATATGCATGGCTTTTACCTCACTGATATTGGCATCTGTCTGGGACTTTGTCACCTGCAAAACTGTCTCAGACTTGTTGTTCAATTCCGTTCCGATATGACCACGGGTATTGTCATCACCTTTGTTTAGATGGAGGACTGTATGAATGTGCAGATTGTAGCTGCTCGACCATCGCATCAGCAGATTGATGATTTCCGTGGATTCAGTAGGATTGTTGATGTCATACATTAGGTCACGAATTCCATCAATGACGACCAGGCCGATGCCCTCTATGTTGGAAAGCATGTAGTCAATGACCGACTTTCGTTTCTCAGGAGATAATTCTCGCATGGCAACGAAAAGGAGATTAGGACAATCAGCATCTGTCGGCAATTCGGCCAATCGCAGAATACGTTTCATCACCTTCTGACAATGGAACTTACTTTGCTCAGTGTCAATGTAGAGTATCTTGCGCTTGTCTTGGGGAAATGATGCCGAGTAGCATAGCACCTCACGATTGGTTAGGGCTGCAGCTACAATGGCCGATACATTGAAGGTCTTCTTGCTTTTAGCCTTGCCTGTGGATGCACTGAAATTACCGAGCGTACCGATGGTGGAACCGTTCACCCGAAGAGTTTCAGGTGGAACGGTATACTCATCGGTTACTTTCAAGTGGATGGACTGCCAGATGACACGGAACTCGTCCTTGGTCATCGGCTCGCTGGGATTATAGTTGCGTGTTTCCATAGCCTACTTGCGATTAAGTAAATACTTCTGTGCTTCACTGGCAATCTGTGCTTGGGTCTTGACCGGGTTCTGACGTAACCATTCTTCGAGGATGTTCTTCTCGAAATAGATCATCTTGCCCTGAGGCTTGTAGTGTGGAATGAGACCTGCCGAGGTTAACTTGTAGAGATAACTCTTCGACAAAGAGAGGAACTTGCTGGCTTCATCAAAACTCAGTACGTTCTTGGATGCATACACGAGGGACTCCAATTCCTCGATGCGTTGTTCAATTGACTTATTAGCGTCCATATTTCTATAATTATTAAATGAGACAATAGGAGTGCGCGCCCTCCGAAATTTGAATTCGGGGGCAAAGGTATCGCTAATAAGTTTGAGGGTTGTTTGACAATGTTTGATGTGTCAACTTATTGTCAATGTTTTTGTGCTTCTTTGATGTCTTTACCTATTCTGAAAGTCCTTTCAGATTATTGATATATTGATTTATTTTAGCAAACTTCCCTTTCATTAGAATGTCCCGACAATGATTGACTGCCGTGGAAATATCCGTTTGGTTTACAAAGGAATCTTTCTGCGGCGAAAGGAAAAGGTTGTTCTTGTAGATAGCCGATTGCCATTTCTCAGTAATATATGAGTGGTTGGAAAGCTGGTCAAAGAAGAATGCTAACAGACGATTATTGCTTGACTTGAGCGGAGTGATGGGTTGACAGTCAAAGATGGATTTCAGTTGTTCAAAGGTAACGTCGCCACCTTTGAACATCCGCACCTCATTGACACAATCAACCAGGGATTCTATCTGCTGGTCGTTCAACGAGTGTTCAAATGTGCATTTTTCAACTTGAACATTTTCGGTGGGTTCAGTTATAGATTCGGGGTTAGAGGAAACAGAGTTTTCACCATTCTCCATCACGATAAAAGAACGAAGGTTCCTTTGGTCATTCCTCTTTTTGAGAAACTGAGCGTACTTTTCATTGACTACAACCTGATAGACAACAGAGAAGTAGGGGAATGACTCATCAAAAATGGTATTGTCTTTGCAAAAGTCATCGTAGGTGGCAAGGCTATGGTTATGAAACCATTTGCGTTTCTCTTCCATAGTCAAAGACTCAATGAATGTGCTTTCCCAAAGATAGTTGGGAAGGTGCAAGTAGTTCTTGATGCTACGAACAGCAGGGAACTTGGAATAGATGGCAGCGAGTTCATCCAGGGTATGGGTGTACTCGCTCCGCTCAACTTCTGCCAAATCATTAACCGGAAGAACTTCTGCTTTGCGTTCAATGGTATCTTCCAGCGAACGCAGCGTTTGCTGGATGCAGTAATCCAGCGTTTGTTGAATCTTGGCTATTGCCTGTTCCTGTTCGTTCATACTATGACTTAACTGCTATTTGCGGTGTAAAGATAGTCAAATTCAGTGAGAAAAGGAAAGAAATGGGTGATGTACTACGTTTCTTTAACTTTTCATCTTCCCTCTTTTCGTTTCTTTGACCAACTTTCTGTTATACGTTCAAAATTAACACCTTTTTAATACCTCAGAAAAAGAAAACACCTTGTAAATCAACGATTTACAAGGTGTTCTAAGTACCCAGAGCCGGGGTCGAACCGGCACGGGTTGCCCCACTGGTGTTTGAGACCAGCGCGTCTACCGATTCCGCCATCTGGGCTTAAATGCGGTGCAAAGGTAATACATTTTGTTGCAATACGCAAACTTTTGCGGATTTTTCTTTTTAAGTAATGTCCAAATTGTTTTTGAACATTACTAAGCACTTCGAATAAAAGAGAAAAAAACATAAAATGTTGTGGGACTCTACAATAATGAGTAACTTAGTGCGTAATAAAGATAAAACCCATTCATTGAATTTAATGCGATATGAATTACAACAACGATAACTACTGCGTGATACTTGCCGGCGGAAAGGGCAGAAGACTCTGGCCGGCAAGCCGTGAGAACGCTCCGAAGCAATTCCTCGACTTCTTCTCCACCGGACGTACGCTCCTGCAGCAGACCTTCGACAGGATGAAGAATATCATCGCTCCTGAGAATATCCTCGTGGCAACCAATGAGGAGTATGGACATTTCGTGAGCGAGCAGCTTCCCGAGCTGCCCGAAGAGAATGTGCTGCTCGAACCCGTCAGCCGCAACACCGCTCCCAGTGTGGAGTGGGCCACTTACCGCATCCTCCACCGCAATGAGAAGGCAAGAATCGTCACGGTGCCGGCAGATCAGATGGTGATGGATGCCGATGCCTTCAGGCGTGATGTCTGCGATGGTCTCGACTGGGTGGGCGCCCATGACGGTCTGCTCGCCATAGGAGTGAAACCCACACGTCCGGAGCCGGGATATGGATACATTCAGTTTGAAGGCGAAGCCGATGCCAGCGGCATATACAAGGTGAAGAGCTACACGGAGAAGCCGGAGAGGGAATTTGCCGAGATGTTCATGAACAGCGGCGAGTTCTATTGGAACACCGGACTCTTCATTGCCCGCTGCTCCACGTTGCGCAACAGCCTGAAAGCCCAGTTTCCGCCAGTGCTGAGCGTCATCGATTCGGCATCGGTATATTCCCTTGAGGCAGAACAGGCACATATCGCCAAGCGCTATTCGGCTTACCCCAACCTCTCGGTAGACTCAGCCGTGCTGGAAAAGGGTACCAATGTGTATGTCAAGAACGCCTCTTTCGGCTGGGCGGACCTCGGCACCTGGCATTCCATGTATGAAACGATGAGCAAGTGTATGGGCGACAATGTGGTGATAGGCAACAAGGTGAAACTCGACAACTGCCATGGCAACATCGTGAAGATGCCCGACGACCATGTGGCGGTGCTCAACGGTCTCGACGGTTATATCGTGGCAGAGAAGGGCAACGTGCTCCTTGTCTGCAAGAAAGAAGACTCGTCAGCCCTCGTGCGCAAATACATCAACGAGGTGAGGATGGACCACGGCGAGGAATATCTGTAACGACGGTCTACCGGCGACTATTATAGCCCCAATCGGTGATTATGCCGGTTGGGGCTTATGATGACACAGACATTCAGCAACAGACGAGACGACACACGGCCTCTCTGAAAGTTGGACATATAAGAAAAAAGGGAAAAAAAGAAAAAACATGCTCCCCAGGCGTAGTGAATCGCGCCACTCCTGCGTATTAAGAGTAGATATTCCGATAAAACAGTATTGCGATGGATGTAAGGAAAGATGAATTTGAGAAACTGGCACGAGAAAACAAGGACACGATCTACACCGTGTGCTATATGTTTTCCAAAGACCGGGACGAGGTGGCAGACCTCTATCAGGAGACGCTGATAAATCTCTGGAAGGGCATGCCGCAGATGAAGCGCGACGGCAATGTGAGAGGCTGGGTCTACAGGGTGGCTCTGAACACCTGCATCTCTATGGGACGAAAGAAGAAAAGCCGTCCCACGGTGAGGCTGACGATGGACGTCGACCCCTTTGAACCCTCCGACGAGCGTACTACGCAGGTTGGCATGCTCCACAGGCGCATCAGCAAGCTGCAGCCGTTCGACCGTGCCATCGTGTTGCTGTGGCTCGAGAACATCAGTTATGATGAAATCGGCAAGATGCTCGGAATATCCACGGCAAACGTGTCGGTGAGACTGGTGCGTATTCGTGAACAGCTCAAAAAAATGTCTAACGATTAACTTATTCAGGAGGCTATAAATGGAAAAAGATATTTTGATGGAACTCGACGAGATGCGCTCACAGTTCGGCGAACTCAAGTCGATGCTCAAAGACCAGCAGATAGTAAACGAGAAGATGGCGCGCCGGGCGATGAAGGGCGACTACAACAAGGTGCGCAAGGACCTTATCTTCGCCATCGTGCTCGAGGTGGTGGCTATTCCGCTGCAGGTGGTGCTGCTGCCGCTCATCGGAATGCCCACATGGTATTTGGTGTTCACCGTGTTGTTTCTCCTATCGGCGCTCGTGGCTTCGGTGTATTCGCTCAGGCGCTATGCTTCAGCCGACATGATTTCTGGCAATCTCACCGAGGTGGCGCTGGGCATCGTGAAATACAAGCGTTTCGAACTGAAATGGTTCCTCTATGCCATCCCGTTGCTGCTCGTGTGGATATTCTTCTTCTTCTATTATCTCACAAGGGGCTATGAGTCAGAGCTGGTGCGCGGTTCGGTATGGGGCGGCATAATAGGAGTGATAATCGGTTTCACTTTCGGTTTCATCAACTATTACCAGAACCTCAAGCGCATGAACCGACTCCTCAGGCAGATTAAGGAGGTGAAGGGTGATGCAGTCTGACGCAAGGATGATTACAGACATGCCCTGATGGCTGATTTTTGCATAAAAACAAAAAAATGCGAAAAACCGTCAACCATCTGGTTTTGAATGTGTAAGTTGTTGAATCATAGATATTTAAGTTTTTTATTTACGACCCGAACTGTCTGGTAATTGTCTGGATGGTTCGGGCCGTTCCCTTTAGATTATCTTTAGTCATCCTGTTTTTTGTGGATGGCTAAATTGTCGTGTGTTCAAATCGGCGACTGTTTTCGGTGATTTTTTCCGAATTGGGCACGGACAGGATTGCAAATGTGCCCAACCGGGGCAAGCACCGTGCCCAACATGGGCAAGCACGTTGCCCCAACTGGGCAAGCACCGTGCCCAATTTCGTAGCGGTGAACACAGGTGCGGAACAGTGTGAAAAGTGAAAATAGATGAATTATTTTGAATTGCAAGCTAATTGTACTATCTTTGCAAACTGTTATTCGAATACATTATTATATATGTCGTGCATTATCAATATTGAAACGAGCACAAACGTGTGCTCTCTAACAGTGAGTCAGGACGGCGCCGACATCTTTACGAAAGAAGACCATTCCGGACCTAACCACGCCGTAAAACTTGGAGAATTCGTAGACGAGGGACTGTCGTTCGCCGACAGTCATGCCATACCCGTTGATGCTGTTGCCGTGAGCTGCGGCCCCGGTTCCTACACCGGCCTCCGCATCGGAGTGTCGATGGCAAAAGGCATCTGCTATGGCAGGGGAGTGAAGCTCATTGCCGTACCGACGCTCGAACTGATGGCGGTGCCCGTGTTGCTGCATCATGAGATAGAGGAGGACGCACTGCTCTGTCCGATGATCGACGCAAGGCGTATGGAGGTGTATGCCGCCGTATACAACCGCCGTCTGCAGGAAGTCAGAAAGGTACAGGCCGACGTCGTAGACGCCGACACCTACAGGGAATTCCTCGACAAGGGGCCCGTGTATTTCTTCGGCAACGGAGCAGAGAAATGCATGGAGACCATAAACCATCCCAATGCCCACCTTATAAAGGACATCGAACCTCTGTCGAGATTCATGTACCCGCTGGCAGAGAAGAGGATAGCAGAGGAGAGATATGAAGACGTGGCATATTTCGTGCCGTTCTATCTGAAGGACTTCGTGGCGAAGACACCGCGCAAGCTCCTCTAAGGAAAAACAAGATAACTTACAGAAGATGAATATAAAAGGACTGGATTACAATACCGAGAGAGAAAAGCTCATCCTGCCGGAATACGGAAGGGAGGTGCAGCAGATGGTAGACATCGCCGTGAATCTGCCCACCAAGGAGGAGCGCCAGAGATGTGCCGAGACGATCGTGAGAGTGATGGACCGCATGTTGCCTCAGAACCGCAACAATGCCGACTACAAATGCAAGCTCTGGGACCATCTCGCCATCATCAGCGACTTCAAACTCGACATCGACTATCCATACGACGTGAGCAAGGCGAAGGAAATATCAGAGAAGCCGAAACCGCTGGCTTATCCGATGACGAGAATCAAGGTGAGACACTATGGCCACCTGCTTTTCGAGAGCTTCGAACTGCTCAAGAAGATGGAGCCGGGAAAGGAGCGCGACGAACTGGCAAGGCTCACCGCAGAGCAGATGAAGCGCAACCTCGGACAGTGGAGCCACGGCGCCAACAATTATGACAAGGTGGTAGACGACATCGCCCGCTTCACCGACGGAATAATCCAGCTTGACCCGAGAGAACTGCAGAACGCCCGCTTCAACCTGCCGCAGCCGCAACAGAAGAGCGGCGGCGGGTCGAAAGGAAAGCGAAGAAGACAAAACCACTAACCTACCCACTATGGAATCTTTCATCATAGAAGGCGGGCATCCGCTGAGCGGAACGATTACGCCGCAGGGAGCCAAGAACGAGGCCCTCGAAGTGATATGCGCCACTCTCCTGACAGAGGAGAAGGTGGTGATGAGAAACGTGCCGGACATTCTGGACGTGAACAACCTGATTCTCCTGCTGAAAGACATCGGCGTGAGCGTGGAGCGCATAGGCAAGAACGAATACACTTTTGAATCGAAAGACATAAATCTCGACTATCTCGGCAGCGAGGAGTTCGTGAAGAAATGCTCGTCGCTCCGTGGCAGCGTGCTGATGATCGGTCCGCTGCTCGCACGCTTCGGCAAGGCAGTGGTGGCAAAGCCCGGAGGCGACAAGATAGGCAGACGCCGGCTCGACACCCACTTCCTGGGATTCAAGAATCTGGGAGCCAAGTTCGTTCACAGCGAGGGCAGCAACACCTTCGAGATAAAGGCAAGCAGACTCAAGGGTACCTATATGCTTCTTGATGAGGCTTCGGTGACGGGAACGGCAAACATCGTGATGGCTGCCGTGCTCGCCAAGGGCACCACGACGATATACAACGCCGCCTGCGAACCATACATCCAGCAGCTGTGCAAGATGCTCAATGCCATGGGAGCGAAAATCAGCGGCATAGCGTCAAACCTGCTCACCATAGAGGGAGTGGACAAGCTGCATGGCGCCGACCACACCATATTGCCCGACATGATAGAGGTGGGCTCCTTTATCGGCATGGCGGCGATGGTGGGCAACGGACTGAGGATAAAGAACGTGTCGGTGGAGAATCTCGGTATCATACCAGATGCCTTCCGCCGGTTGGGAGTGAAGATATTGATAGAGGGCGACGACCTCTACATACCGCATGTGCCTCACTATCAGGTGGATTCGTTTATCGACGGATCGATAATGACGCTTGCCGATGCCCCTTGGCCCGGACTCACTCCAGACCTCATCTCCGTGTTGCTCGTGGTGGCTACACAGGCGAGAGGCAGCGTGCTCGTGCATCAGAAGATGTTCGAGAGCCGACTGTTCTTCGTTGACAAGCTGATAGACATGGGCGCACAGATAATACTCTGCGACCCACACCGCGCCGTGGTGATAGGCCACGACCACAAGGTGAGACTGAAAGCCGGCAGGATGACCAGCCCGGACATACGCGCCGGCATAGCGCTGCTCATAGCGGCTCTCAGCGCCAACGGCACGTCGAGAATCGATAATATAGCCCAGATAGACCGTGGCTATGAGGACATAGAGGCACGCCTCAATGCTCTCGGCGCCAACATTAAGCGTGTGAAAAACTGATGATAAGACAGGAAGAGGTATATAAGATTGGCAAGATTGGCAAGCCGCACGGAGTGAAGGGAGAGCTGACGCTCTTCTTCGACGACGACGTGTTCGACCGTGTCGACGCCGACTATCTCGTGCTCCTTATCGACGGCATCCTCGTGCCCTTCTATATGGAGGAGTGGAGATTCAAGTCGGGCGAGACGGCACTCGTGAAGTTTGAGGACATCGACACCAAGGAGGAAGCCAGCGAGATAGTGGGCAGCGAGGTGTATTTCCCCAAACATCTCTCCGACCGGGGCGACGACGAACTGACCTGGGACGAGCTGAAGGGATTCAGCCTTGCCGACGACAATATGGGCGGAACCATAGTAGGCAAAGTGGTGGGCATCGACGAGAGCACCATCAACGTGCTGCTCGAGGTGGAGACCGCCGGCGGCGACATCGCGCTCATCCCGGCAAGCGAAGACATCATAGTGGAGGTGGACGCCGGGAAGAAGCTGCTCAGGGCAAAACTTCCGGAAGGTCTTATCGACATCAACGACAACAACTGATATGAAAAAGCAAATAGCCATACTCGGCTCAACAGGATCAATAGGTACGCAGGCACTGGAGGTGATAGAAGAACACTCCGACCTATACGAGGTGTATTGCCTCACGGCAAACAACAGGGTGAGGGAACTGGCTGAACAGGCACGCAGGTTCAATCCTGCCGCCGTGGTGATAGCCAACGAGGCACACTACGAGGAACTGAAGTCGCTGCTCGCCGACTGTCCCGACATCAATGTATATGCCGGCAGACAGGCAATCGACGACATCGTGACAGCCGGTCCGATAGATATGGTGCTCACGGCGATGGTGGGATTCGCCGGACTGAGCCCTACCATTAGTGCGATAAAGGCACACAAGAAGATATGTCTCGCCAACAAAGAGACGCTCGTGGTGGCTGGCGAACTGATATGCAGGCTCGCGGCAGAGAACCACTCGCCGATACTCCCTGTGGACAGTGAGCATTCGGCGATATTCCAGAGCATCGTGGGCGAGGGCGACAACGAAATAGAGAAAATCCTGCTCACGGCATCCGGCGGACCGTTCCGCACATTCTCAAAGGAACAGCTCGCCAAGGTGACGAAGGCAGACGCCCTGCACCATCCCACATGGGAGATGGGGGCGAAGATCACCATCGACAGCGCCTCGATGATGAACAAGGGCTTCGAGGTGATAGAGGCAAAGTGGCTCTTCGGAGTGGACGTAGACAAGATTCAGGTGCTCGTGCATCCGCAGTCGATAGTACATAGTGCGGTGCAGTTTGTCGACGGAGCAGTGAAAGCACAGCTCGGAGTGCCCGACATGCGTCTGCCGATACAGTATGCCTTCTCCTATCCCGACAGGCTGCATCTCAATGGTGACAGACTGAATCTCTTTGAGCATCCGCTGGAGTTCTTCGAGCCGGATATGGAGAAATTCCGCTGTCTGGCGCTTGCCTACGAGGCGATGCGCAAAGGCGGCAACATGCCTTGCATACTGAATGCCGCCAACGAGATAGTGAACCGCGGATTCCTTGACGACAAATGCGGTTTCCTCGACATGCCGCGCATCATAGAAGAGACCATGGCAAGGGTGGCGTTTGATGCCAACCCGTCGTACGACACCTACATCGCTACCGACGCTGAGGCAAGACGAGTGGCAACGGAGCTGATGGGAGCATGACGGAAACGGCAAAGAGACATCGTCCTTTACATTATTATATATATAGAAAGAAAGTGTGGAAGCCGTTTTACTCCAGTTCGTTTTGGAATGACGGCGCATCAACTCAAGAATAACAACCCAAGAATATCAACAAAACAAGATGGAAATATTTTTAATCAGATTGCTGCAGTTCATGCTCGCAATCTCTATCCTTGTCCTGCTGCATGAGGGCGGACACTTCTTTTTCTCAAAACTTTTCGGTGTGCGCGTAGAAAAATTCTACCTTTTCTTCGACCCCTGGTTCCACCTCTTCGAATTCAAGCCGAAGAAGAGCGACACGACATACGGCGTGGGATGGCTGCCACTGGGCGGATACTGCAAGATTTCGGGAATGATAGACGAATCGTTCGACACGGAGCAGATGAAACAACCCGCACAACCATGGGAGTTCCGTTCCAAACCGGCATGGCAGCGACTGCTCATAATGATTGGCGGAGTGCTCGTCAACTTCCTGCTCGCCCTGTTCATCTACAGTATGGTGCTCTTCTATTGGGGAGATTCATACATGCCTGTTCAGAACATGACGATGGGTATGAAATTCAACACCGAGGCAAAGGCAATAGGATTCCAGGACGGCGACGTGCCCGTAGGCACTGACCAGAAGGAATTCAAGAAGTTTGATGTTGACCTCTTCCGCAATATCGCTGATGCCAAGACCGTTACGGTGAAGAGAAAAGGAAAGCTCGTCACCATCACCCTGCCCGAAGACATGAGCCTGCTGAAGATGCTGAAGTCAGAACCGGCCTTCATGCGTCCGATCATACCAGCCGAGGTAGACAGCGTGATGCCTGGCATGGCAGCCGCCAAAACAGGAATCAGGAAGGGCGACATGATTGTGGCGTTCAACGGAGCGCCGGTGAACTCATGGTGCGATTTCGACGACCAGATAGGAGTGATGACCGACGTGATGACGGCTACGGCAAAGACTACGAAAGACTCGCTGAAGGTGCGCACCACTACTCTCGTGTATAAGAGCAAGGCAACAGGACAGCTCGACACCGCAAAGGTGGTGTTGTCGCCGGAGTTGCAGTTGGGAGTGGGCAAGACGAGTCTCATGACATACTACAAGCCGGTGACGACGGAATATGGATTCCTCGAGAGTTTCCCGGCAGGAATCAAATATGGCATCGGCGTGTTGCGCGGATATGTAGACGACATGAAATACGTGTTCACGGCAGACGGCGCGAAGTCGCTCGGCGGATTCGGCGCCATCGGAAGTCTCTTCCCGCCGGTTTGGGACTGGATGCTGTTCTGGAGAATGACGGCATTCCTCAGCATCATCCTCGCATTCATGAACATACTGCCGATACCGGCACTCGACGGCGGCCACGTGCTCTTCCTCATATATGAAATGGTGACGGGACGCGCTCCAAGCGAGAAGTTCCTGTTGAGGGCAGAATACGTGGGCTTCACGATATTGATATTACTCATGGTGGTGGCAAATCTGAATGATGTGCTGCGCTGGTTGGGTTTCATGCACTAAGGCAATAAGAAACAAATGGGTTTTCTGATAAAACTGGGCAAGATATTGTCCTTGGGTCTGCTTCCGATAAGGCGCAACTCCGCCTTCTTCGTGACGATGTATATTCTGGGTATGATATGTGCGTATGCCGTCATACCAAAGAAGGGTGAATTATACAGTCTGGCATGGGAGGAACTGTTCTTCGACGTCTACCTCCTGTGTGTCGTCCTCGCCCTGATACCACAAAAGGTGAGGAGATGGATAAGACCGTTTTTCTATGTCCTGGCATACGCCACGGCAGTGGTAGACCTCTATTGCTTCGTGAGGTTCGACTCCACTCTCACTCCAACGATGCTGCTGCTCGTGGGCGAGACAAACGGAGATGAAGCCACGGAATTCCTGCAGTCGTATCTCAGTCTCGACCTTCTCGGAAGCAGCGTCGGACTGGTATTGCTGCTCATGCTGTTGCATATCCTCTATGCCGCATTCTCAAAGAGGGTGTGGCGATGGACCAGACGCAAGTTGGCAGAGAACGAGAACCTGCTGCAGACAGCAAGAGAGGTGAAGGAGAAATTCCTGATTATGGCGCCATACGCAAGCGCTTCGCTGGGACTGGCAGCCGTGATACTCTTCTTCTCGTATGGCAACCTGTGTTGGGAAAACAAGGTGCTGTACCACAGGCTGATGTCGTATGACAACATCGGCGATGTGGAGCATGAACTGACAAAGAAGCCGCATGCCGTGCAATATCAACCGATATACAGACTGGCGTTCAGTCTTTATGCCAACGAACTGACGGCAAAGCAGCTCGTGAAACTCAAGGAGAGTCTCAACGAGGTGAAGGTGGACAGCTGTTCTTTCAAATCACGCAACATCGTGCTTATCATAGGAGAGAGCTACAACCGCAACCACTCACAACTCTACGGATACAAAACGCCGAACACTCCGCGACAGGTGAAGATGAGAAGAAGAGGCGAACTGGTGCCGTTTACCGACGTGGTGTCGCCATGGAACCTGACGAGCTTCGTGTTCAAGCATATATTCTCGCTATACACGGTGGGAGACAAAGGCGAATGGTGTGACTATCCGCTCTTCCCCGAGGTGTTCAGAAAGGCAGGTTATCATGTCACGTTCATGACAAACCAGTTCCTGCCGCAAGCCAAGGAGGCGGTGTATGACTTCAGCGGAGGATTCTTCCTCAATGACGAAGTGCTGAGCAAAGCACAGTTTGACACCCGCAACACAACGCTCTACCGCTTCGACAACGGACTGCTCCACAACTACGAGACGCTGAAGGGCGAGGGAGAAGGAAAGCCGCAGCTGATAATCTTCCACCTGAAAGGACAGCATGTGGACTACAAGAGCCGCTGTCCGAAGGTGCAGAAGAAGTTTGACAAGGACTATTACAAGGATCTGCGCCCTGAGCTGAACGACAAGGAGCGTACGGCACTTGCCGAATACGACAACGCCACGCTTTACAACGACAGTATAGTGAAGGCAATTGTGGACAAGTTCAGAAAGCAGGATGCTATCGTCATCTACGTGCCCGACCACGGTGAGGAGTGCTACGACGGAGCACACTTCTACGGAAGAATGCACTCAGCCCAGGTGACGCCACGACTCGCACATGCCGAGTTTGAAATACCGATGTGGATATGGGCGTCAAGAAAATACAGAGCCACGCATCCGGAAATATGGAGAAGCGTGAAGGCAAGCAGGAAGCGTCCGTATATGACCGACGCCCTGCCGTATCTGCTGCTCGACCTCGCCGGCATCAGCTGTCCGCAATACCGCGACGAACTGAATATCCTCAGCGACAAGTATAACGCCAAGAGGAAAAGAATTCTCAAGGGAAAAGCCGACTACGACGAACTGATGGCTCAGGAGAAAGCCGAAAAGGAAAAGGAGGCGGCAGAAGAAGAAAAGAAGGCCTCCAAGAACAAGAAAGGCAAGAAGAAACCCCGAAGGGGCATAAAGAAACATAGCAGATGAACAAGCAACAATTACTGAGCATAGCGGAATCGAAGGCGCTGAGAGGCATTGCCATTCTCGGCATCATTCTGCATAACTACTGTCACTTCCTGGGGTTCGCCGTGAAGGAGAACGAGTATACTTTCGATGCAGAAAAACCGATGATGATGCTGGACAGGCTCTGTTCGCTCAACCATTATCTGTTCGTGCACATACTGTCGTTCTTCGGACATTATGGAGTGCCGGTGTTCCTCTTCATCAGCGGCTTCGGACTGGTGATGAAATATGAATACAAGAACAAGGACAAGGAGACGCGGATACTGCCGTTCGTCTGGTATAACTATGCCAAACTGCTCCGGCTCATGTTCCTCGGATACATCGCCTTCGCCGTAGTGAGCTATCTCGACCCTCATGGCTATCATGGATATACCGTGGGCAGGGTAGTGGCGCAGCTGTTCATGTATATCAACATCCTGCCCGATCCCGACCATATCATCAAGCCGGGACCATACTGGTATTTCGGACTCACCCTGCAGCTGTATATCGTATACCGCTTGCTGTTATACCGCCGCAAGTCGGCTTACACGATAGCGCTCATCGCCGTATGCTGGATTCTGCAGACGGTGTTCTCGCCGGAGATGTATGGCAGTTGGGACTCTCTCAACCGCATCAGATACAATTTCATAGGAGGAATGCTGCCGTTCGGCATGGGAATGCTGTATGCCCGCCATGGCAGACTGTTGCCGAAGGGCGCCTATGCCGCTCTGGCGGTGGTGTCGGCGGCGGTGGTGTTCTGGGGAAGCTTCAATTTCCATTCATGGCTGTGGGTACCGGCATTCATCGTCATAGGAGCGGTGTCTACGTTCAAGCTCCTGCCCGAATGGGCTTTGAAACCATGTATGTGGACGGGAGTGATATCGTCGTCGCTCTTCGTCGTGCACCCTGTTCTCAGGGAAATCATAATACCGATGTCGCGCCGTGGACAGGTGTTCACGGGAATCGTGATATATCTCGTGGCGTCTGTCCTTTGCGCATGGCTGTTCATGAAGCTGCTGAAGTTCATACCCAAGCCAAAAAGCATCTGATGCTAACGCTGCTGACGGTGCCTGCCGTGTCAAAGTGCCACATGGCGGGCAGCGCAATGATGACACGCTGAATACGATAATTTTTCTAACATTCAAATCATTGTTGAATAGATGGTCAAGTTTGAGGATCTGAGCAAATACCGTGGCGAACTGATGGGACTCGCCATCCTGTTCGTCATCCTGTTTCATATAGGAATGCCGCAGAGCAATTTCTTCTATCCGCTCCGAAGGCTGGGAAACATCGGTGTGGACATGTTCCTGTTTGTAAGCGGTATGGGACTGTGGTTCTCTTGGACCCGTTCGCGACTGGGAAAGAAACTCGACGGCAACGGGGCAATGGGAATCCGCCAGGCAACGATACGCTTCTTCAAGCACCGCTACAAGCGGATCTATCCCGTATGGATCATCGTGGCGTCGGTATTCTATATCGGCAAATACGTTGAGGCTCCCGGCAGCGGCTATAGTCCTGATATCCCCAATCTGATTGCCAACGTGTTGTTCAACTGGAGTTTCTGGCGAATAGACGACCTTACCTTCTGGTATGTTCCGGCAACGATGATGCTGTATATCTTCGCTCCGGGATATATGGAACTTGTGCGTGAGCGGCCCACTTACCGCTGGCTGCCTGTGGCATTCATAATATTGGCGGCTATGGTGCGCTATGTGCCGCTGATACACAACAGTGTGGGGCATCTGGAGATATTCTTCAGCCGCATACCGATATTCTTCATCGGCATAAACGCCGGGAAATGGGTGATGGAAAAGCGGACACTGGAGAAAGGCAGCATCTGGATGATAATCATCATCTTTGCCATGAGCCTCTGGCTATGTCTCCAGCTCGAATATATCGGCCACAGAAGGTTTCCGCTGTTCATGGAGCGCATCGTCTATATACCGCTCACCGTCACGGCATTGCTTTTGGAATGCAAGCTCATAGCCGTAATGCCGAAGAATATAAACCGGGTGCTGACCATGCTCGGCACTATTAGTCTTGAGATATATCTCATTCACATACAGTTCGTCATGCTGCCGCTGCAGCAATACAAGCTCGGATATTGCGTTACGGCACTGTTGGTAATCGTGATATCAACGCCGGTGGCATACCTGCTGCATTGGATAATCGAAAAGGTGATGGGCTGCAGGGTATTCAGAATATTGCAATGACCATCAAATGGCTTTTGCAATGGCCATCAAGAACATACAACATCAAGAGCTTTCGTAATGAACATAAAGAACATACTATCCATAATCCGTCCACACCAGTGGATAAAGAATGTCTTCGTGATGGTACCGCTGTTCTTCGGCGGCAGCCTTCTCGATTCCACAGACATCATAGCCTCGCTGATAGCGGTGCTGGCGTTCAGCTTCATCGCCTCGTCGATATACTGTCTTAACGACATCATCGACGTGGAGGACGACCGACGTCATCCCGTGAAACGCAACCGGCCGATAGCGTCGGGCAAGGTGAGCGTGAAACAGGGATATGTCTGCATGGCAATGATGGTGGCGCTGAGTTTCGGACTCGCGACGCTTATCGGCGAACAGGCAATGGGAGTGGCTGCGGCACTTGGAACGTATTTCCTACTGAACATAGCCTACTGTCTGTGGCTGAAGAGATTCGCCATAGTGGACGTATGCGTGATAGCGTTCGGATTTGTGTTGAGGCTGCTCGTAGGCGGACTTGCCACGTGTATAGAACTGAGCAACTGGATTGTGCTCATGACATTCCTGCTCACGCTGTTCCTCTCTCTGGCAAAGCGACGCGACGATGTGGTGAGGATGAACGAAACCGGTCATGCGCCGCGGAAGAACACCATTCGATACAATCTGGAATTCATAAACCAGGCAATCACCATCACGGCAACGGTGACTCTCGTATGCTATATTATGTATACCGTGTCGCCGGAGGTGGAAAAGAGGATAGGCACACGCTATCTGTATCTCACCACAGTGTTCGTATTGCTCGGCATACTGAGGTATCTCCAGCTCACACTCGTTGACAACAAGAGTGGCGACCCTACCAAGACGATGCTGCGCGACAGGATGATGCAGATTGTGGTGGCGCTGTGGCTGCTGGCGTTCCTGCTCATAATATACGTGTTTTAGCGGCGTGACATACTTGGCATTTTAAAAAATAAGAAGAGATGAAGAACATCTACGCATTCGATTTCGACGGAACACTGACGAAACGCGACTCGCTGATAGCCTTCCTGCTGTTTGCAAAAGGATGGAAAGAGTTTCTGAAATGTTTCGCACTGCATATACATCTGCTGATAGCCATGAAACTGAAACTGGCTGACAGCGGAAAAGTGAAGGAAAGCATCTTCGCATACTATTTCCAGAATATGCCGGAGAGCATGTTCGACAACCTGTGTGAACGCTTTGCCGCCACACATTCACACATCCTGCGCCCGAAAGGCGTCGAGAGAGTGAGGGAGGCGATGGCAGAACCAGACTCCACGGTGATGATAGTGAGTGCGAGCATCAACAACTGGGTGGCGCCGTTTTTCAGGGAATTTCCCGGCATAGAGATATTCTGCACCAGGATAGAAGTGAAGGAAGGCAACCTGACGGGGCGTTTCCTATCTGCCAACTGCCGCGGCAAGGAGAAGGTGAGACGGATACTCGCCCTGCATCCCGACCGCAAGAGCTACTTCCTTACGGCGTTTGGCGACAGCAGCGGCGACATCGCAATGCTCGACTTTGCCGACGAGGGATTCTATAAACCGTTCAGATAACGCGACAATATACCGTTCAGATAACACGACAATACACCAAAAAGACAAAACAAGAAACAGCATAGCATGACAAATCCGATAAAAGAACTGAAGAATATCTTCATACAGATAGGTAGGATGTTCAGAGTGAAGAAAAACGAGGTGATACCTTCTCTCTCGGCTCTCGCCGTTTACATCATCCTCAACGCCCTGATAATAATGCGCTACTACGACTCGTTCTCCAAAGTGCACGTGGCGTTCTGGAAAAACTTCATCAAGAAGTTCAGCGTGTCGGGATTCGACCCTATCACGTATGTGGTGTTGAGCACGTGGGGACCTAAATACGACATACACCGGCATCCTCTGCTCGCATTCTTCGTATATCCGCTGTATCTGCTGAACACGGCGCTGATGGACCTCACCGGACTGAATCTCGTGCAGTTTATCATCGCCTTGATACTGCTCTTCCTCATGTTCTATTCCTTCATATTCATGATGAGGATATGCCGCGACATCATCGGACTGAGAAACACCGACGCCGCACTGCTCAGCGGATTCCTGTTCAGCTGCGCGTATATAATGCTGACATTCATCGTGCCCGACCATTTCGCGCCGTCGATGTTCATGCTGCTCATGGCGCTCTATGTCTGTGGAGTGAAGATCCGCGACAAGAAACGGCTCAACGGATGGCAGGCGGTGCTCATGTTCATATTCACAGCCGGTACGACGCTGAGCAACGGAGCGAAGATCGTCATCGACGCTCTCTTTGTGGAGGGCAAGAGATTCTTCCGTCCAAAATACCTCATCTTCGCCATCGTCATACCATGTGCCGGAATGTGGTATCTGTCAGATGCGGAATACAGATATTACCGTCTGCCCGTGGAGCAGCAGCGAAGGGCAGACGTGAAGAAGGCGAGCGAAAGAGAATGGGCAAAGAACCATGCCGCCTTCATGGACACCACCACAATCATGGACTCCGCTGAGGCTGAGAAGGCTTTCAAGGTGTGGGACAACAAGCGGATTCTCGCCAAATACAGGAAAGACCAGAAGCTGCCATGGAATGCCCACAAGGGCAAACCGCTGGTGAAGAAGGGAATGCTGCAATACACCGACATGACGACACCACGCTGGCAGTCGCTTGTAGACAATGTCTTCGGAGAGACGATACAGCTGCATCAGGACTACCTGCTGGGCGACACACTGCGCGACCGCCCCGTGTTCGTAAGCTACAGGAATATCGTCAACTATATCGTAGAGGCTGCCATCGTATTGCTGTTCCTCTTTGGAATATGGTGTGGCAGGAAGAGCCGCTTCCTGTGGATGGCACTCCTGGGCTTCGGTATAGACTTCACCGTACATGTGATTCTCGGTTTCGGTCTCAACGAGGTGTATATCATGGGAGCACACTGGCTGTTCATAATCCCGATAGCCATCGCCTTTGTCATGAAGAAGGCTGAGGGCAGAAGGCTCCTTGCGCTCCGGGTGCTGATGGGCATCATCACGGCATTCCTGCTGATATACAACGGTTCGCTGCTTGTGGGCTATTTGCTGGCATAGTCCGTGCATAATGTCTGCAGACCGGCTTGAAGATAAAAACAACACGCCACATAGACGTATTTACGAATAAATGTGTAATTTTGCACAATTAATATTGATAAAAGCATGATACAATCAATGACTGGCTACGGCAAGGCTGTAGTGGAATACGGAGAAAAGAAAATAAACGTTGAGGTGAAGTCGCTTAACAGCAAGACTCTCGACCTCTCAACACGAATAGCGCCAATCTATCGCGAAAAGGAAATGCAGATACGACAGATGGTGTCGCAGGCTCTCACACGAGGCAAAGTGGACTTCAGCATCTGGATTGAGAAGGATACCGTGGTGGATGCCACACCCGTGAACGGAGCGCTCGTGGCAGGCTACTACAAGCAGATAAAGGAGATTATACAGAAGAACAACATACCGGAACCTGCCGACTGGCTCGCCACGCTGATGAGAATGCCCGATGTGCTGACGAAGACAGAAACGGAGACTCTCACCGACGAGGAATGGGAAACTGCTACCAAAGCCATCAATGAGGCTCTCGGAAAGCTCACCGAATTCCGTATGCAGGAGGGAGCGGCTCTCCAGAGGAAGTTCAGCGAGAAAATTGACAATATCGCTGCCCTGCTCGAAAGCATCGAACCGTTTGAGAAGGCGAGGGTGGAGAAAATCCGCTCACGAATCATCGACGGACTGAAATCAATCCCCGAGGTGGAATACGACAAGAACCGTCTGGAGCAGGAACTCATATATTATATCGAGAAACTCGACATCAGCGAGGAGAAGCAGAGACTTGCCAACCATCTGAAATACTTCCGCGAGACGATGGAGGAGACTCAGGGAGTGGGCAAGAAGCTCGGATTCATAGCCCAGGAGATGGGACGCGAGATAAACACCACCGGCAGCAAGAGCAACAACGCCGAGATGCAGAACATCGTGGTGAAGATGAAAGACGAACTGGAGCAGATAAAGGAGCAGGTGCTCAACGCCCTGTAACATATATTCTGGACTCTGACTGTAATCTGTTTCACTGTAAAAAAAACAACAAGCAATGCAAGGAAAAGTAATAATCTTCTCCGCACCGAGCGGCAGCGGAAAGAGCACCATCATAAACTGGCTGATGAACGAGCACAAGGAACTGAACCTCGCTTTCAGCATCTCATGCACCAGCCGACAGCCAAGAGGAACGGAGAAGGACGGAGTGGAATACTTCTTCGTCACTCCAGAGGAGTTCAGACAGCGCATCGCCAACGAGGAATTCCTGGAATACGAGGAGGTGTATGCCGATCGATTCTATGGCACACTGAAGGCGCAGGTGGAGAAACAGCTCGAAAAAGGAGAGAATGTGGTGCTCGACGTTGACGTGAAGGGTGGCTGCAACATCAAGAAATATTATGGCGACAAGGCACTGAGCCTTTTCATCCAGCCGCCGTCTGTGGAGGAGCTGCGAAAGCGTCTCACCGGCAGGGGAACCGATGCGCCGGAGGTGATAGAAGACCGTATCAAGCGTGCGGAGTTCGAACTCTCGTTTGCCGACAAGTTCGACCATGTGGTGGTCAACGACGACTTGCAGACCGCCGAGCAGGAGGCTCTCTCAATGGTGAGCTCGTTCATAGCAAAATAGCTAAGCAGAATCCACTCTTCTAAAAAGCAAAAATCCAAGCCGGCCCTAATGACCGATTGGTAAGTGCGACAAGAGTGAAACATACTAACTAACAGAAAGACAGGGGTAATACCCTGTTTTTCATATACCCATATCAGAAAAGACACAATATGTCAGAAAAGAGGACAGGTATCTTCGGTGGGTCGTTCAATCCCATCCATAACGGACATATAGCTCTGGCAAAGCGCATCATGCAGCTCGACAGGCTCGATGAGGTGTGGTTCATGGTTTCACCACACAATCCTCTGAAGAACTCCGGTTCGCTTCTGCCCGATGTCGACAGACTGAACATGGTGAGGCTCGCCCTCGAAGGAGAACCGGGGCTTATAGCCTCAGACTATGAGTTCAGACTTCCCAAACCGTCGTACACGCTACATACCCTCAATGCCATACGCCATGACTATCCCGACAGGAAGTTCGTGCTGATAATAGGTGCCGACAATTGGGAATGTTTCGACAGATGGTATGGCAGTAAAGAGATATTGGCTGACTATGAGATTGCCGTATATCCGCGGCTGGGGTCACATATCGATGCCGGCAGTCTGCCACACAACGTGAAACTGGTGGACACCGGACTCTTCAATGTGAGCAGCACCGAGATAAGGACTCTGCTCAGTGAGGGGAAACCGGCAGGCCACCTTATGCCGCCACAAGTGGCGCAGTATATAAAAACGAATCACTTGTTCGGTACAAAACGGTAAACACAGATAAAGAACAAACTACAAAACTACTCACAAATGAAATCAACAAGTCTGAGAATCATCCTCTCCCTGATGCTCATCGCAATCACGGCGCAGGGAATTGAGGCGCGCAACAAATCAAAGAAGGTGTCGAAGAAGAAAGCCGCTGCATGGGTGGCAGAGGGAGAATGGAAAAACGGATTCGACGCCATGCCTGATGCCACGGTAAACCTGCAGGAGTTCTATGCGCAGTATCACAAGAACAAGGCTCAATGGGATGCAGCCTTCAAATGGCTCGCTGAAACCGATCTGCTGAATATCCCCAAAGGGAAACTCATGATACCGGGCACCAACATCCGTGCATCCATAGAAGACAGCAAGAACGAACCGCTGGAAAAGCGCAAGTCGGAATCCCACCGCAAGAAAATAGACTTCATGTATGTAGTTAAGGGCTCGGAGGGCTTTATGCTTCTCGACCACAACACCTCTACTCCCAACTGCGAATATAGTGAGGAGAAAGATGTGATACGCTACGATTACATTCCCGAGAAGTCTCATTTCTTCACATCCACTCCAAAGCGTTTCGTCATCTGTTTCCCTTCCGACTGGCACATAGCAAAGGTGAAAACACCATTCTCTGACCAGTCGTTGCGCGTCGTAGTGCTGAAGATAGACTATGTGGAATAAGCCATATTCATAAATTGATTGTGGTTATAAAAGCAAAAACTCACGGAAAAGTTTTGTAATCTCGCAAATAGTGACTATTTTTGCAGTCGCTAAAAAGGCAAACGCCTTTCATGCGCAAGGTTTCGGGATGTAGCGCAGTTGGTTAGCGCACGCGTCTGGGGGGCGTGAGGTCGCTGGTTCGAGTCCAGTCATCCCGACAATACAAGGGTTAGGATATTGAATACCAATATCTTAGCCCTTGTCGCTTTTTGCCCGAATGGCCGATTCGGGGATTTTAGGAAATAGAGGGCGGAGACATTATTATATATAAAAGGAAAAGCCACCTACACGTCTCGTGCAAGTGGCTCGGATAGTTCTTTTATTTATATTTTCAAAGATGAAAACATATCCGCCAGACAGTAGACAAGCATACTTGAACAAAAATGGGCACGACGCTTGCCCAACAGGGGTACGCTGCTTTCTCATCAGGGGCACGCTGCTTGCCCCGAATGGGCAGAATTGCTGTCAGACGTCTGACCAATAAGTTAATGTTGTAATACCCATATTCCTGTTTTTCTGGATTCTGCTAGCGCATGCAATTCCTGCAGACTGAATTACTCACAGCTGACAATTATCTCTTCCATCTCAGTCTGCATAAAGAAGCGAATTCCTCAATTACATATTGCGCCAAAACTACTTCCCTCTACACCACCGGTCTTGCTGATTCGCTTCTGGTGTATTGTTTCGGGGTGATGCCGCAGACGTTGCGGAAGGCTCGGATGAAAGAGGAATAGTCGTTGAAACCGCAACGCAGAGCCACGTCGGTGAGCAGAGAGGTAGGGTCGGCATCGAGCATCATGCAGGCTTTCCTCACCTTGACGCGCTGGATGAATGACGCCGGGGTGAGACCTGTGGTGTCGCTCATCTTGCGGTAGAACTGGCTCGGACTCATACATACCGTTGCAGATATCGAACGCACGTCGGCACATTTGTTCTGTCTTATCATGGCATATATGGCGTCGGTAACCTTGGCTATGAATATGCGGTCCTCGTCTCCTATCGTGTTTTCTTCGTTCTTGGCCTCTGTTTCACTGTCGGGGCGTATGTCAGATGCAATCTTGCGTCGCTGTTCCAGCAACTTGTCCACTCTGATCAGCAGTTCGCTGCTGTTGAAAGGCTTTGTGAGATATGCGTCAGCACCGGCTTCAAGTCCGCAGAGCCTGTCTTCGTCGGTAATCTTCGCCGTTACCATCACTATAGGTATATGCGCTACGCTCTCGTCGCCTCTTAGTCTCCGGCACATCTCATATCCGTCCATCACCGGCATCATCACGTCGCTCATGATGATGTCAGGCATTGCGTCCTTCGCCTTGTCCAGTCCCTCCTGTCCGTTCTCGGCATACAGCACGTTATATCTGTCCTCCAGCAGTTCGCCGATATACTGTGCCACGCTCCTGTTGTCTTCCACCACAAGCACGGTGTATTCTTTTCCGCTCTTCTTGTCGGCATTCTGCTTCGTCATGTCTTCAGACTCCGTGTTCTCCACTATGACAGGTGCTGCCGTCATCTCGAAATGCCGCTTCACGTTGTTCTTTACCGGTATGCAGATATGGAATGTCGTGCCATATCCCACCTTGCTCTCCACCTTGATTTCTCCGCCGAGAGCCTTCACTGCGTACTGCACGATGGGCAGTCCGATGCCGGTGCCGATATATTCCTTTCCGTTTTCCGACTGATAGAAAGGTTCGAAGATATGCTGCAGGGCGTTAGCCTCTATTCCGCTGCCCGTGTCGCAGACGTCGAGATAGAACATGTTGTCGGCACACCATGTGATGACGCTCACCTTGCCCGACTTGGGAGTGAACTTCATGGCGTTTGACAGCAGGTTGTTCATCACCTTGCTTATGTAGTCGGGTATGAAGTCCATTGCCATCTGGTTTTTCTCCACATACTGCAATGCGATTCCTTTGTTTGTGGCATACGGCTTGTATCCCTCCACTATCATTTCCACGTAGGCACACACGTTTCCGTTTGTCCATTCCGGATTGCCGATGTTCGACTTTATCTTCGAAATGTCGAGAATCTGGTTGATGAGCATGAGCAGGTTGCGTCCCTGCTTCTCTATCGTCATCATCTTCTTCCGGCTGTCGTCGTCCAGGTTCTTCTTGTCCTTCGCCATGTCGTGGCTCAGACCGAGGATCAGCGTCAGCGGTGTGCGGAATTCGTGGGTGATGTTGGTGAAGAAGTTCTCCTTCATCTTCATGTATCGTTGCTGCATGGCAAACGATTTTCGTCTTGCCTTCAGTGTGTATGCCATCATCAGCGTGATGCCGAGCAGCAGTATGGCGGCGGCGGCAAGCATCCTTTTCTGCATCCTCTGCTCGTTCAGGTGCTGCTCGTTCAGCACCCTGTCCTTCTCCTTCTGCCTCTGGTTCAGGTCGCTGTGCAGCTTTTCGATTTCAAAGAGGTTTCTGGCGTTCATCGTGCTGTCCTCTATGCTCTTTGCCCTGGCGTAGCAGTCGAGTGCCTTCTGGTAGTTGCCGTTGCTCTTGTATAGTTCCGACAGTATCTTCAGTATTCTCGGGTCATATTCCCTTGTGCCGATTTCGTTGGATTGCATTCTGACAGTCTCCAGATATTTCCATGCGCTGTCCGGCTTGTTTGCAGCCACATACGCCTCGGCGAGCGCCGAACAAGGTTGCAGCCAAAGCCATGCGTCGCGGTCGCGGTTTATCGTTCCCATTGATTTTCTGAACAGTTCTATGGCGTTCTCATACCTGTTTTTTTTCATCTCCAGACTTCCAAGATGCATGTAGCAGTATGCCACTCCGGTCCGCGAGTTGCATTTCTTGCTGTGATACATGGCACGGTTGTAGTATATCCGTGCGGAGTCTATCATTCCCCTTTTCTCAAACACCATTCCCAGGTTAGAGCAGTCCACGTTCATTCCCAGGTCGCTGCCCAGCCTCGTCTCTATGGCGAGTGCTCTTCTCAGCATCTCGTCAGCCTTCTGGTAGTGGCCCACGGCCATATACGAGTTTCCGCATCCGTTGTATCCGATAGCCATACACTTCAGATATTTGTATCTCGCCTCCTGTATTGACAGAGAGCTCACCTCCACGGCAGCGAGATGGTTTGACAGGGCATCGTAGTATAGTCCCATTCTGCGGTAGTTCACTCCCAGGTCGTTCAGAGCACTAGCCCTCATCAGCGTGTCGTCGAGTTCTGTGGCGATTTCGAGCTGCTGCTGGTGTGCCGCTATCGCACTGGTGTAGCGGTTGGCGTTCAGGAAGCAGTGACCCAGTTCGGCGTATGCCGCCATCTCCTTGTCGCGCTCTTCAGATTTCTTGTATCTGTTCACGAGTGCAGTCAGCGAGTCGATGTTCTTGCTGCGTATCGCTGAAGTGTCGAGCTGCAGCCGCTGGCTTTCGGTGTATGATTCAGACGCATTGTTTCGCCGTTGGCATGCCGTAAGGTTTAGCATAGCCAACAGTATAGCGAAGAGGTATCGTAGTTGGTCTTTTTTCATAGCTTGATGCTTTTATGTCTGTCGAGGATAGTAGTGTCGTAATATGTACGTCTCTTGTTTGTCTGCAAAAATAGTCATTTTTTCCTAAATAACGACAAATAGTGGAATAATAAAGTATATGAGTTGAATATTCCAAACAAACCCAGATTGCCGTTTTGAACTTAAAATATCTTAATAACCCGCTTCCTTTTCAATCTTTATTTGTTCTTATGTGTCGAAAAGTGTAGCTTTGTATTGATATTATGTGTCAGAAATTGTAAGTTTTCGCCATCGTCATGTGTCGAAAAGTGTATTGATCTGGCTGTTTTATGTGTCTGAAAGTGTAATAGTCAGGATTGTTATTGTGCTTTTCCAATGAATTTCTTATATTTGCAGAAGAGTAGGGTAGTCTGCCGCACTCATTGATGAAAAACGAGATTGATGGTCTGCCGGCCATTTGTGACATTAGATATTAACCGATAACAAAAACGAAAGAATTATGAAAAGATGCGCATTGTTACTGATGATTTTTGCATTCCTGCAAATCTGTGTGGCTCTTTCAGCCGAACCGTTCACCAAGAAGCAATACGAAGAGATGGTGAGACTGTTCAACGACCACCAGCAATCCAACGTCAAGCAACCATTTGACAAGTGGACCACGCTGCCGCTGATAAACAAGCCGGAGGGGCTCGAAGTGGTTTTCCTTGCTTCGGAGAATGAGGCAACGGGAGGCTTTTTCTTCGTGGACAGTACCGACGGCAAGGTGAAGACAATCACGACATACACCTCACCAATGAAGTTCGCTTTCTATTCCATGTCGATAGAGGGCGGCAAGATAGGACTGACGGCGTTGGCTGGAGGACCGTGTGTCTCTTATTGGACATATTCCGTGTTCCCCGACAAGGCAGATTATTATGTCTTCGTGAATGAATGCTACGGAGAAGTGGAGGAGGCCACAAGTACTACTACCGACAAGCTCGATCCGGAGATTGCCAGGATTACAGTGAAGCAATTCATGATGGAGCATGACCCGGTGGGGGAGTGGCATAAGCTGCGCCGCTGATGATACAGTAGTTATATAAACTCCAAGCGGCCTAATGAGCAATTTGGGATAAAAGTCAAAATCCAAGCAAACCCTAATGACCGATATCCAAGCAAACCCTAATGACCGGTGTCGGATAAAAAAACGCCCCATCGTCGTTGGTCTCCCAACGAGTGACGGGGCGGTTGACAATTCATTAGCGAGTTGTTCAGGATAATCCTGTATGCGCTATATACATTTATATAATGTGCGACAAGATTTCAGAACCTCACTTTCTAAGAACATGATTTATGTTTGAAAATATGTTGCTTCTTGTGAGTCGGATTACAGGTTGTTTGAGACTTCAAGTATGTTCTTGATGCACGTTGTGTTGCGGTTGTCTTCCAACCATACCCTACCGTTCTTCTTGTCAAACTTCTTCACTGTAAACTTATCCTCATAAGAATCTACGTATACACCGAACACCTTGTCTCCAGGTTTGAAAGATGGTTTCAGACTGATGAGCTTACAGTCGCTGCGCTTGGCAACGTAGATGTGGCCTGCAAAACCAGAGATGAGCACCTTGTCGTCTGTAAGCGAGATGATGTATCCCGCCTTCTTCTGTCCTTCCTCTTCGTATGCCACCTGCATGCCAGGAGCCCATTCGCCTTCTTTCAGCACTCTGAATGTGCCGGGCTTAATCTTCTCGTCCTCTTTGAATTTCTTCACCTCTCCGTTCTTTATAGACCAAGACAAGTCGAGGTAAGACACCGTAGGAGCCTTAGGGTCAGAGGCATCGGTCACGATGGCACGCTTCAGGCCAGATCCTGACTGCCACCATGTGAGCAGGATGTCGCCTACCTTTGCCGTGGCGTCTGATGGCAGAGGTATAATCAGGGCATTAGGCACATCATATTCTTTGCCGATGTGATCCACCTTTGTGCTGCCCACTCCAGGTTCCGTCACTTCAGCACTATAGAATACGTAGGTCCTTTTAGACAGATCCTTGTCTTCTTGCAGATACTCTTGATAGTAAGACGGCGTAAGAACGGTCTGTCCCTTCTCCACGTCCACCTTCACGTCTCTCGGGAAGTCCCATGGCCATGGGTCCACGTTGCCAGCCTTTGCCTTGTCACCTTCATTCACTTCTGTAGAGTCAGCGTCAGGATTCGGTCCGTCCACTTTCTTGTTTCCACAGCTCATTGTCGTCAGAAACGCTCCCGCAAAAAGCGAAGCAATAATGATATTCTTCTTCATAGTCTTATTGTTTTAAGTTGTTGTTATAGTTTTCTTGGTCACTTCCAGGGGTCTTTGTCTGCCGGAGTGCGTATGTCGGTGAGGGCAATCATCACGTTGGTTACAAACCATCTGCCCGTAGACTCCTTGTATCTCATCGTGATAGGAGCCGGCGAGTCAGCGCCTCCGCTGTGCAGATACACCTTTGCCCATTTGTAGCCGCCGTCCTCGCTGAACGAGTTCTTGTCAGAAGTCACCTTGATGGTGTACGGCATTGTCGGCGTGTAGCTGTTGGCAGGTGTCGCACCGTCGAAGAAGGCGTAAGTGATATAACTCTTGTTGTCCTTCGATTTCAGCAGCCTCCTGTTCACGAGCTCCTTCTGCGACTGCGACCACTGTGTCGGACCGTTCAGGTATTCCAGCATCTCCCATGTGGCGTTGAGGTCGTTGTTGATGTTACACAGGGCAGCCACACACAGAGCAGCCGTCTTGTGAGGAGTGTTGAGCGACGCCTCGGGCAGAGCTTTCATTTCCGCCAGGTTCTTTGGCAGGGCGTTGAAAGTGAAGGTCTCTGTGCGCGGTGTGGTGTCCACTTCTCCCGGTGTGCCGTCGAGGTTCGCTCCCGGGTCATTTGCCGATGAACCGCCATTGTTCGTTCCGCCCGTGTTCGTTCCGCCCGTGTTTGTTCCGCTGTTAGGCTTGTCAGTGCCGTCATCATCCTTTGAGCATGATGTGAGGCTGAGCGATAGTAAGGCTAATGCCATAAAAAAAAACTTTCTCATAATTGTCAATTCGTTTTTAGTTATCATGTTGAGCATGTAGTGGGAGCAAGGATCCGTGGGAGTCTTAATGTCAAACTTATATACTATATTTATTCCTAAACCTTTTATCCTTTACTCTTTTCTTCTTTGATCCCGTGGATCCCTGCTCCTTTATACATGCGTTATTATTAATTTTTAGTATTGGTTCCTTTTTATCCCATCCTATATCAGCCAGCCGATGGGCTTCGCTGCATTAGTTGCGTTTTGTATTCAATTTCTCTGCAATCAGCTTTTTGCCCTTCGCAGAGAAGGCGAAAATCACGGCTCCCACTATAGCCAGGAGCAGGATTCCTGTGAGCGGACGATAGAACAGCCATGCCAGTGCGATGATTGTTACAGACCATGCAAAGCCCAATACGCCGCAGATGAGCGATACTCCTAATGCGAAGATGTTTGCCACGAAAGGTATCACCTTCAGCAGAGTCTCTGCGATGCCCAGTATGCCGCGCAGACCGGAGATTACGAGCAGCACGCCGATTACGCGGAGCACCCAAGTCAGCATGCTGTTGCCCTCGTGCTGCTCGGTGAACATCTGGTCGGCAGTCTGCACACCCTGTCTGATTACCGACAGCTGCTTGCCGTTCTTTGCCGTATAGTTAGAGAATGTGTTGCCGTTCACCACTGCGATGACCGACACGTCGCCCGGATCACACTGCTTGTAAGTCACTCTCACGTCGCCGATTTCAGGAGTAGCCGAGTTCATGCCCATATATATCGTGTTGCCCTGAACATGAATGCATTCAGCATTATAGGCGTTAGCAGACTTCTGTTCCACGGAGTCGTTAGCGTTCTGGGTCTCCTTGTTTTCAGCCGTCTCGTTGCTCTTGCTGCCGTGTTTCGACTTGTAGATCTTCACTATCTGCTTGTCCAGTTCGCGCAGCTTGTTGTCGGTTAGAGTCACCTTTGTCTCCGTATTTGTAGAGAGCGACGTCACTTGACTTTCGTTCAGCTTGTAGGCACCGAAGGTCACTTCCTTAGCGTCCCATCTCTCCCTCTTCAGGTCGGCAAGCACGAAGTTGCTGTTCTTATACTGAGGGTCGTGGAATTCGCTGGAGTTCACCGGTTCGCTCTTCCACCCCTTTTCATAAGTATATGTGGTTACAGTCTCTTCGCTGCCGCCGAGCTTGTCTTTCTTCGTCTTCTTGGCAACCTCCACCCACTGATAGTATTCCACACTGCGCTGCAGGGCAATTGCGCCAACTTTGATTCCGAACACATCGTCGGTCAGTGTGTCTTTTGTCGTGGCGAGTCCTGTGGCATGTACGAGTTTGCCGTTTAGTGACGGGCTGATGTTTGTGATGTCTTTCATCTCCACATAGTTGCCCTGTGCCTCTTCAAGCATTCTGGTGGTTTTCACCGCTCTGCCTTCGTTCCACCATAATAGACAGGTTCCGATGATGAACATGAGGATTCCGGAGAATACACCGCCTACTGAATTTTTCAGTCTGCTACCGTAGCTGGTAGTTGTTGTTTCTGTGTATGCCATAATAGTTATGTTTATTGGTTAGTATTTCTTGTTTAGTTTCATCAGGTGAGGAGTTCCTTTCCCCTTTGCTCCCCTTGGCCTGTTGTTCTGTCAATTTATCAGGATTTATCCTTTGTCAGTTTCTGTGAGGAAATTTCCCGACACGCTTTGTTTTTTGTCTGGGGCAAAGTTACGGATGAAACCGGATATCCCACATTGCAAATCTTCTCAAAAAACTTGCAATTACTACTTATTTCATTTCTCCTCCCGTCTTCGGCGGCGTTTCCCTGATGACAAAACCGGCAGTTTTGCCAACTCCAGTAAACAAAATCTTCCACTTTAGACGAACTCGACATTTTCAAAACTTACACTGCTAAAGTGTTGATACATAATGTGTTAAATAACGATTCTGACAGGATTTGCCAATTTTGATGTTGCCTATAAGAGCCTTGAGGCAATAATTCTTGATTTTTCCTTCAAAAACATCATTTTCCAGTCTTCAGATTCAATTTTCCTTCAATTTTTCAGTGCTTTCCTAAGTTATCGCCAATGATGCTAATAATCATCTCTGTGTATACAGTAATATCCTGTTAGCATTCATTATATCGGCTATCCCCCTTCTTGTATGCCTCAAATCTTTGTATATTCCTGCATCTGTTCCGATTTCATTAAGTTATTTTACCAAAATGTCAATTTGAGAAGATTTGCAATTTTTTTGGAAGAAAATGCAAGCTGATTTCCTTTGTTTCATCCTTACCTTTGCACCAGCAAGAGCGATGAACAGCCAGGCTGCATCGCTACCATCACAAAAATACGATATATATGATATTGCGCTCCGTGTGAAAGTGGGCGTCGGGAGGTTGCCGAAAGGCAGACATCATGGTTGATGGGGATCAACGGAGGCATACCGTTTGCCTCGGGAGCCGGATAAACAATACCGGCTCCAATCCCCGCCAGCATGGATAGGATGAGAAAGACCATTGATGCAATGGTATACATATTATATATGCATTGACTCAAGACGGAAAATAGATGACGGAAAACAGACGTAAGATGAAAAGACGAAACCATAATCAAAAACTGATAATATAAAGAGTGAGGCAATAACATTCATCAACCATAAACTATAAGATTATGAAAATGACAAAGACTATCGTTGCCCTCGCACTCCTGTTTGGATGCAGCGCAACAACAAACGCACAGATTGGCGGACTCCTGAACAAAGCAAAGAAAGCCGCCAAGGAAAAAGTGGAAAATAAAGTGAAAAAGGCAAAGAACGACGCTCGGAACAAGGCAGAAGACGCAGCCATGGAGAAGACTGGTATGAAGAAGGCCGACTACGACCCCAACCGCAAGTATAAGCCAAGCAAGGAAGCTCTCGCTGCCGACCCGCAGGCTAACGACCAGACCATCCAGGAAGGATTCACCAAGAGCATCGGCGATATCCATGCCTGCTATGAGCAGATTCAAGACGTTACACTCTACTCACCTTATTACACCGACGACGCCAAGCGCTTCTACGGCATAGGAGCTGAAGAGGGCACGTTCTACAACATCTTCTTCGGAATGTTTTCAGAAACATTGAAGTATGACGGTATTCACAAGGCATACCATTATCCTAACTTCACTCCTGTGAATCTGGCTAACGACCAGATACAGGTGCCTTGCGACGAGTTCGTTCTCAACTTCTGGACTTGCCGTTTTATGGCTGACCCTAAGTCGGAGAAAGCTCTAAAGGAGTTTGTCTATGCCTACACTTGGCTCAATTCTATGAATGTGAAAGCTATCCGCCATTATGCCATGAAGGACGAGACGGCAGGCGTGATCGGCGACAACGCAATACTGCCTTCTAATTTCCGGCAAATGCGCTACGACCGCGACAACATGGCTTATGGTCTGGCAGTCACCGTCACTCCATACGAGAATCTGCTGAAGCTTGCCAACGAATGTGCTGCAGGCATCACGGCAAAGGACGGCAGCGGTTTCTCAAGACTGCTCTATCACCTCGTGCTCAAAGTGCTCGTTGACGACTTCCTGCCAAGACACAAGGATGCGAAGAACGATGATTCGTTGAGGCTCTTGAGTCTGAAGCTCGATACTCCGCGCATCGGAGAGCTCCTCGACGCTTATCAGAATGACTTCGTTGATGCTGTTTCAGAGCCTAAGGGCGTCACCGTGGATGCCAAGACCCGCAATGCCGGTATCGCTGCAGCGAAGAAATTCGCAGGTGCAAACTTCGAGAAGGCTGTGTTCACAAAGAGCTCATGGCAGACGTTCAAGGAGTCTAAGTATCCTTACCGCATAACAGCCTACGCTCTTCCTATCGCTATCATCACCAAGGAAGGCGGCAAGCGCTTCGTGCAGTATTGCACTCTCACCAAGTCTGCCAACGGTTCGAACTACTTCGTGCAGGCTGGTAGCGATACACGTAAGCATCCGATCAAGTAGACAAGATAACGGGTAGGCAAGGAGATTTGTATCACTTGTTTATAAACTTAAACAATGATTGTCAAGGAAAGCAAATCCCCTTGTCTACTTGTCAACTCGTTTACTAACCAATAAAAAAAACTACAATTATGAAGAAGATTTTACTTACCATCGCCTCCTTCGCACTGGCAATTGCAGTCAATGCACAGGTGAGCGTAACGCAGCAGAATATCAGCGTGATAGAGAATAATCCGAACATGACTCAACGTCAGCACAGTCAGGTAGTGGCAAAAGCACCGAAGAAGATAGCAAGCAACCAGCGCTGGGTGGGCTATTACTCTTCGGATGCTCTCGCAGACCCTGACGATGGCATGGGAGTTCCGTCATATCCAGGCGAGAACAAGGTTGGCATATACCTTACGGAGTCGATTCTTGAACCTTATATCGGTATGAAGATTGTGGGCATCCGCTTCGGACTCTGTGAGGATATCGGTCAGTCTGGCGTATACCTTCACCGAATTGTTGATGGTATTCCAGGTCAGGTAGTTACCTCTAACTACGTTCAGTATGGCAAAACCGGCTGGAATCAGGAGGATTTTCCTAAGCCTTACGTCATAAAGGAAGGCGAAGAACTTGCAGCAGTTTTCGAATACACACAGTATGGTGATCAAGAAGACCACTCGTTTCCGCTCTCGTTTGTAAAAGAAGGAGATGGCAGCATTCCTATATGGTACTGGTGTTTGTATAACGGTACGAACTATTCATGGAACCAGTTCGACGCAGGCGGAAAAAACCTTAGTATCCAAGTGCTTGTAGAGGGCGACTTTCCCGTAGGTTCATCGGTTGAGAGCGTCACTGCAAGTGGCAATGCCGTTGAAGTGGCACGCTACAACGCTGCCGGACAACTCATCAACGGCAAGCAGAAGGGGCTGAACATCGTGAAACTCAGCGACGGAACGACACGCAAGGTGATGGTGAGATGATTCCCGGTTTTACGTGGAGTCAAACAGCCAAATCACAATCATTGGAAAGGATAGCAATTCTCCAGGAAATGGGCACCACCGTTGCCACAAGTGGGCACGGTGGTGCCCAAAACTGTGTCCAAAATATTCACAAATCGTTTTTCTTGTTTTCTCTTTTCTTGGTAATAAAAAAGGGCTGCACGGTTTCACAACCAGGCAGCCCCAAACTTAAACAACCAATAAAAGAAATAGATTGTACATATAAATATGTGTAGTCATATCAGAGGGACCAATCTAAAATCCCCATGACGTCTTTTCAAACTCTTTTTCTGTTAGCCGTCGTTATCTGATGAACAGCAGTTCGCGATACTTAGGCAGCGTCCACAGCTCGTCGCTCACCGTGAGCTCCAGCTTGTCGATGTGGTAGCGAATCTGCTCCATCTTAGGAGCCACCGTGTCGTGGTATGCCACAGCCTTGGCACGCTCGTCGGTAAGCTTGTTTGCCACCTTGCGCGCGTTGACCAGTTCCTCCACACCCTTCTCGATAATCTGTGTGCGCTCGGCGATGTCCTCGATAATCTTGATGTTTCTCGAGCTCAGCTTTTCAGCCTTTTCCTCCGGGAACACCAGACGCATGTTCTGCACGTTTTTCAGCAGCATGCTCTGATAGTGGGTGGCAACAGGAATGATGTGGTTCATCGTGAGGTCGCCCATCACACGTGCCTCTATCTGAATCTTCTTGGTGTAGGTCTCCCATTTCACCTCGTTGCGCGCCTCAAGCTCCTTCTTCGTCATAACGCCCAGCTTTGTGAACATCTCTACGGAAGAGTCGCTCAGATAGTTGTCGAAGATTACCGGACAGCTTGTCTCGCAGTCCAGTCCGCGCTTCTTTGCCTCCTCTACCCATTCGTCAGAATAGCCGTTGCCGTCGAAGCGTATAGGCTTGCAGGTCTTGATGTCCTGGCGCAGAACGTCGATGATAGCTTTTACCTTGTCCTCGCCCTTCTCGATGAGAGCGTCAACACGAGTCTTGAAGTCAACCAGAGCCTCTGCCACGGCAGAGTTCAGAGCGATCATCGCTGCTGCACAGTTAGCCTCAGAACCCACGGCACGGAACTCGAAGCGGTTTCCGGTGAATGCGAAAGGCGATGTGCGGTTGCGGTCGGTGTTGTCGATGAGCAGTTCTGGAATTTCCGGAATGTCCATCTTCATTCCCTGTTTGCCCGCCATGTTGAACACATCCTCGCTGTCGCTGTTTTCTATCTTGTCGAGCAGAGTTGAGAGCTGAGTGCCGAGGAATGACGATATGATTGCTGGAGGAGCCTCGTTGGCACCCAGACGGTGAGCGTTTGTGGCGCTCATGATAGACGCCTTGAGCAGTCCGTTGTGGCGGTATACACCCATCAGCGTTTCCACGATGAATGTCACGAAGCGCAGGTTTGCCTCCGGAGTCTTGCCGGGAGCATGGAGCAGCACGCCGGTGTCGGTAGACAAGCTCCAGTTGTTGTGCTTTCCGCTGCCGTTGATGCCGGCGAACGGTTTCTCGTGAAGCAATACTATGAATCCATGCTTGCGAGCCACCTTCTTCATGAGCGACATAAGCAGCATGTTGTGGTCTACGGCGAGGTTTGTCTCCTCAAAGATAGGAGCTATCTCAAACTGGTTTGGCGCCACCTCGTTGTGGCGTGTCTTGCATGGGATAGATAGTTCGAGAGCCTGTATCTCAAGATCCTTCATGAACGCCTGCACACGGTCAGGAATCGTTCCGAAGTAGTGGTCGTCCATCTGCTGGTTCTTTGCAGAGTCGTGTCCCATGAGTGTGCGGCCGGTGAGCATGAGGTCAGGGCGGGCACTGTATAGGTCGGCATCCACGAGGAAGTATTCCTGCTCCCATCCCAGATTTGAAGTCACCTTTGACACCTTAGGGTCGAAATAATGGCATACGTTCGTCGCAGCCACGTTTACGGCGTGCAGCGCGCGGAGCAGCGGAGCCTTGTAGTCGAGCGCCTCTCCGGTGTATGATATGAAAACTGTAGGGATGCAGAGAGTGTCGTCGATGATGAAGACAGGCGATGTAGGGTCCCATGCCGAGTATCCGCGGGCCTCGAAGGTGTTGCGGATTCCGCCGCTTGGGAACGAGCTGGCATCAGGCTCCTGCTGCACGAGCAGCTTGCCGGAGAATTCCTCAATCATTCCTCCCTTGCCGTCGTGCTCGATGAAGGCATCGTGCTTCTCTGCTGTTCCGCCGGTGAGCGGCTGGAACCAGTGTGTGTAGTGTGTCACGCCATTCTCCTCAGCCCATTGCTTCATGCCGTTAGCCACGGCGTTGGCGATGCTGCGGTCGAGTGTGGCGCCATTGTCAATTACGTCTATGAGCTTGTCGTAGACGTCGGCTGGCAGGTATTTGTACATTTTGGCACGGTTGAAAACGTATTTTCCGAAATACTCTGACGGACGTTCCACCGGTGCTATAACTTCTTCAGGGCGTTTCTTGAACGCCTCTTCTACAACCTGGAATCTTAAATTAGCCATTGTTTTTTAAGTCGATTTTATTGATGTTCTGTTTTCAGTTTGCAAAGGTAATGCTTTTTCTTGTTTCCGTATACCTTTTTGTAATAATATTTGTGACGTTTAATATCTTTTTGTAGTCTATTGTTGATAAATGTCATGAATATTGTTCTTTGCGCCTGCTGTATTTTATGCTTTCATCCATTTGGCAAGGCGCTGCATCGCCTCCTCGCAGTCTTCGCGCTCGCCGAAGGAAGTGAATCTGACGAAGCCCTCTCCGCTCGGTCCGAAGCCGACACCGGGAGTGCATACTATCTGTGCTCCGTAGAGCAGCTGCTCAAAGAATTTCCAGCTGTCCACACCGTCGGGAGTCTTCACCCACAGGTATGGAGCGTTCACTCCGCCATATACTCTGAAGCCGAGCTTCTTCAGTGCGTCGTACATCAGTCTGGCGTTGCCCATATAATAGTCAATCACCGCCTTGGTCTGCTCCTTTCCCTCAGGAGAGTATATCGCCTCGGCAGCCCGTTGGCTGATATAGCTTGTGCCGTTGAACTTGGTGCATTGTCTGCGGAACCAGAGCGTGTTCAGGGCGATGCGCTCCTTGCCGTCGATGGTCACGGCGGTGAGTTCCTTCGGTATCACGGTGTATCCGCAGCGCACTCCGGTGAAGCCGGCCGTCTTTGAATAGCTGTGGAATTCTATCGCCGCCTTGCGCGCTCCCTTTATCTCATAGATGGAGTGGGGGATGTGAGGTTCTGTGATGTATGCCTCGTATGCGGCATCGTAGAGAATCAGCGTGTCGTTCTTCAGAGCGTAGTTCACCCATTTCTTGAGTTCCTCCTTCGTTATCACCGTACCCGTAGGGTTGTTGGGATAGCAGAGGTATATCATGTCTACGCGATGGTCGGGAATCTGCGGCACGAAGTCGTTGGTCTCCAGGCATGGCATATAGGTGACGTTGCTCCACTTGCCGTTTTCGAGCACTCCCGCCCTGCCGCACATCACGTTGGAGTCGATGTATACCGGATATATAGGGTCGGTCACTCCCAGACTGTTGTCCCATCTCACCAGTTCGCCGATGTTTCCAGTGTCGCTCTTCGCTCCGTCGTTTACAAACACCTCGCTCGGGTCGAGACGGATGCCTCGCGGCAGGAAGTCGTTTTTCACTATTGCCTCGCGGAGCCACAGATAGCCCTGTTCCGGTCCGTATCCATGGAATGTCTCCTTGTGTGCCATGTCGTCTACTGCCTTGTGCATGGCGTCGATGACGGCAGGCACCAGCGGACGCGTCACGTCGCCGATGCCGAGGCTGATGACTCTGGCCTTGGGATTAGCCACCTTGTAGGCATTCACCTTCTTGGCGATGTCGGCAAAAAGGTAGTTCTTCTGAAGTTTCAGGTAATGTTCGTTTACTAATGCCATATTGAAATTCTTTTTATTTGTTGTAAGTGTCGTTGTTGTTTGTTATGTGAGCGTTGTCGCTTGTTGTGAGTGTAGTTGTCGTTTCCTCTTTCATCTGTGTCTCTGTCTGCCGGCAGGTCATTCCTCGATTTCCCCGTCGAAGACGATTTCCGCCGGTCCGGTCATATATACATGGTTGTCGGCAGACCGCCATTCAATCTGCAGCGTGCCGCCGTCCATGCGGATTTCGCTCCGGTGCGATGCTCGTCCGGTGAGTGCTGCCGCCACCGCCGTGGCACAAGCCCCTGTGCCGCAAGCCATCGTTATGCCGCTGCCGCGTTCCCACACACGGGTGCGGATGGCTCCGTCGGACAATATCTGTGCGAACTCGATGTTGCAGCGCTCAGGGAAATTGCTGTCGCGCTCCATTACGGCACCGTATCTTGCGATGTCTATCGTGTCGATGTCGTTGAGGAAAGTCACGAAGTGTGGATTTCCCATACATACGAAAGTTCCCTCAAACCGTCTGCCCTCAGCCAAGAGTATGCCTCCGCTGAGGTCGGCATACTGACGGTGGTTCTCCGTCAGCGGTTCGAGCATGTCAACGGTGACGCTCTCCACTGTCTTTCCCTCGTTGTCGAGATGCAGCATCAGCGTCTTTATGCCGGAGAGGGTTTCCAGTTTTATCTCCGTCTTGTCGGTGAGTCCACGCTCATAGAGATATTTCCCGATGCAGCGCGATGCGTTTCCGCACATCATCGCCTCAGACCCGTCGGCATTGAAAATCCTCATCCTGTAGTCGGCAGCGTCGGTGGTGGGTCGGCAGATGAGCACCAGTCCGTCGCCTCCGATACCCTTGTGGCGGTCGCTCCATCTGACGGAAGCCGAATTGGGGTCGTTTACATCATATAATAATGTGTTGACGTATATGTAGTCATTGCCAGCACCGTGCATCTTGGTGAAATGAATCTTCTTGTCTGACATCTTGCGTTTTGTTTGTTGTTGTTAGGTTTAATCCCCCAATCGGTCATTATACCGTTTTGGTATCCCTAATGACCGATTTAGGCTTAATTTGTTTGCTTCGGCTGCAAATGTACAACAAATTGATTTATGTTACTGCAAATACCGATACATTTTTGCGTATTTTTTTAATCTAAATAACGAATTGTAAGAGTTTGAGGACAGAAAAATGCTTTCCGTTATTGTAATGATGTTTTTCACTTATAGGTTTTCCGGATGTCGCCACGTAGATAATAGCCCGTTGGTGGAATTTATTTAATTTGGTCGATATGAGTAAAAGTTGCCCATATCGCTGATTTTCAGTAAAACCAAGAATTGCCGAAAAACTGTCAGATTGTCTGGTTTTTGGCTGTAATGTCCTGACAGACAGATAGTTGCCTGCCTGGAGATTGTCAGCCGATTGTCTGGATGGTTTGCTGATGAAAGGAATTGTCAAGTGTGATGAATCGTCAGCTGTGAGGAATTGTCAGATGAAAGGAATGTCAGCTGTGAGTAATTCAGACTGCAGGAATGGCATGCGTTGGCAGAATTCTGAAAACAGGAATATGTGTCTTACAACATTAGCTTATTGGGCAGACGCCTGACAGCAAATCTGCCCAACTGGGGCAAGCACGTTACCCATGATGGGCAAGCACGTTGCCCCAGTTGGGCAAGCAGCGTGCCCAATTTTAGACCAAATCCGTCATTAGAATTAAGAAATTAATTCCGCCAACGGGTAGGCACTTGCAAAAATGCCTATACAAAGGGCTATGCCCTAAATTGAGTACTAACGTATTGAAATATAGATGGTTACATAATATACTGTAAAGATATGAAATGTAAATTTGAAAATTCAGTTAATGCAATATTGCTTTTTATGTTTTGTTTGGTTCTTGCAACGATTTCATTAAGCAATTGTAAGGGATGCTACCATGATTCTAATGACAATTCAAATTTTGAACAAACAGAAAAGGATACAACAAATACTGATTCTGTCAATAATTAAATATTAGTAATATGAGTGATAATGATAATACACAGGATAATAATCAAGATATTTCCGCATCTCAGTTAGGAGAGACTACCGCTTCTACAGTTACAGATTCTACACAAAAAGATAAAGCGAATTCTGCAGAGACACCTTGTGTTCCAGATAAGCATACTGGGGGTGATGTCAGTGAAGAAGACGAAAAGCCAGAATATAGAGAGCATACAAGAAGTAAAATGGCTTTACTCTTTGTATTAGGTTTTTTTCTATACTTTTCCTATGTATAGCTTATGCCATTAAAGTAAAAGCTTCTCTTACTGAATTAAAAGATATTCTTGTAGCAATTATTGGCGCATTATCTGGTACATTAGGATTCATTGTAGGTTTTTATTATAAATCGATTAAGGAACAATGAAGATTTTTTTGATAATATTCCAATCTGATGAAGAAGATATTCGTAATCAGTTAATTGAGCGTATTAAGGGATTAGGCTCATGGGCTCGAATAAGCAATAACGCCTGGTGCATAAAGTCAGACAGTAAAAATACCGTTGATATTCGAGATTCGTTAAAAGGTTTGTTGACTAATAATAGTGAGCGATTACTAGTTTTAAATATAAGTGATTCTGCATGGGCATCATGTTATATTCCTAAAGAGGTGACTGCATGGCTTAAAGAAACACCTTAGATATAACCAAATCTTGTGATATATGGAACGTTTTCGATTAAGAATAAAGGCAATTCAACATTGCCGTAGGCTTCAATTCACAATTGACCAACTCTCAATCGCATGCGTAGCAGCGAATAACCCAACACTCAACATTCAAAACTCAAAATTCCTAATTGGCATTGTCGAGCGAAGAATTTTCGTGCCAACGAGTGCAGAGCCAAACTTGTTTAAGCTATGCCGAGTGCAGCCGAAAATCACTTGCGGGTAAAATGTATGAAATACTTAACAACCAAGTGATTTTTTAAACAACTCAATATAAAGACACTTGCAAAAATGCCTATACAAAGGGCTATGAATTGAGTACTAACAAGATAAGAAAAGTAAAGTCTATTATTTTAAACTAAACACCAGTAGTAACAATTAATAATAACAGATAATTATGAAAACAATAATGTTAGTATTTGGAACTCGTCCAGAGGCAATTAAGATGTGCCCGTTGGTAAAGGAGTTCCAAAAACGCTCAGATGAATTTAAAACAGTAGTATGCGTGACAGGCCAGCATCGTGAAATGCTCGACCAAGTATTGACTATCTTTGATGTGAAGCCAGACTTTGACTTGAACATCATGAAACAAGGTCAAGACTTAACAGATGTAACTGCACGAGTTCTTACAGGTCTTCGTGATGTATTCAAGGAGTGTCGCCCAGATGTCGTTCTTGTTCATGGTGACACCACTACTTCTACTGCAGGAGCACTTGCTGCATTCTATGCACAGATTCCAGTAGGACATGTAGAAGCAGGTCTTCGTACACATAATATATATAGCCCATGGCCAGAAGAGATGAATCGTCAGATTACAGGTCGTATTGCAACATATAATTTCTCTCCAACTCCTCTCTCTGAGAAGAATCTTATGGAAGAGAAGGCTCACGGTAATATTTATGTGACAGGTAACACTGTTATTGATGCGCTTCACATGGTAGTTGATAAGCTTAAAAACGATTCTGCTCTGTCAAAAGAGCAGGAAGAGATTCTTTCTAAGGCAGGTTATGATGTCAATAGACTTAATGATGGCAAAAAGCTTGTGCTCATCACAGGACATCGCCGTGAGAATTTTGGTGACGGTTTTATTCGTATGGTGACAGCAATGAAAGATCTTTCTGAAAAGTATACAGATGTTGATTTTGTATATCCTATGCATCTCAATCCGAATGTACGTAAACCTATTCATGAGGTGTTTGGTGAAAATCTTACTCGTCCTAATTTCTTTTTCATCGAACCATTACAATATTTGGAATTTGTTCACCTGATGTCAAAAGCTACTATCGTACTAACAGATTCTGGTGGCATACAGGAAGAGGCTCCAGGTCTTGGAAAGCCGGTACTCGTAATGCGTGATACAACAGAACGTCCAGAAGCATTGGCAAGTGGAACGGTGCATCTTGTAGGTACAGACTACAATAAGATTGTAAGTGAAGTAAGTACATTGCTTGATGATGCAACAGCTTATGAAAAAATGTCGAAAGCTGTAAATCCGTATGGTGATGGTCAAGCTTGCCGTCGTATTGCCGATGTGTTGGCTGGAAAGGCAACTGATCGTTATGATATTAAGTGATTTCATTCATGGTTAACACACTACTAAAAGTAATGGGGGGGGTAAACTATTAGCAGATTATAATCGCTATAAGAAATTGAGAAACTGTGGTTTTTTGAAATTATTTATCGTTTATCCGGAATTTCGTTATCAGTTTTTATATCGTCTAAGAACAAACTCTCCTGCACTACGCATATTACTGAAACCATTGCAATTACTAAGTCCTCTCAATCTTTATATAAACTGTAGTGATATTGATGGAGGTCTTTTCATTGAGCACGGTTTTTCAACGATTATTTCATGTCGCCATATCGGACGAAATTGTTGGATTAATCAGCAAGTAACAATTGGATATAGTGATAAGACGAATTGTCCTTATATAGGGAATAATGTTGAAATTAAGGCTGGTGCTAAGGTGATTGGAGGAGTTAAAATTGGTGATGATGTTATTATTGGTGCGAATGCTGTTGTAGTAAAGGATGTTCCTTCACATTCTATTGTTGTAGGAGTGCCAGCTAAGGTGATTAAAACAAGAAACCGTATAACTGAAAAATGGACAAAGGTTAACTGAAAAAGGAAAAGTGCGTGCACAGGTGGACGAAAGTCAGAGTTCGATACTCTCACGCACAACAAACAACTTAATGGTGAGCTTATGAAAGGTATAGTTTTAGCAGGTGGTAGCGGCACACGTTTGTACCCCATCACCAAGGGTATCAGCAAGCAGTTGATGCCAATTTATGACAAGCCCATGGTCTATTATCCCATCAGTGTGCTGATGCTTGCAGGCATTCGTGACATACTGATAATTTCAACGCCTTACGATCTTCCGGGTTTCATGCGTCTTCTTGGTGATGGATCAGACTATGGTGTACGCTTTACATATGCGGAACAACCTTCACCAGACGGTCTTGCACAAGCGTTTACAATAGGCAAGGAATTTATTGGTGACGACAGCGTGTGTCTTGTGCTTGGTGATAATATCTTTCAGGGCAACGGATTTACGGCAAAACTTAAAGAAGCAGTACGTGCAGCCGAGGAAGAAAAGAAAGCTACAGTATTCGGCTATTGGGTAAATGACCCGGAGCGTTATGGTGTAGCAGAGTTTGACAGAGACGGAAACTGCTTGTCGATAGAAGAGAAACCGGAACACCCGAAGAGCAACTATGCCGTTGTCGGTCTGTACTTCTATCCGAATAAAGTAGTAGATGTGGCAAGTAAGATTCAACCGTCGGCACGTGGAGAATATGAAATCACTACTGTTAATCAGTGGTTCTTGCGTGATGGCGAATTGAAGATTCAGACTTTGGGACGTGGCTTTGCATGGCTCGATACAGGTACTCATGATTCTCTGTCGGAGGCTTCAACTTATATTGAAGTTCTGGAAAAGCGACAAGGATTGAAGGTGGCTTGTCTTGAAGGCATCGCCTATCGCCAAGGTTGGATAGACGAAGAACGTATGCGTGAATTGGCAAAACCAATGCTTAAGAACCAGTACGGCCAGTATTTACTAAAAGTAATAGAAGAGGTAAAACAGACAGGTAGTCCCAATTTGGACTAAAGGTAAAACAAAAGATATATGAATATACTTGTAACAGGAGCTAACGGACAGCTTGGTAATGAAATGCGCATTATTGCCAAGAATTCTAATGACAATTACATTTTTACTGATGTAAACCAAGTAGAAGGAGTTGATACAATCTATCTTGACATTACGGACTTGGATGCAATCCGTAAGGCTGTAGCTGACAATAATGTAGATGCAATTGTCAACTGCGCCGCATGGACCAATGTTGACGCTTGCGAAACTGACGAAAAGCTTGCGGCTCTTGCTGAGAAGCTGAATGCCGACGCTCCGGAGAATCTCGCCAAGGCAATTAAAGAAGTTAATGGCTTATTGGTACAGATTTCTACTGATTACGTATTTGGTAAAGAGCCGTATAACACACCTTGCAAAGAATGCCAGAAAGGTACTCCAACAGGCGTGTATGGTACTACAAAACTGCATGGCGAACAGAAAATTATTGCCACTGATGTAAAGCATATCATTATCCGAACTGCATGGCTTTATTCTGAATTCGGAAAAAACTTCTGCAAGACAATGCTAAATCTTACCGCAACAAAACCTGCATTGAAAGTAGTGTTTGACCAATGCGGTACTCCGACTTACGCCTATGACCTTGCAATGGCAATAGAGGTTATCATTGAAGATTACAAGAAAGAGTCTTCATTGCCACAATATTCCAAGACCGGCATATATCATTTCTCTAATGAAGGAGTGTGCTCATGGTTTGACTTTACCAAGATGATTGCAGAATACAGCGGTCATACAGAATGTGAGATCAATCCTTGTTACAGTGCCGAATATCCAAGTCCGGTAAAACGTCCTGCGTATTCCGTATTGGACAAGAGCAAGATAAAGGAGACGTTCGGAATTAAAGTGCCTTATTGGACGGATTCTTTAAAGGCATGTATCAACAACTTACAGAAATAAAAGCTAGGATATGGAAGTAATAAAGACAGCAATAGAAGGAGTGGTAATCATTGAGCCTAAAGTATTCAAAGACGCCCGTGGATATTTCTTCGAGTCATTCTCACAGCGGGAGTTCGAAGAGAGGGTTCGTAAAATAAACTTTGTGCAGGACAATGAAAGTATGTCATCTTATGGCGTTATGCGTGGCTTGCATTTTCAGTGTCCCCCATATACACAGAGCAAACTGGTGAGATGTGTAAAAGGTGCCGTTCTTGATGTTGCCGTTGACATTCGCAAAGGTAGCCCCACATTCGGACAGCACGTAGCGGTAGAACTTACAGAAGACAATCATCGTCAGTTCTTTGTTCCAAGAGGTTTCGCTCATGGCTTTGCCGTATTGTCAGAAACGGCAGTATTCCAATACAAGTGCGACAACTTCTATGCTCCGCAGGCAGATGGCGGCATCTCCATCAAGGATGATTCATTAGGCATAGACTGGAAGATACCGACAGACAAAGCTCTTCTTAGCGAGAAGGATAATCACCATGTTTGTTTGAAGGACTTTGACAGTCCATTTTCTATTGATATGGATTTGTATCCTGAATTCAAATAAGTATTAATGTTAAAAAAAAGATATGACACAATATAAACGTTCAATTGTAATCACTGGTGGAGCTGGTTTTATCGGCTCACATGTAGTAAGACTCTTCGTAAACAAGTACCCGGAGTACAGAATCATCAATCTTGACAAATTGACTTATGCTGGTAACCTTGCCAACCTCAAAGACATTGAGGATAAGCCAAACTACAAGTTCGTGAAGATGGACATTTGCGACTTTGACGCATTCTATCAGTTGATGCAGGACGAACATGTTGACGGCATCATTCACCTTGCAGCCGAGAGCCATGTAGACCGCAGTATCAAAGACCCATTTACTTTCGCTCGCACCAACGTAATGGGAACATTGACTCTTCTTCAAGCTGCCAAACTTTATTGGGAGTCATTGTCTGAAAAATATGAAGGCAAACGTTTCTACCATATCTCAACTGATGAAGTATATGGCGCATTGCAGATGACTCATCCTGAAGGAATCAAGCCTCCATTCACAACGAAGGCAAGTTCAGAGACACATCACCTCGCATACGGTGAGGACTTCTTCTATGAGACAACAAAGTATAATCCTCACTCTCCTTATTCAGCGTCAAAGGCAAGTTCAGACCATTTTGTACGTGCTTTCCATGACACCTACGGAATGCCAACTATCGTAACCAACTGTTCAAACAACTACGGCCCTTATCAGTTCCCAGAGAAGTTAATTCCGCTTTTCATCAATAATATCCGCCATCGCAAGGCGTTGCCAGTTTACGGTAAAGGAGAAAACGTGCGTGACTGGCTATATGTAGAAGATCATGCTCGTGCCATTGATTTGATTTTCCATGAAGGTAAAGTTGCAGAGACTTATAACATTGGTGGATTCAACGAGTGGAAGAATATCGACATTATCAAGACTGTTATCAAGACAGTTGACCGCTTGCTTGGTCGTGCCGAAGGCGAAGATCTTAATCTTATCACATACGTAAAAGACCGTCTTGGTCATGATGCTCGTTATGCTATTGACTCAACAAAGCTTCAGAAGGAACTTGGTTGGGAACCGTCCTTGCAGTTTGAGGAAGGAATTGAGAAGACTGTAAAGTGGTATCTCGATAATGAGGAGTGGCTTGAGAATGTGACTTCTGGGGATTATCAGAAGTATTATGAGAAGATGTATGAGAATAAATTCTAACTATATAATGCTATGACAAATTATATCGGAAAAATGTTTGGAAAATTTAGAAGAATAATAAAGAAAATAGAATTAGGGGGGGTAAAATTTGCTAACAGTCCTAAGTGTTTAAATGTAGGAAAAGACGTTTTGTTCTTGCATCCACAGCACATTTCTTTTGGAGAAAAATGTTCAATAGGACAACGTGCCGCTTTATGTCCTTTGCACAAGCATATGGGTATGGATTATCCTTCAAATATAACAATCGGAAATAATGTTTCGATTGGTGCGTATGATAGAATTGCTTCGGCATATTCAGTTGTAATTGAAGATGATGTACTTATGGCGGCTTTTGTTCATATTACCGATCATTCTCATGGATATGAAGATGTGTCACTACCCATTTGTAAGCAACCAATAATACATAAAGGTCCAATTATTATAAAAAAAGGTTCATGGTTGGCTTTTGGTTGTCATATTTTGTCAGGTGTTACAATTGGCGAGCATTCTGTGGTAGCAGCTAATAGTGTTGTAACCAAAGATGTACCTCCTTATTCTGTTGTTGCTGGTAATCCTGCAAGAATTGTCAAGCAATATGATTTTGAAAAGAAGAAGTGGGTAAGAATGCTATAACTTATATATATAATGAAAGAGTTAATAGATTATCTTAAAAATAATGATATAAAATTTGAAGAAAATATTTCTTTGAGGAAAAAAACATGGATAAAAACAGGAGGAATTGTCGCAGTTTGGATTGAGCCAAATACAACAGATGAATTAATTCGTTTGTCAAGGTACTTTTATGAAAAAAAATTAAATTATGAGGTTGTAGGACATACCTCCAATGTTTTTTATCTGGATACAACGAATCCTTCTATAATAGTTTCTACAAAAAGACTCACATCTTATCAATTATTAGATTCTTGTGTAAGTTGTGATTGTGGGGTGCATGTTTCCACATTATCACGTTCGCTTGTTAAAAAGGGATTTAAGGGCTTTTCTGGTTTGGTAAATCTTCCAGGAACTGTAGGAGCAGCAACGGTAAATAATTCAAGTTGTTTCAATTCCCAAATTTCTTCATTAATAAAGGACGTAACTTTATTTGATAAATCTACAGGGAAAATAAAAACGATAAATGTTGAAGAACTAAAATATTCCCATCGGTCATCGACTTTGAAGAGAAAAGAAATAGATGCAGTTGTTATAAGTGTCAGATTGAATGTAGTTCAAGGAGATATAACGGAGGAAATACAAAAGGCAGAAAAAGCAACAGAGATTCGTAAATTAACACAAGAACCTCCTGCTTACACTTTAGGAAGTGTTTTTGCAAACTTAAAAGAACGGAATAGTATGGGCTTTCGGATATTTAGAAGGTTTTATAATATTCTTGCCATAATGCATATAGTTGGCTCTATTTCAAGACCACGTTTGTTGTTAAAATACTATGGATATGATAAACTTCATCCTTATGTGTCAGATAAAAATGTGAATACTTTTATATGGAAGCCAGAAATTAAGGATAAAAGCGATATATTTTCTGAGTATTGTCGCTTTATGGAAAAAGCATTTGTAAATCCCCACTTGGAAATTGAGGTTAGATGACTATTAAAGAAGGAACAAGCAAACGAATAGCCAAAAACACCCTTTTACTTTATATGAGGATGTTGTTTCTAATGGTTATAAGCCTATATACATCTAGAGTTGTTTTAAAGGCTTTAGGAATAGAAGACTTTGGTATATACAATGTTGTTGGCGGTGTTGTTGGGATGTTTTCTATAATCAGCGGGTCTTTATCTGCATCTATAACAAGGTTTCTTAATTATGAGATGGGGAAAGGAACATCTTCTAAATTGAATCATATATTCTGCTCGTCAGTAACAATTCAATTGGTGTTATCTGCAATAGTTTTTATTATTGCAGAAACTATAGGCTTATGGTTTCTTAACCAAAAGATGTCTATTCCTGCTGAACGATTGATTGCTACTAATTGGGTTTATCAATTATCAATATTTACATTTATAATAAATCTAATTAGTGTTCCCTATAATGCTGTTATAATTGCACACGAAAAAATGTCAGTATTTGCTTATATAAGCATATTTGAAGGTCTGTCAAAGTTGTTAATTGCTTTTTCTATCTCTATTTCGCCAATTGATCACTTAATTAGTTATTCAGCTTCAATGTGTAGCATAGCGATTATTGTAAGGTTTGTTTATGGAAGATATTGTAGCGGTCATTTTGAAGAGTGTAAGTTTAAAATAGTTTTCGATAAAGAACAACTAAAAGAAATGTTTGCTTTTGCAGGATGGAACTTTATAGGTGCAATAGCTGGTGTGTTACGTGATCAGGGCGGAAACGTAATTCTCAATTTGTTTTGTGGTCCAGTTGTTAATGCAGCTAAAGGTATTTCATCACAGGTAAATAATGCGGTTGTTGGATTTGTTACAAATTTCACGATGGCTTTAAATCCGCAAATCACACAGTCATATTCTGCTGGCAATAGAGAGTATATGCAAGTACTGATGTATCAAGGTGCAAAATTGGCTTATTTTGTATTATTCTTACTGTCATTACCAATTATAATTAATACTCCATTTATATTAAAAATATGGTTAGGTGATTATCCTGATTATACAGTTAGTTTCGTTCGGCTTACTTTGATTCTTTCAATGTGGGAATCTATAGCAAGTCCTATGAGTACAGGTCTCCTAGCGACAGGAAGAATCAAGTGGTATCAAATTTGGGTGGGTGGTATAAATCTTCTAAATATTCCTTTTTCGTATTTCTTTTTGAAACTTGGATTTTCACCTAATATTGTTCTTGTAGTAGCGATTTTCCTTAGTCAGCTTGCTTTATTTTTAAGACTTTATTTTATGAGGAAATTATTAGGTTTTAATATTAAAATGTTTATTACACAGATTTATATCAGAATCTTAATAGTATCATTTCTTTCAGCATCTGTTTCAATTTTAGTTCATAAACAAATGGAACCTAATTTTGTTGGATTAATATTTACTTCTACAGTATGCATATTAATAACATTATTAACGATTTATGTGTTTGGATGTAATAAAACAGAGCGAAATATAGTTCATGTAAGTTTGAAGAAAATTAAGAACAAATTATTGTAAAATGAGAATTGGAATTTTGACATTTCATGCGGCTCATAATTATGGCGCAGTCTTACAGTGTTATTCACTACAAGAATATTTAAAAAGCTTGGGACATGAAGTTTCAGTGATTGATTATCAAAATAAGAGAATGCTTTCGGTATACAAAAGGTTTAGAATAGGAAGAATACTTAAGAAAAATCCTATTCATATGATTAAAAATGTATATACGGAAATGTCACTTTATCAGAGAAGAAAGAAAAGGTATTATGCATTTCAGAACTTTATAAATAACGCATTAAACTTAGTGCCAATAGAAACTATTAAAGAATTGCCTTTTGATATAATTTTTATTGGTAGTGATCAAGTATGGAATTACAAATTAACTTATGGCTTTGATTCATATTATTGGGGGGATTTTGTGCGGCCTTCTCATACTATACTTGCTTCTTATGCTGCAAGTATGCAAGACAAATGGCCAGAATCCAAAGATGAAATCATAAAGTCAAAATTAAAAAACTTTGATTTTATCAGTGTCAGAGAAGCATCATTGGCTCAGAAATTGCAGATGTTGTCTCCAAATAAGCGAGTATATCATGTAGTAGATCCAACATTGCTTATTTCCACTTCAATATGGAATCGAATAGCTACACAACCAAATATAAATAGTCCATACGTTTTGTTCTATCAAGTTGATGTAAATCCATTAGCACGAGAAATCGCAAAGGGAATAGCAGAACGAGAAGGTTTGAAATTACTTGTAATATCTGCAAATATTCAAAATGAAAATGATGATGTTGCAATATCTGTATCTCCTGTTGATTTCGTAGGTCTTGTAAAGTATTCGAAAATGGTAGTTTCTGCATCTTTTCATGCTACCGTATTTAGCATACTCTTAAGAAAGGATTTTTATTCTATAAAAGCTCATGGAAAAAATGCAAGAATAAACAGCTTATTATCTGGTTTGGGATTAGAAAGTAGAGCTATTGAAAGTGTACCTAGTAAAATAGAGTCAGTTGATTATAGCCTCGTAAATATTGAAAGCATAAAAAAAGAATCTGTGCAATTCTTCAACAACGTCTTTAAGACTTATGAAAAAGAATAAAAATATCTCAGCATTTATATTTAAAGGAGTATTGCTTTTTCTCGTTTTTTGGGGAGCACATGCGTGGTTTACATGGGGATTAGATTTTTTGCCATTTGGTGCACAAACTCTTTTAAGAATAAGCTTAGCAGTAGCCGCATTTGTTTATTCCATAAACAATAGAATTATTCTAAGAGTAAATAGCCGATTGATATTTGGTATAATATGCTATTTTTTAGCTATAAATATGCCGTTTAAATCAATTGGAGAAGTATTAGCACAATTTATTTTATTTGTACCTATATTAGTTCTTATTTGTGATAAGAAGAATGCAGATGAAAACTTGACCTTCCTTGCAAAAGGATTATCTTTAGTTTTTATACCGGGTTTTGTCTTATATTTAATGAGATTAATCGGCCAATTGAATATAATAGGATATCCAATACAATATGGTAATATTGATATAAACCAGACATATACATTTATGAATTATGGTTTTATGCTAGTCCGTTTGTGGGAAGCTGAGGATATAAGATTTACAAGTGTTTTTCTTGAACCAGGCTATCTTGGTAGCTTAGTATCTTTTATGCTTTATGCAGGCAATTATAACTTTAAGAAATGGTATAATATAGTTTTGCTTGTGTGTCTTATTCTTTCGTTTTCTTTAGCAGGTTATTTGGTTTCGTTCATTGGATACATTTTGTTTTTACTGAGCGCAAGAAAGAGTGTAAAGAAAATCTTAGGATTTGGAATCATAATTTGTTTTGTTTTTTGGGGATCTCAAAGCTATAATAACGGAAACAATATGATGAACGATTTGATTTTAAGTAGATTACAATACGATGAAGAAAAAGGTTTAACAGGGAATGATCGTTCTTCTGAAACATCGGATTATATTTTCTCAAGGGTTATCGCATCAGGTAACATGTTTTTTGGTGATACTTCTATAAAGAATATGACTGGAGCTGGATATAAAGTGTTTATTGTAAATAAAGGATTAATTCCAGCATTGCTATTCTTGATTTTCTATTACTCTATAGCTTCTAATAGAGAGAAGTATGGCTATTCAAAATACTTTGTATTATTAATAGTCTTGACATTTTTACAAGCAGCATATCCAGCATCATACTCATGGATTGTACCATTTTTATTAGGAATAAATAAGCGTGAGGAATATGAGAATTCTATATGTAACTAACACTTCACACGAAGGAGGCTCTACTATTGCATTGGTAAATATAATTCGTGGAATGAAACAATTTGGTCATGAGATATTTATTTTAACAAATAGCGACAATGGCATTTTGTATGAATTATTAAGTGATATGGATGTTAAAATATTCTCCTGCAATTATTGCTTGACGATTTATCCATTAGACAAAAATCCGCTTAAATACATTTACGGTTTTTTTCTACATTTATATTGGTGGTATAATGCAAGAAAATATATAGGGAAAATAATCGATGAAAATCATATTGATATTGTCCATACGAATGTTGGACCGTTAGATCTTGCGTTGTCAGAATGTATAAAGCGTGGAATTCCTCATGTTTGGCATCAACGCGAATTCTTCGACAAATTCTGTTCCACATCTCTATTCCCAAATAATAAATACTTTTATGATAGGATAAAGACAGAAGGTAATTATAATATTTGTATAACAAGGCAAGTCTTGGATAATTGTCGATTGTCGGAAAATTTTTATAATAGAGTTATTTATGATGGTGTTTTTGAAAAATCACAATTGCCTATAGTTACCAATGTTGAAAAAGAGAAATATATATTGTTTGTTGGAAGAGTCGAACCAAACAAAGGTTTAGATGATTTGTTATTAGCATTTGCTGGCTTTAATAAAAAATATCCAAATTATACATTAAAAATCGTTGGCCCATATAATGAGTCTAGTCTGTATTTTAAAACTTGCAAACGCATAATTAATGACTATTGTTTACAACATTCTATTAGTTTTCTAGGAAGAAGGACAGACATATATTTGCTAATGTCACATGCCCAAGCTCTTGTAGTCGCTAGTCACTTTGAAGGTTTTGGGTTTACAACCGTTGAATCAATGATAAATAAAACAATTGTTATTGGACGCAATACTTCTGGCACAAAAGAGCAATTTGATATAGGCTTAAATTTAACTGGACAAGAAATAGGCTTTAGATTTTCAAATATAGAACAGCTCGAAAAGCAACTTTGTGATGTTGTAGAAAAAGATTATACGATATTAATACAAAATGCTTATAAAGTAGCTTCTGAATTATATACGGTAGAGAGATGTGTTGATTCTATTAATAAATTATATATTGATTGTACAAAAAAGGAATGAGACAGATCATTGCATACTATCTTCCCCAGTACCATCCAACAAAGCGTAATGATGAATGGTGGGGAAAAGGTTTTACAGAGTGGACAAATGTGGGTAAAGCAAAGAAACTTTATCCTGGGCATTATCAACCAAAAGTGCCATCAGAACTTGGTTATTACGATTTGCGCTTGCCAGAAGTAAGGGAGGCACAAGTGGAGCTTGCCAAAGAAGCAGGTGTAACAGGTTTCTGTTATTATCATTATTGGTTTGAAGCAGGCTTTGAGGAACTGGAAAGACCGTTTAATGAAGTGGTGGAAAGTGGCAAACCTGATTTCCCGTTCTGCCTATGTTGGGCTAATGAATCATGGTATTCTAAGTTTTGGAATAATGATGGAACCATAAAGAAAAAAATACTTGCTGAACAGAAATATCTTGGAAAAGAAGATAACGAGAAGCATTTTTATTCTCTGCTTAAGGCTTTTAAAGATAAGCGATATATAAGGATAGGCGGTAAGTTGTTATTTGTAATATATCAACCTTTAGGCTTTAAGAATTTCAAGGAATTCAAGGCACAATGGAATCAATTGGCTATAGAAAATGGTTTGGAGGGATTCTTCTTCGTTGGTCAGACATTGCATAAAGAGAAAATAGATGAAATCATAGAATATGGTTTCGATGCAGTAAACCATTGTCATAGACTTGACAACTACTATCAGTACAACAAAGCCTCAAACTTCGTGATGCGTTGTTTTAATTTTGCCAGGAAGTTTATAAAAGTACCTTTTATCATTTCATACAAGAAGGCTATAAGACATAGTGTCTTTGAAGAAGACTATCGCGAGGATGTGTTCCCAACAATGATGCCAAACTGGGATCATACTCCAAGAAGTGGACGTGGCGGTACTGTCCTGCATAATGCAACACCAGAGTTGTTTGAAGAACATGCCAAAAAAGTGCTTGCAACAACCAAGAATAAGAAAGAAGGCAAACGTATCGTCTTCCTGAAATCGTGGAATGAATGGGGCGAGGGTAATTATATGGAGCCTGACTTGAAGTTTGGTAGAGGATTTATTAACGCATTAAAAAAGGCAATAAACAATGAGTAGAATAGCAATAGTCGCATACGAGACGAGTACGGCTGTATGCAGTTCGATGATGATGCATGTGGATATGATGGCAGATTGTGGTCATGATATCGTTATGCTTATTCAAAACAAAGTTGATAGGTCTCTCTTCAAAGACTATAATTATAAAATGGATAGTTTTGAAAGACCATCAGAACTACCAGAATTGTTCTCAAAATACAATACAGAGGTAGTATGGTGTACTAATACAATGTATGTCATGAAGTTGGTGCGCATTACAAAATTGCCAATTTATCTTTGGAAACAAGGTGACACTGCTGCAGAGAGTTTTATGGCACATCATAGTTACTTGCGTAAATGGGTTCTACAGTTGATAGATGCTTATACACTACGTAAAGCTGCTGGAGTAATCTATGTGTCAGATGCAATGAAGGAGTATTATGAAAACAAATATAGGGTAAGAACAAAATCAATTGTTGTGCCATGTTTGTCTGAATTTGCAAATACTAAGATAGAGAATGTTGAACGTATTCCTAACTCTTTTGTATATATCGGTGGCTTGTCTGTATGGCAGTGCTTCGATGAGATCTTGAAATTGTACGCCAAAATCAGGACCAATAAGTCGGTTTTCCACATTATAACCTTGAATACTGAGGCTGCAAGAAAAAAGGTTATAGAAATTGTTGGTGATGACAAGAATATAGAGATATATGGTATTACCGATAGAACTCAGATACCTGCCACGCTCAATAAGTTTGAATATGGTTTCCTTATCAGAAAAAATGATGTGGTTAATCAAGTGGCAGCTCCAATAAAATTCTTGGAATACCTGTCATGCGGTGTGAATGTCATTATGACGGATGCCGTACCTTCATACGCAAAGTTGGTGGAAGAAACCAATGTTGGTACAGTGGTGGACATGAATGCTGAAAACATCACTATCAAACCATATAATTCTAATGCTAAAGAAGTATATAAAAAATACTTCAATAGAGAATCGTATGTGGATAAATATAGAACTTTACTGAATTAAACAACCATAAATTCATATGAATAGAAAAGTAATCCTAATAGGTGCGATAGATAAAGAGAATGTTCCTACAAATGGCGAAACGATGAAAAATCAAATGCTTCTTAAGAGATTTGATGAAATCTTTGATAAAGTAATTAGTATTGATACTTTTCATTGGACCAAACGCCCTTGGGTCGCATTTCAGATTCTTTGGAATCTAGCAACTAATTATGGTGCTTCAGTAGTTGTGTCAGCATCTGGAGCAGCAAGTTATCTATATGACTTCTTGTATTATTGTCCACTCAAAAAAAATGTATTTGATTGGGTGATAGGAGGTAGTAGAGCAGAAAGAATAAGGCAAGGTAAGTATCGTATAAAATCTTTAAAACGATTAAAAAGAATAATTGTTGAAGGTTTTACGATGGTAAAAGATTTGAATTCTCTGGGATTAAATAATGTAATTAGAGTACCAAATTTTAAGCCTATAGATTATGATGCAAAAATAACTCCAAAGAAAGATGGAGATTTGATGAGATTTGTATTTTTTTCACGTATGCATCCAGCTAAAGGAGTCAATGAAATACTTGAAGCTTGTAAATTGTTAGATGATTCTGGGTATACAGACAAGTATATAGTTGATTTCTATGGAGCATTTGATACAAACTATGAAGTGCAATTTAATAAAATGATAAGGAATCATGGTAATATTAATTATAAAGGTTTTCTTAACATGTTAAACAAATCCGGGTATGACACCTTATCAACATATGATGTAATGCTGTTTCCAACATATTGGGATGGTGAGGGATTTGCTGGAGTAGTGCTTGATGCAAATATGGTTGGGCTTCCTATAATCGCTTCTGATTGGAATATGAATAAAGAGGTTGTACAGGATGGAGAGACTGGTTTTATTATTCCTGTACATGATCACAAAGCTTTAGCTAATCGAATGAAAGCTTTTATAAATGGTGATGTTGACCTCATGTCTATGAAGCAGAAATGTTTGAAATATGTCAAACAATTTGATTATAGAAATGTTGTGACAAAAGATCTTCTAAAAAATATTGGTTTATTTAAATAATTATGATATACCTCACAGGAGATATAAACCTTACAGACAATTCATTTGATGTTGGGTACGGTGTTGGGAGTGCTATTAAGAGAGGAATAAACCCATTTCATAATATTCAAAAGTCAGAAAATGATATTTGGATAGGTAATTTTGAGGGGGTAACTTCTTACACTTCAGATTGTCAAGGCTATAGAAAGAATAGCTTTAGGATTAAACCTGAATACATAAAGAATTTAGGGCTGATAGATTTTTGGGGAGTTGCCAATAATCATGTAATGGAACATGGAGTTATTGCTTTTCATGAGATGGAGGAAATACTCTCTTTATCCTCTAAAGGAACATTTGGAAGCAAGCGTAAACACTCTGCTATATTTGAGCATAATGGTCAAACTGTTTCAATAACAGGTTTTTCATTGCGAAATGATCAGTTAAATGAAAAACCGCAATATTGGAATTTTCCAAATATGGATGAACTAAGAAGTGAATATGGAAAAATAAGAACTTCTGATTTAAAAATAGCATATGTTCATTGGGGTGTTGAATTCATTGATTATCCAAATTGGGAACAACGCATGATAGGACATTGGCTTGTGGATTTAGGTTTTGACATAATTATAGGAATGCATCCACATGTGCTGCAAGGTTATGAAAAATATAAAGGAAAGTATATTTTTTACTCATTGGGCAATTTTGTGTTTAATCAAGGATGGGAGAATACAAAATATGGAATTGTAGTAAAAGTTGAATCAAAAAAAAATGTGTCCTTCAAGTATATAAAAATTCAACAAGATTATGCCCCAAAAATAATAGACAAGAATGAAGTACCACATCATTTGCAATTAGAAGAACTTAATAATAAAATTAGCAAATATGAAAATCTTGAAAAATATGCAATATGTGCGCAAAAGGGATTAGCATCACACAGAAAATATAATCATCGTTCTATAGTAAGAAACATTTTTAGAAATGATAAATTGGCATTAATAGGTATTTTGGGAGACTATATCAAACGTCATTTACACATATAAATAATTAATATTATGCATATAGCAAATAATAAATATCTTAGGGTTGTTTTTCGCCCATTGATATGGGCTGCAGAGTGGTTAGGTTATCACAATCCAACAATGTTGATGAAAATACGTTATTTTATGAGATTTCATAAGAAACTTAATTTGAAAAATCCTCAAACAGTCAACGAAAAAATATTGTATCTTTCTCTTAAAACAGATACAACACTATGGACTCGTTTGGCAGACAAATATGCTGTTAGAGGGTATGTTGAGGAAAGAGGTTTAGCAGATACTTTGGCAAAATTATACGTATACTGGAAACAAGAGTCAGAAGTGAATATTGATAGCTTACCTGATAAATTTGTTTTAAAAAGCGTACAAGGTTGTGGAGATGTCATAATTGTACATAATAAAAAACTATTGGATAGGCAAAAATTAGCTAAGAAGATACATAAAATGTTCCATGAACGTTATGGTGCATTAGAAGGTGGTAAGCATTATATGAGAATTGAGCCTGCTGTTATTGCAGAAGAATTATTACCAGTTGAAGATAATGTACATTCTGATTCTTTGACGGATTATAAAATATGGTGCTTTAATGGGGAACCTTATATCATGTTTGTTTTTGGAAACAGAAAGGGATTGTATGCAGAAGCTATGATATACGATTTAGACTGGCATCCTCATCCTGAATATTACAACAGTAATCCTAATTATCATATTGTAGACAACTTTAAACGTCCTGATAATCTTGATGAAATGTTAGATGTAGCAAGAAAATTGTCTGCAGGTCTTCCTGAAGTTAGATGTGACTTATATAATATTAATGGAAAGATATATTTTGGAGAGATGACAATGACAGCCTATGGTGGTATGATGAATAGTTATACAGAGGAACTTTTGTTAAATATGGGCAAAAAAATACATCTTGAAGAAATAAAAGAACGTTAATAATATAATGGAAAAATATAGATGTTATAAAGGAGCATGGATATTTGCTCATGACCCTCACTTGGAGTCTAAACTTTCGGATAAGGAAGTTTTTGGAATGTTGAACAAGGGTGGGCTGATGGTTCGCAATGTTTATGACTTTGACTGCAAAGAAGAGACTTCATTCTGGTATGTCATTAAAGACTCATTTGGAGGAATGGAGGAATTGTCTTCAAAGATGCGTAACCAAGTGAAGAAGTGTTTTAAGACTATGCGAGTTGAGAGAATTTCTTCTGAATATTTAATGGCAAATGGTTATGAGGTATACGTGGAGGCTTCGGATAGTTATCGAGTAAAGGCTGTTGCACCTACAAAAGAGGAATTTGAAAACCGTATTAGTAGTTCTGTAGAGAATGAGTATTGGGGTGTAATAGATATAGAAACAAATAAGCTTGTGGCTTTTTGTATGAATGCTGTAACAGATGAGAGTTGTGAGTATCGTACAATGAAGGCTATTCCAAAGTATCAGAAACTATATGCCTATTATGGTCTTATATATGAAATGAACCGATATTATTTGGAAGAACGTAAGGTTAAATATGTTAATGACGGTGCTCGCTCTATTACTAATCATTCTAATATTCAGCCATTCTTGATAGATAAATTTAAGTTCCGTAAGGCTTATTGTCATCTGTCTATAAAATATAAGTGGTGGTTGAAGTTTATGGTTAAGAGTCTTTATTCATTCCACAAATTTATATCTATTAGACAAGTAAAGGCTTTGTTGGATATGGAAGCGATGACTTGTGATTGATTATTATAATAAGGTGTCATGTTTTTTATTTCCAAACGAGCAAGGGCTAATTTCTACAACAACAGTAAATTAACTTTTCTTGTACAAAAGGAGTGTGTTGACATTATCTTTAAGATAAAAAGGGGAGTGTATCTTACTGTTTCTGTTTTAGCCTTGGAGGAGGGTCGATTTCTTTTGGCTTATTCCTGGGAAGGTTTTTGGAACAGACTTAAAAGAATGGGTAATCTAAAAGATGTATTGTTGAGACTAAGAAAAACCTGTCCGCTTACTTTCAAGGCTTTGACAAATACAGAATCAATCCATTTTGCATATTTAGACACAGAAAAAGAAAAGGGAGCTATCGTACAAGAGATGATAGCTCCCATACAATCTAATAATATATCAGATTATTTACATGAAAAAGTGATAGACAAGGCTATGGAATTAATGGACTACAATCTGAATATGTATGTAGAATTGGAAGAAAAATGTCCTTTTGCTGTATGGAAGAATGAGCTGAAGGGGATTGTTCATTAATGTGGACGAAACAATGAATATAAGGAATTGATAGTGGTATATCAGTCCGCACAAGTGGTCGCAGAAAGCGATATGGTGCGATACCATCGGACGGAATAATTAGATGAATTTATGGATGTTGAAAAACTATAGATATAATGTTGGCATATTCTATTTAGTATAATTTATGGTAGAATAATATTAAAGAATAAATATTATGGGAATTCCATTAACAACAGAAGAGTTTATAAGTCGGCACAAAGCAGATTTGCAGGCATGTGGATTTGATATTCAGTTCGTAGCTTTTGTAAATTTCTTATTTGATATAAAAGGAGGTGATGTCATTGCTTATGAAAAAGAAGATGACATTGTTGTCTCGTGTACTGAAGGAACGAAATGGCTTATTCAAGTTAAAAACTCAGTTGACGATAATGCCAAGATGACTGATGCAGATTCTGATTTTTGGAAAACATTTGACAATTGGCTCTCATTATATGATTTGAGCGAGTCGAAAGCAGAATTCTTGAAGCCTGGCAATCGATTTATTCTATATACAAATAAGGAACTATCCAATTCCTTTAATGAGCAAATAAAAAACTTGCGGGATGGAAATTGTGGTATTGAAGAAGTTATCTCGTTTTTAAAGAAGGTAGAGAAGAAAGTTTCGTATTATCCTGTAGTCAAGAAAATGTTGGATTTGGATAAAATAGAATTGAATAAATTCTTGCATAAAGTAGAGGTAATACAAGTTGCAGATTCATTGAGGGTTTTGTACGAGAAGTTCTTGATAATATACAACATGCCGACTAAAGCAGACCAAATAATATCTGAATTATTGGGAGATTTGTATAAGGAGAAGATGAATGCTGCAAAGAATCATCAAACCTTATCTTATGAGAAGGGTGAATTCTTAAAAAAGTATAGAGAAATACTTCAAAAAGTGAGCGATGAGAGTCTTGTACCAATACTAGATGATGTTGTTGAAATACCAAAGGACGTAAATGAAATACCATTTATAAAATATTTGGACGAGATAGATGTGTTAAACCTGCCTGATTCGATAGAAGAATATTATGGTAATTGGTTTTGCTATAATAGGTCTATTCAATATTACTATTCCGTTCAGCTAATGACACCAGAATTGGAGAAATCAATGAATTATACAGCAAAATCACTTTGGTCTAATACTTTTAGACAAAAGTATCCTAGAAAAGGAAGTCTTTCATCTGATGCAGAAAAGATAGATGCAGCTCAAGACTGTTTTTACACAGTAATGGAAAAGAGTATACCGTTTGACAATACTCGTTCGATATATCCACCATTTTCTTCTGGTTGGTTTCTAAATATGACCAATGATATTGACCATCCCTCTATTTGTTGGCACATTGATGTATATCCCAAATTAAAAAAGACAGTATGAAAATATCTGGTTACTATATATATAATAATGTGGCTATAACTGCTTTTTCTGTTTTGGCTATGTTACGTCTTTCTTCAAAGATACCATTGTCTAAAGTAGCTCTGCTCATGCCGATATTGTTGGATGACAACATAGTTGGAAAAATGACAAATCAAAAGCCTACAAGTTTTGATTCTGTTATTACTCAAAATAAAGTTTATTTGAGCAATTTCAATAATAGATATGATGATTTGCTACCTCAGGTTGTAAACGCTATATCTATTCTTTTGGACTTAAATTTAGTTTCCTTGTATGGAGAGTATGTCATTTCTGAGAATGCAGAAAAATACGAATCCATTTTGTCAAGATGTGACAGCAATAGATTGAAAAATATCTGTGCAGTCAGTTCAAAACTATTGAAGTTGGTTAAGGATTCAGATATAGTTAATGATTACCGTAAATTGAATATAGAGTTATGAAGCTTTACATCTCAAAACTATACATATGGTTTGATAAAGGGGTAAAACCTCGCATTATAACCTTCGAGAACAATAAGGTGAATGTTATTACTGGCAGTTCTTCTACCGGAAAGAGCAATATTTATGCAATCATAGACTATTGCTTATTGTCTGGAAGGTCGAATATTGTGTATCCTGTCATAAATGAGAACGCATGTTGGTATGGCATGGAGTTTCAGATAGGTGACAAGTTCTTTGCCATAGCAAGGAAGAAACCTACCGTAGAAGTTGTGCCACCTGAAGTATGGCTCCAGCATGAGCCTTTCGCTGAGCACTTCTACCCAACTGTAAATAATTCACATGTCAATGGCGCTAGACGAGAGTTGGATAAAGCTTTTGGCTATAAATCAGATAAGGAGAATTTTTATCGTTTATGCTTTGTTTTCAATGCCTTGACAGAAAATATATTAACTTCTCCATACGATTTTCTGAATTTTAAATTCTATGGTATCGACATGTTTGAAAACAAGGAGGAGCGTTGCAACTTTGTTGAATCGGTGTTGACTCCAGATGTAGAACAGTTTAGGAAGATAAACGAGGAACTTAAAGATTTACAGAAGAAAAAGAAGAAATTTGACAACTATAAAAGAAGGTTAGAAAAGAAAACTGATGGTTTTAATAAACTTTTGGTAAAACTCGTCAGAATGTGTGTTGATGCACAATTATTGAAGGAGAGTGTAAAAGAAAGTTCTGATGAAGATCAGATAGCTGCCTTGAAAGGGATTTTGGAAGAAAATACGATTCCAAAAGAAAATATGGACGAGTGTGATAAAGAATTTAAATCTTTACAAGAAAAGCATTCGCGAATAAGTCTACAGTTGGCAAACATAAGTCGTGCCAAGAATGAACAGCAAGAATATATAAAGTCATTAGGGCTTATTGAAGACTCTTTGAGACCTGTAGAGGTACTGTATGAAAAGATAAATGACCAGGGTGCTAATATGTGGACATCACATGTTATTAGTTCTCTGAAAAGTTCATTGGCAAAAATATCATCAAACAAGCATCAGACGGAAATTTTACCAATTGTTTCCGAACAAGCGATACAGAGTTTGAATGCTCAAATGAAATCGATAGAGGATAGGATGGAGATGATAACTAAGCAGAAGGGATCTCTATATCAACAAGTGAACAACTTAAGACTGATTGGTTTCTTGGAGTCAAAAGTAGAAGAGTTGACACAACTTTGGCAGAATAAACAGGAAAAAGAATCGAAGAAGATAGAAATATTTGTTGAAGAAGATGCTCAAAGAATCTCTGTATTGGAGAAAGCAAAGGATGAGATAGAGCAAAAACAATTGAATATAAAATCGGAACTGAACGAGTGTATTCAACATATATTTGATGGTTTCCAACGTATGGAGCATTATGAACACTGTTACACAAAATATGAGATAGAACAGGAACGCCTTATGTTGAATAATGGCAAGTCTATATTCAATTATGATACCATTGGCAGCCAGTCAAACTACATGTTCCTGCACCTTTGTTTTTTCTTGGGCATTCATCGTTATTTCTTTGAGAACTTGAATGTACGACATGTCGGGCAGTTCTTGTTTATCGACCAGCCGAGTATACCTTATTATGCAGGTTCTGAAAATGTAAAGACAACAGATAAGGAAAAGTTACTTGATGCGTTTGCAGGTATAAATAGGTTTATGAAGTATGCGATAGAAGAAAAAAAAGAACAATTTCAAATTATTCTTGTAGAGCATGCACCTGAAACTTATTGGACAGGAGAGAACAACCTGGATTATTTTGTGACTAAGGAAACTTTTACAAGTGGTAATGCTTTGATACCCAAATATGTTTTAGAACAAAAAGAAAACAATGAAAATTAAAATAGGAAATATATGCCACATGATAGTGCATTATGTAGGCAATAAAAGTAGAGAAGAAGGTGTCTCTTTTTCAGAGAAAGAACTTGACTTCACAGACGTATCATCGGATATAATATCAATGTTGGATAAATCATTCGACGCAAAAGAACCATGCCATTTCTATTTTGAGAGTACATTGGCATTGAATCCGATATATACATTTGTAAAAACTATATTTGATGATGTGTCAAGATTTAAAGAGCAATCGGTGTTTATTGCAAAGATCCTTTATGAGAAGACTTCACATCCGATGACAAAATCAGGCGAGTTGAATATTATTTATCTGTCGGATTGTGAAATAGACGGCAAGAAGACAGATGCAATAGCAATGCTAAAGACAGAAAACAAGCAGCCTGCTTATCAATATCTTCATACAGAACATGGATATGAGATACAAAAGTCGGAGGTTATAAGTTTTGCAAAGGTTGAGAAAGGTTGCTTGATATTAAATATTAATGAAAACGATGGCTATGTTGTTTTCTCTGTAGATAAGAAGTCAAAGGGTATTCAGTCAAAGTATTGGAAAGACGATTTCTTGCATATTATGTCCGATATCACATCTTACTCACAAACAAAGAATCTTCTGAACTCTTGCAAAACTTTTATTGCTGATAATTATGCTGAGGATTCAAAGGTAGAAAAAGCTAATCTTATATCTAAGGTAAGAAAGGTCTTGGAGCAGACTGAGACATTATCAATCCATGAGTTTTCACAAGAAATATTCTGTGAAGACAATTTGGACAAGCAATTTGAAAAATACTTGTCGTCGAAAGATAATCCCTGTCGGATGCATGAGGAAGACATTCAGATAGAAAAGCCATTGGTAAAAAGGAAAAGTTCACTGCCTAAAACAACTTTATACCTTGACTCCAATTTTGAAATTAATATTTTGGGAGGTCATGATTATATAGTACAGGGATATGATGAGGCTGCAGGTATGAATTATTATCAATTTTTCTATAATAAGGAAAAATAATGATTCCTTCTCTTTGTATTTAAACCTGTAGTCATTACTTTCATCACAGTTTTTTAAGGTTGCAATTTTGCAAAGTTCAAGAAATAAGTTTAACTTTGTATTTTAAAGTTTATCTGCTAAATAATTAAGGTTATGATTCACGAAACAATACATATAAAGAACTTAGGACCTCTTGAAGATACTGGCGTTATCGATATAAAACCACTGACGGTATTTATTGGAAATTCAGCAAGTGGCAAGAGTACGCTCATGAAGGCTCTTGTATTGATGCGCTACATATTCAAACGCCTTTCTATCAGAGCTTATTTCCATAACTCGCATATAGAAGAGAATGTTATAAACTTTAGATTCAGGGATTTGTTGCGTGATAATATGAGTGTACTGGTTACTGCAGATACATACATTCATTATGTTGTTACTATAAACGGGAATTCGTATTCTGTAAGTTATTCAGGTGGCAAGCTGTCTTACAATGCTATAATACCCAACGAGGACTTATGCTTCTTCAAAGAAGTGTGGGTAGCAGAATCAAGAAGTGCAATAGCCCCACTGTCAAGTCAGGGTACATTGGCAAAAAACGCTTATTTAGGTTTTTTCTTTAATGAAACATTTACCGAATTTGACAATGCTACTGATGCCATAAAGCATTTTGACTTGAACTACATAGGTTTGGACATGGATGTGGAACGCGGAGGCAACAACCAAAAGAAGTTTATACTTAAGCCTAAAGACAAAAATTACTCTTCGTTTGAACTTCGACATGCGTCTTCAGGTATACAGACAACAGCGCCTTTAATAGCCATGATGAACTATTATGCTCAGGCTTTTGACTTTAAGTCGGCTCAGAAGCGTAGTATCATTGACTTGTTGTTTGAAAAGAACCTTACCACTCAGTATCGCCCAGAAATGGAACTTACAGATATGCCACAATATGTACACATACATATAGAGGAACCTGAACTGAGTCTTGACCCAACTTCTCAGATTCAGATGTTGAACGAGATAATACGATTGGCGTTCTATTCAAAGGTCGACAGCCGTGAAATAGGATTGGTACTTGCTACACATAGTCCATATATAATTAATTCTCTGAATCTGTTGATGAAGGCTCACGACTGCAAGACGGATATTGACGGTGCACATGTAGACTATGATGACCTTTCGGTATACCAGATTCTGTCGGGAGGAGTAGTTGACTTGAAAGTTAAAAACATTCATTACGTGAACACGGATAGACTCTCAGAGGACATCAATAACATATATGATAAATACCAAGAATTAAAGCAGCTGCAAAATGAAGAATCTCTTGGAAAATGACCTTCCTGAGTTTTATGGCGTAGGAAGAAGATGTATATGTGATGAAAACACAACAAGTTTGAGTGAATTTGACCTTACAGAGGATGACACACAATTTGTTGTTGGTTACAAAAAGGGGTATGCGTCTTTTTGTGGCAATCCGTTTAACTTGAGTGTAGTCAATTATGATACATATATTGGCAGATATACAGGTACCAAAATCTCTGATGGTAAGCGCAGGTGTGACTTTATCCTGACAGATACTGACACTAATAATATTATTGTTTTGTGCGAGGTGACAAGCTCTATAGGTGGGATAGAAAATCTATCTCGTCCTATTGAAAAGACCCAAAAAGATGGAACAAGAACTGTTGTTTTCCCCAAAGGAAAATATCAAAAGGTTGAGCTTCAATTCTATCAGAGTTTGGAAACCCTAACTGAGGTGCCATCAATATCGTCGTATATAAACAATAAGAAAAGAAAGGTATGTTTAATGTCATACCTCATAAAACGAACAGAGAACAATGCTATTAATGCTTTCAACAGAAATCGATTGATGGAAGCAGAGGAGGCTGGCGAAAATGGCGCACAGATAAGTTGTCCACAAATAGAACAGTTTGGCTTTGATTATTATAGAATAAGTCATGACTATTCTTTCAAAATGGACAACAACAGTAAATAATAATATATCCCCATCCGAGTGGCGGCACTAGCGCAGAGCGATACTGCGGTGGGGAACTTCAAATTGATTTTATTTTTATTACGACATGCTGTATGGACCTGGATGCTCATACGGCAGCATATTGTATCCCTTTATATTCAAGCGAAGATTTTTTATTATGAAAGACTACGGATTGGTATCTATTATCACTCCCACTTGGGCGTGTGCTGATTTTATAGCAGAGACGATAAAGAGTATTCAAGCGCAGACATACCAGAATTGGGAGCTGCTCATACAGGATGACTGCTCAAAAGACAATACACTTGAGGTGGTAAAGCCGTTTATGGAGACTGACAAACGTATTAAGTATGAATGTAATCCAGAGAACTCTGGGGCTGCAATAACCCGAAACAATGCTTTGCGCAGAGCAAAGGGACGATGGATTGCTTTTCTTGACTCGGATGACTTGTGGAGTCCTGAGAAGTTGGAAAAACAGTTGGCTTTTATGGTGAAGAACGATTACCATTTCTCTTATACAGTTTATGAGGAAATGGACGAGAGTTCCAAACTTACCGGTGTGAAGATTTCAGGACCAAAGCATGTCACAAAGTTGGGAATGTTCAGTTTTTGTTGGCCCGGATGCCTGACAGTCATATTTGAACAAGAACATATTGGGTTGCTACAGATAGCTGATATCAAGAAGAATAACGATTATGCTATGTGGCTGAAGGTAATACAGAAAGCAGACTGCTATCTGCTTGACGAATGTTTGGCAAAGTATAGACGTGGAAGAAAGGGCAGCGTGTCAACTCATGGGTATGCCACTATGATACGTTGGCATTATAAACTCTGGCATGAAGCAATGGAAATGAATACTCTTGCAAGTCTGTTTTGGACAGGAATGAACTTGGTATGTGGAGTATATAAGAAATTACACTATGTGAAGAACACTGCTGCGGCTAATGAATAACACCGAGGAAATTCTTTTTAAACTTATTTCTACAGGCTTGGAGGAAAGCTCTGATTATTGCATTCCGAAGGAAACAGATTGGCAGGATGTATACAAGACGGCGAAGGCACAAGGAATAGTAGCAATATGTTTGGATGGACTGCAAAAGCTGATGCCACATCAGGAAATCACTATTCCAGATTCATTAAAGATGAAATGGATAGCCTCAGCTGTAAAACAGGAACTGACATATACAGAACAATGGGAGGCAGCCGTATCTTTAGCCAAGCTCTGGCATGATGAAGGACTGCATACATACGTTATGAAGGGTTTCGTATTGGCAGATATGTATCCGAAACCAAAGATGCGGGTGTTTTGTGATCTGGATTGCTATTTAGCAAGTGAAGAAGAATGCTGTGCTGATAAAGGCAACACTATAGTAGAAAAAACGGGGACTGCTGTTGACAGGAGTTATTATAAGAACTCAAAATTCCATTACAAGGGATTGACAGTTGAAAACCATCACTATCTGTTGCCTATAAAAGGGTCACAAAAAACAAAGCGCTTAGAAAAATGGCTACGGACACAGATTAAGCTGAAGAAGCCACAATATATAGGCGATTCTTACCTGCAATTGCCGTCAGAAAAATTTAATGCCATATATGTTCTTGCTCATGCACAGGAGCATTTCTTTGAGAAGGGGATTCTATTGAAACATATATGCGACTGGGCTATGGTGCTGAAATCCTATGCCAATAAAGTGGATTGGAATGAGTGGACACAAATATGCCAAGAATATGGAATGTTGTCATTCGGATATGCCATGAGCAGACTGGCCAACAGGGTATGTGGCGTAGCCGTTCCGTTTTACTGTCCTGCGGATGATGAGGGGGATAGACGTTTATTGGATGACACGCTATATAGAAATGTCAGAGTCAATGCCAAACATTCGGATTTGCAGGCAAGAATTGACTTAGTGATAAATATGTTTCGCAATAGTTGGAAATTCCGTTTGTTCTCAGATACGAGCTTCATGATGTTTTGTGTAAGACGTGTGTGGGGGTATTTGTTTGATAAAAATTTAGCCTAATTTTTTAATTATGATATTCAAAAGACTCTTTGACATTGTAGCATCCCTGTTGGGATTGCTCTTGATTTGGTGGATATTCCCCATAGTAGCGTTTTTAATCCATAAGAAGATGCCGGGAGGTCCTGCATTCTTCTGTCAGAAACGTGTGGGTAAGGATGGTAAGTTGTTCACTTGTCATAAGTTCCGCTCGATGACGGTAAAACATAGCGGTTCATCGGTATCTGTAGCTGGTGATAGCCGTATCACTCCTTTCGGAGCGAAACTTCGTCATTACAAGATTGATGAATTGCCTGAGCTGTGGGATGTACTGATTGGTAATATGTCGTTTGTGGGTCCTCGTCCTGATGTGCCGGGTTATGCGGATAAGTTGCAGGGCGATGACAGGGATGTGCTGAAGCTACGCCCCGGTATTACCGGTCCGGCCACGTTGAAGTATAGATTGGAAGATGAAATGATTTCTGAATATGTGGCAAAGAAGCAGGCAGAGGGAGACACTCGCTCGATGCAAGAGATTGCCATTGAATATAATGACAAGGTGATCTACCCTGACAAAGTGCGCTTGAATTGCTACTATTATCGTCACTACTCTTTCTGGAAAGATATTGAAATGATATTTGCGACAGTACTTGGCTTCAAGGTGAAATTTGCAGGAGAGGAGGTCTGACCAATAGGTTAGAATCGCAAGTTGTAACTGATAAGATTAAGCAGGTATGATTGAATAGGTTTGGGCCTGTGGAGCGAAACCACTACCTGCTACAATAGAGCATCGCTTTCTTCTAATTTTATCATGATTTAATAAATGATTTGTGATTAATTCATGGTCAATAAATGATAAATCGCGTTTAATGGGATTTTATTTTTAATTTTTATCTGCCATCTGCATTTTTTGTCTTGTATATCACAGCAACATATTGATATTTAATGTGTTATGTGGTTGCAGGTAAGGTCGCAGATGGTGGTTTATCTGCAACCCTATCTGCAGCTGCGCAATGACGTAAGTGTCAGTGAATTATGGAGATATTTTGTGTGTGGTTGCAGATGGCAGATAAAAACACATTTTTTATAGATTGTATGGTATGCAATTAAGGCTCAATTGCTGACCAATTAAGGCTTATTTGCCGATCAATTAAGGTTTGGTGACTATGAAAGTTTGTAATGCTCGTTAATTGTTGTGACTTAAATACAAAATCTTTAGATATATAATTTTTTCAATTATGGAAAGAAAAACAATTTACTTGTGCCTTGCCCACATGAGTGAGGCTGGTTTGGAACAGAAATATGTGAAGGAGGCTTTCGACACCAACTGGGTGGTGCCGATGGGACCGAACGTAAATGCTTTTGAAGATGAATTGACAAGGTTTGTGGCCTCAAAAGCCTCTCCTAAATCCTCCCCTGAAGGGAAGGACTTGGGGGTGCATACGGCGGATCCTATGTGGTATGGGATATTGAAGGAGTTTGCGGAGGAGAATCGGAAGAATCCTACTGAGGCTGAGAGTGTGCTGTGGAATGCTTTGAAGGCAAAGGGTGCTGGACTGAAATTCCGTAGACAGCATATAATCGAGGACTTTATCGTTGACTTCTATTGCAATGAGAAGAAACTTACTGTTGAATTGGATGGTGGATATCATCGTGTTCCAGAACAGATGAAGAGTGATGCGGAACGTACTGCCCGACTAAAGGAACTCGGATATACAGAATTGCGTTTCACAAACGAACAAGTATTAGGCGATATTGATAATGTCATAAAAGAAATTCTTGCCTCTCCTAAATCCTCCCCTGAAGGGAAGGACTTGCTGACTGACAGTAATGGTGACGGGAAGTCTCTCCCTTCAGGGGGAGATTTAGAGGGGGCTCACAGAGTGGTTTGCTTGTCTGCTGGTACTGCTGCCGTTCACTTGGCTTTGATTGGCTGTGGCGTGAAGGCAGGAGATGAAGTGTTGGTGCAGAGCTTTACATTCTGTGCTTCGAGTCATCCTATTACATATCTTGGTGCTAAGCCAGTGTTCGTAGGTTCGGAGGGTGAAACATGGAACATGGATCCGGCATTGCTGGAGAAGGCTATCGTTGACCGTAAGGAGAAGACAGGAAAATATCCTAAGGCTATAGTGCCGGTGGCTCTCTATGGTATGCCTTACCGAATTGATGAGATTATGGCAATTGCCGACAAGTATGGTATTCCAGTGGTGGAAGATGCTGCTGAGGGTATGGGCTCACGCTTTGATGGGCAAGTGTTGGGTACTTTTGGTAAGTATGGTGTACTGTCGTTCAATGGTAACAAGATGATTACCACTTCGGGTGGTGGTGCTTTGATTTGTAATGGGGCCTCTCCTAAATCCTCCCCTGAAGGGAAGGACTTGCAGGATGGAAAGCCTCTCCCTTCAGGGGGAGGCTTGGAGGAGGCTTCAGAGGCTTCCCGGCTTGCCAACGAAATCATGTGGTATGCTACTCAGGCTCGCGATGCTTATCCTTATTATCAGCATACGGCTATTGGTTACAATTATCGTATGAGTAATGTATGTGCGGGTATCGGTCGTGGTCAGATGACTGTACTCAATGACCATATCGCTCATCATAAGCATGTGCAGAAGTTGTATGAGGAGTTGTTGAAGGACGTTCCTGGTGTACACATCCACAAGCAACCTGCCGACCCACGCTATGATGCAAACTTCTGGCTTTGTGCTGCCACTTTGGATGCTGATGTGAAGATTCAGGGTCAGGAGAATGCCTACAAGGAAGTCATCAAGACTGCAGTAGGTGGTGCAGCAGGTGTTATCCATGCTGTTGATTCTGCAACTACCGACTGTCAGCCAAATGAAAACGTAGAAGCATTGCGTGTGTTCATGCTTGGCAAGAAGGTGGAATGTCGTCCGGTATGGAAACCGATGCACAAGCAGCCTGTATACGAGGGCGCTCCAGTATACACTAACGGCGTAGAGGAAGATCTCTTCAAAGTCGGTTTCTGTCTGCCAGCTGGTCCGTATGTATCAGATGATGATGTTCGTTACATCGTAGACTGCATCAAGGAAGCAATCGTACGATAATATATAAGATTGATGAGCGATTAATAGATGTGCCGTGCGGAATGCCCGGCTGTCTGTTAATCGCTCATTTTTCTTAAGCCCAGAAATAGATAAAGGCAAGAAGAGGCTACAGCTGTCGGTCAGAATAAAAAGAGTTTTTATTGGTTGTAATGTTGATAGGTCTCAGAAGGCTTATCTGACAAAAATACTTGACAAGCTTGATCCAAATATAGGAATTGTGAAGATGCACAAAAATAATCTATATTATGGCTATAATCAATAATTGATAGCATATACTTACTGTCAACATGAATCAAATACAACTTTACGATTATCAACTCGACATGGTGCAACGGATTGGAGAGGCGTTCAAGACTCGTCAATCCATCATGGTTCAGATGCCTACAGGCACTGGAAAAACACATGTGCTTGTCAGTATAGTGAAGAACGAGGAACGAAGAGTGAAGAATCCATGTGTATGGATTATCACCCATCGTAGAGAGTTGGTATCACAGATTGAGGACACCTTGGTGTCATTCGGAATAGAACCATATTCTGAAGCCAATAAGGACAGTAAGATAAGGGTATTGTCTATACAATGGCTGACCCGTCACTATCAAGAAATAGAAACATCTCCATCATTGATAGTGATCGACGAAGCACACCATACGTTGGCTAAAACCTATGCAGAAGTCATCAACGCCTACCCCAAGGCAAAGAAACTCGGAGTGACGGCAACCCCATGCCGATTAAACAGAAATGGATTTACTGATTTATTTGATGAGCTGCTCTGTTCCTATACTATCGCCCAATTCATCAAGAATGGCCATCTGTCAGACTTTGATTACGTATCGCTTAATCCAAACAGTGAAGACCAGAAGAAAATCGACGGACTGGAGAAGCGTGCTACTGACGGAGACTATAGCATAGCGGAGATGCAGGATGTGTTGGATTGCAAACCGTCAATCCAAAGACTGTATAGAACGGTGATGGAGTTCGTGCCCAAGAAGAAAGGTATAGTGTACGCCATCAATATAGAACACGCCGAACATATTGCCGAATACTACATGGAACATGGAATTGAGACGGTGGCGATAAGCGCAAACACACCTCTCAATGAACGCCGCACCAATATTGAGAAGTTCAAGGACGGACAGATCCAGATATTAGTCAATGTAGATTTATTCGGCGAAGGCTTCGACTGTCCGGATGTCGAGTTTGTACAGTTAGCCCGTCCCACGCTGTCATTAGCCAAGTATCTACAGATGGTAGGTCGTGGATTGCGAGTGGCAAAGGATAAGGAGTGCTGCACTATTCTTGATAACGTAGGACTATATCGCCTGTTCGGTTTGCCCACAGCCGAGTGGAACTGGGAAGCTATGTTCCGAGGTATGGAGACAGGCAAAGGCGAGATTGACGTGGCAAGAGACCTGTCGCTGAGAAGCATTGACATCATGGATAATGCGGCAACCACACAAGACCGGAATACCGACATGGTAGTCATCGCACGCCATGACCAGCCAAAAGTAAACTTACAGTTGGCAGAGTTGCAGAAGATGTTCCGCAAAACGGCACATTTGCGAAGAATGGGTTCTGGATATATGGGAGCCGGACAGTACATCCGTATCGGCGACAAGATGCAGGGGGTGTACAAGACCTACGAAGATGTGCGATTAAATTGGCGGTTGGTCAGCAAGACGGAAGGCGGCATCACGAAATACTATCTGCTGCATGAAGTGAATGAGCGAATGATATACGTAGGAAGGAAAGACCCATGGTCGCCATTGGCGGTAGATGCCAAGGAGCAGTATCTGTATAATGCGCAAGGTGCGATGCAAGAAGTGAAGGCTTTGGAACGGGGATATATCACAGGCGAAAAGCGCAAGCAGCCGAGCAATAGCATCCGAAAGGAGATTGATGGAGAAATGTGTCTGGTGACCTATGCCTATTATGCTGTCAACAAGAACAGAGGCAATGACTTCAATAGCAAGGACGCATACGTCTGCGAACATTATATGAATGGTGGATACGCCATCAGCAACAACAAACATCAGATAATATTGGACAATCTGAAGAGTGTGAAGCTTTCAGACGACAACATTGCGGAGGTGGTATTTATCGGAGAAGAGAAACCAACTTGGGTAAACCTTTACACCATGCAGGAGTTTGATGAACGCCCTGTTGTCGAGCGGGTAGGATTTATGGATATGTTGCGAGTGGACAACAACTATTATTTCTATAAAAACAGAGATTTGACAGGCATCCCGATGTTTGACTGGAGCTGTATTGCCAACGATAGAATATTCCTGTTCTTGGATTTATATGTGATATTGCGAGACCAGCCCGACAAAGTATATTATATGGATGGCGAACGCAGAGGAAGCGACCAATGGTATCTGAAACTGATAGACATTGCCAATCCCAATATCAAGAACTTCAAAGAAGTACCTTCGTCATGGTTGCCGAAACGAAACTGAAAAGAGACCACCTCTTGTCTTCCGTTTCTATTCCTGTTTTCTGAACCGTTTGGAAACGGCGGAATATCCGCAGCGCCGGCATAGCGGTTCCACGGCGGTGTGGCTGGTGAAGCCCTGATAGAGGGCTGTGGCGCGTGGAGAGGCTAGAATCTCGTTGAGGCTGTTGTCGTAGAGATTGCCGAGCGGCATGTCGCCGTTGTGGTCCAGACAGCATGGCACCACCGTGCCGTCGGCAAGCACGCCGATCTGATTGCGCAGCGCATAGCAGAACACCTCTTCCTCCTTGTAGACATCATGCTGAAGGTCGGGCCATTCAAACATGTCGTCGCTTTCTACATACATATTTTCGGTGAGTTTCCATCCGTCGTGTCTCTGTGTCCACGGACGAGGCTGGCATTCGGCAATCATGTCCAGAATAGAGTCGTTCATACGGTTGAGCCCACCTTCGTTCCACAACCGCAACACCACCACGCATCCGCGCTGCGCCGCTTCTTTGGCAAACGACATCACTTCATCGATATACTGTTCCGGATTGTCCTTCCCGTTACCCTCATGCGAATGCAGCGAAATCTGCAGCTTGTGTGGCAGTGCGTCGAGCAGGTCGCCACGTTGCGCCAGCAGCGTGCCGTTGGTGGTGATAACGGGAGTGAACCCCTTCCGGCGTGCCATCAGGATGAACTCAGGCAGCAGAGGGTGTAGAAACGGTTCGCCCATGAGGTGGAAATACAGGAATCTCACTTCTCCGGCGAGTCGTGTTGTCAGTGTGTCGAATTCGTCAAGCGTCATTGAGTGTTTCTCCCTCGTTGTCTTGGGGCAGAACACACAGTTCAGGTTGCAGACATTCGTGATTTCAAGGTAACATCTGGTAATCATATCGTTTGCAAAGATAATGCAAAAAACCGGTTAAGTGAGAGAAATGGGAATTTATTCACATTTCCGAGCGTGAGGATTTTATCTAAACCGAGAGCAATACAAAATGAAAGGCAATAGACTTTCATTTTTATTGCCGAGGTGCCGCTTATCTTATTCAAAGATAATGCAAAAATCCGGTTAACCGAGATAAATGGCAATATTGTAGAGGATAATTTGCATTCGTTTTTGCATATATGGCTTTTTTAGTAAATTTGCATACGAAAACAAACTTGGGATAAATGCAATATACAAATAAATCGAAAATGAAAAATAAATCAAGAAAGTTATTCCTTCTGGTTCTATTCGTGATGATGGCAGTCTGCAATATGTGTGCTGAAAACCATCCTTACCGTAGTGATTTCCTGTGGGTCACCGTGCCAGACCATACTGACTGGCTCTATAAGACCGGCGAGAAGGCGCTGGTGGAGGTGCAGCTGTATAGATACGGAGTGGCGCAGGACGGCGAGGTGACATATACCGTATGCCGCGACATGCTCGACGGCGGTCATACCGGCAAGGCTGTTCTGAAACACGGCAGGGCAGTGGTAGATATGGGCACACGCCGCGACCCCGGCTTCCTCGACCTCAGACTTACAGCCAATATCGGCGGTGCGACTACCACTCATCATGTCAAGGTCGGCTTCTCGGTGGATAAAATACAGCCCTACACCAAAGAGCCATCAGACTTCATGACCTTCTGGCAGAAAGAGCTTTACGAGCTGAAGAGCGTGCCGCTCACCTACACCATGAACCCTGCCCATGAATACGACACCGACAAGGCAGATGCCTATCTCGTGCGCCTCGAAGTGAACAGACAGGGACAGTGCATCTATGGCTATCTGTTCATCCCCAAGGGCCACGTAAAAGGCTCGTGCCCGGTGGTGCTCTGTCCTCCGGGAGCAGGCGTGAAGACCATCAAGGAACCGCTGCGCCACCGCTATTATGCCGACAGCGGCTGCATCCGCTTCGAGATGGAGATTCACGGGCTCGACCCGAGGATGAGCGACCGGCAGTTCAAGGAAATAAGCAACGCCCTCAACACCGGTGCCAACGGCTATCTGTGTCAGGGATTGTATTCGCGCGATGATTATTATATGAAGCATGTCTACCTCGGACTGGTGCGTGCCATAGATTTCCTTACCTCTCTGCCTGAGTGGGACGGAAAGAACGTTGCCGTGCAGGGTGGCAGCCAGGGCGGTGCGCTGAGTCTTGTGGCGGCGGCGCTCGACAGCCGTGTGACGCTCTGCTGCGCAAACCATCCGGCTCTTGCCGACATGGCAGCCTACCTCGAGAAAGGACGCACGGGCGGCTACCCTCACATGCAGCGCATGGGGCTGCTCAACGAGCAAACGGAGAAGACCCTTCAGTATTATGATGTGGTGAATTTCGCACGCCACATTTCCTGTCCTGTACGTATGACATGGGGGTATAACGACAACACCTGTCCGCCGACAACCAGCTATGCCGTATGGAATGTGCTCCGTTGTCCCAAGTCTTCGCTCATCACTCCCATCAATGAGCATTGGACCAGCGACGCTACCGAAAGGGAGCATTGCGAATGGATTCTTTCAAATCTCATTAAGTAGGTGTAATCTATTTTATACCGACTGAGGTGGAAGGGTTGCCACCACCTGAATTGACGAAAAACTGAAAAAATGAAAAAAACTGTCAGATTGTCTGGTTTTTTGTTGTAATATTCTGACATCCAGCCAGTTGACTGTTATCCAACTGTCAGCCAATTGTCTGGATGGTTTGCTTATGTCAGATGTGAGGAATTCATACGACAGGAATTGCATGCGTTGGTAGAATCCAGGGAAAAGGAATAGGAGTACTACAAAATTAATATATTGGGCATGTGTCTGACAGCAATTCTGCCCAACAGGGGCAAGCACCTTGCCCCTGTTGGGTAAGCACCTTGCCCCACATGGGCAAGCATGCTGCCCATTTTTTGTATAAAAGCAATCACTGTGTTCTTGTATGAATTAGAGTGTAGTGTGGAGATGACGATGCAAACGTTTGCATCGTTTTTTCATGCGTTTTTCACTTTTCGGATTATTTACATATTTAATAAGTTCCTAACTTTGCCAACGCTAAAGAGTCAATAAAAGTGAGAATTATCATAGCCTTGCAAAAAATGCAGGACATATAGCATAATCACGTAAGTCAAAAATGACGCTAACATTATAGTAACAATGAAAAAATCAGTGAAAAGCCTGTTGACTCTCCTGTTGCTTCTGGGAGTAACGTTGGAGATGAAGGCGGCAGATGTATATCTGCTTACAGCCCAAACAATCAATGGTATCGTTGGTAAGTATGAAGTGCCAAGCAACCATAAGCTTGCTCCGAGCACTTCTTATGGCAGCAATGTGTATTCCCTTAACATCACTTCCATGCCCGCAACGGGATTCTCGTTCCGTATCGGAGTGTCAGGGTGGAGTAATCAGATGCAGCCTACAGTCAATGATGCTCCGCTTACGATAAACGAGGAAGGAACACAAAATCCCACCTCTTATTCTATAGACAGCGGCTGTTATGGAAGCAGCAATGCCTGGAAAGTAAGCTATACTGCGGACGAATATGAATATCTCACGGTTAATGTGGACATCACAGAAGGCTCGACGCGCCGCGTATGGATAGAAGGAAAGAAGAAAACTTCCGCAGGAGGAAGCGATGAGCCTGTTGCACAGTCAACAGATGTCGAACCGGGTTACTATCTCGTGGGCAATTTCTTCTCAGAACATAATGTCGGCGGAAAAGTTAATCCGGGAGGCGACGGCGCAACGATAGACTATACAAAACATGTGTATTTCAAATTCGAACAGCAAAATGACAATAGCTATGCGTTCAGCATCCCGGCATGCCTCACGGCACATGCACAGATTCTTGCTGTTGACGATTATGGCAATAAGATGGTTTTCGGACCGGGAAGTGTGTTCGGACTGCACGGAGCAAAGAATGGAACCGCTCTGCCCGTAACAAACGGTACGGTAGGAACTATGGGGGAAACACCTACGGCAGGCTGCACTTTCCTTAAAGGCTCCGCAACATTAGCAGAGGACAACAACTACTGGGATCTCGTGACCCGCAATGACGGAGCGATCGACGACGATGGCATGTATACCTTCAGCTTCACGCTTGACGGCAAGGGAAACCCCTCCGACTGGCAGGTGAAACACGATGCCAAGACCCGTGTGTCTTATATCCTTGGTGACATGAAAGGGGCAACGGCGCAGCCGCTCTACAATAAGCGCGCAAGTGACAAGGGCGACTACGACAACAATATGTATGCTTCGCTCTATTTTAACGGATCGAACGGTTATTGGGGAATAGGATATATAGTGAATGATTTGAGCAATGAAAATAGTGATCAGTTTAAACAGGCACAAAAGGCTACGCCCGATATTCATATCACACAGAGCTTGAAGAATGATAAATCCGGAACTCACAATAAGCTCTTCTTCCTCGGCAATGGAGGATATGACTATACTTCTTCATATAAGTACCGCGACAAGGTCTGGCCTAACCAGAAACCTTTCTCCCTTAATCTGCATGGTATAAAGAGAGTTGAGTATAATCCCACTCGTGGCGATAATGGCCTGGTGGTGGAAGACGGCAGTTACGGCATGTCGGGCAGTATATATATTGACGGTGCTAACCAAGCCGACTTCACGATAACTACCATGTCCATGATAGGTGATGCTGTGGGAGGAACTTATGATGCGAAAACTGGCAAGTGGAATTATACTTCTAAGGCAGGAGACATGGAGTATGACGCCAATGAGCGTTGCTTCTCGTTGACGATATCTACCGAAGACGAAAAATACGCCAAATCGCATTTCAGGTTCGTTGCCAACCATGACGCAGCGCAGAACTGGGGCGAGACAAACGATAATGTGACAAACAATAAGGGACTTGCCAGACCTACTTATAATGATGACGCCGATCATGACAATCACTCTTGTATGGTTGACGATCCGAACGATGTGCAGCATCGTACGACTGCCAGAGAGAACGAGGCAGCCTCCGAAATCAGTAGGGATATTCTCTGGAACCGTCCCGCAGGAATCTGGAGGATAAAGTTTTACCCTGGGCTCGACAAGACCGGAAAGGATGTATCCTACTACACCATAACAGGAACAAAAGTCGTCAAGATGCCTTTCACCTATCGCGTAAGGAGGTTTATCCGTACGTATAGCAACAGTGTTGCAATGGAACCCGCAAAAGACAATGTGAAGGTGTATGCGGCATATAAGTACGGTACACCTGCAAATCCAAAAAACCCACAATCACAGGGCACGGTTTATCTTCGTGAACTCAAGTATATTCCGGCAAATATGGGAGTTGTGCTCGTGGGTGAGGTGCCTGCGGGCGAATACACAGACGGCGCTAAAGTGGATTTCTATTTGAAAGAGAAAACGGATGAATTTGTTGACAAATACGAAGATTTGTGGATAAAGGCAGCCCAGTATACAAATGATAAGTGGAACAACTATCTCGTGCCGACAGTCTCGGCTATCGACAATCTTGGAAATGCTGATACCGACGATAATGGGAAAATACTCCACCGTTACTTCGGACTTGGAAACTTCCATTCCACAAAATATTACACGGAGAATCTGACAGGAGACGACTATATCGGTTTCTTCCGCCTTACGCAGAAAGGCAGAAGCGGTGCCAACAAGGCTTACCTGAGTGTTCCGGCAAATAAAACCATTGATGGCGGAGTGGGAGCTACGTACGGCTATATCGACTTTAACGGACAGTTCCTCGGGAATGAGACGGACCTGAACAATCAGTCGCTTGCCAAGATGGCTATTGTCTTCGACGACGAAGACAATGGCGGAACAACGACTGCCGTAAGAGAAGTGAAGATGGATACTGCAGACGCCGACGCATCGTTCTATACCCTTCAGGGAGTAAAGGTGTCACGTCCTGTCAAAGGAGTGTATATCCATAATGGAAAGAAATTCATCAAATAAAATTTGCGACTCATGAAAAAATATATAAAACCAGAGGTTAAGGTGTATAGAACCCAAGTTGAGTCTTTGCTTGCTGCCGAAAGCGGAGGACAATTTATTGAAGGTGATGCAAAGAGACATAACAATTCTCTCTTTGATGAAGAAGACGATGACAGTCAGACTGACAAGGGCAGTCTTTGGGATTACGACTGGAATAATATGAGATAACAATAGGTTATAGTTGTCTTAAGGTAAGTTTGTTAGCGCGAGACAGTCTATAGGAGCTTTTGCGGATGCTTTTCTCCCCAAAGGACTCTTGTAGATTGTCTCTTTTTTTATCCCTACTTGCTTATAATACGGATATTTTGTCTAAATTTGCAAAGGAACATTATATGTCGGTAAATAAGCAATAGTGATAACAGCAAAAAAAGAATATGAAAAACAGAATTACAGAACTTTTCGGAATAGAATATCCCGTGATACAGGGAGGAATGGTGTGGTGTAGCGGTTGGCGACTGGCTGCAGCAGTGAGCGAAGCCGGCGGACTGGGACTCCTCGGTGCCGGGTCCATGCATCCCGAAACGCTTCTCGAACATATACGCAAGATGAAAGAGGCTACCCGGAAACCATGGGGCATCAACCTGCCGCTGATGTATCCGGAGATAGACACTCTGATAGACATGATAATAGCCGAGGGGGTGAAGATAGTTTTCACCTCGGCAGGCAGTCCTAAGAAATATACCGCCCGCTTCCATGCCGCCGGCATCAAGGTGGCACACGTGGTGTCGAGCAGCAAGTTCGCAGCCAAATGCGAAGAAGCCGGCGTAGACGCCGTGGTGGCAGAAGGCTTTGAGGCAGGAGGACACAACGGCAGGGAGGAGACCACCACTATGGTGCTCATCCCGCAGGTGCGCCGCGCCACCACGCTGCCGCTCGTGGCAGCCGGCGGAATAGCCTCCGGCGAGGCGATGCTCGCAGCCGAAGCGTTGGGAGCAGAGGGAGTGCAGTGTGGCACGGTGTTCGCCATGAGCCGGGAGAGCTCGGCTGCCGATGCCTTCAAAGACCGCTGCGCCTCGCTGCAGGAAGGCGACACGATGCTCTGTCTGAAGAAGCTGGCTCCGACCAGAATGATAAAGAATCCGCTCTACGACGAGATAAAGACTGCCGAAGACAATGGCGCCGATGCCGAGGCGCTGAGAGGCATTCTCGGTAAGGCGGCATCGAAACGCGGCATCTTCGAGGGCGACCTCGACAGAGGAGAACTCGAAATCGGTCAGGTGGCGTCGGCGGTAAAGGAGATACAGACAGCTGCACAGATAGTGGAGCGCATGATGGGCGAATATGCCGATGCACGCAAGCGGATATTGGGATAAAAGGCAAGGCGGAAAACGAATAAAAGGGAAATTTCTCCGTTATTATAATTGATGATGGAATAAATTTGCTACATTTGCAATTTGTAATCCGGCTTTGCGTGGATTATCACGCACAAGTAATTCGTATCACACCATAAAAGAAAAAACTCTCTGACAGAACAGTATATCATGAAGGAAGACAACAAGGACAATATTCTCAAACGCATAAAATACCCCGATGAACTGAGAAAACTGCCTGTGGAGCAGTTGCCGGAGGTATGTGATGAGTTGAGGGCAGACATCCTGAAGGAACTGTCGGTGAATCCCGGACACCTCGCTTCGAGTCTCGGTGCGGTGGAGATGACCGTAGCTCTACACTATGTGCTCAACACGCCGTATGACAGACTCGTATGGGACGTGGGCCATCAGGCTTACGGACATAAGATTCTCACGGGCAGACTCGACAGCTTCTGCACTAACCGTAAACTCGGCGGACTGCGACCGTTCCCCTCACCGGAGGAGAGCGAGTATGACTCTTTCATGTGCGGACACGCATCAAACTCCATATCGGCGGCGCTTGGAATGGCGGTGGCTGCCAGGCAGACGGGCCACGACGACAGACACGTGGTGGCGATAATCGGCGACGGAGCGATGAGCGGCGGACTGGCTTTCGAGGGACTCAACAACGTGTCGACGACGCCAAACGACATGATTATCATCCTCAACGACAACAATATGAGCATCGACCGCAGCGTGGGCGGAATGAAGCAGTATCTGTTGAGGCTCAACACCAGCGAGACTTACAACAAACTGAGATATAAGGCAGCCAAATGGCTGCACTCCAATGGTATGCTCGATGACGAGAGACGCAAATGCATCATACGGCTGAGTAATGCGCTGAAGTCGGCGATAAGCCATCAGCAGAACATCTTCGAGGGGATGAACATACGGTATTTCGGACCCTTCGACGGACACGACGTGGTGGAGCTCGTGCGCACGCTGCGCCAGCTGAAAGACATGAAAGGACCGAAGCTGCTGCATCTGCACACCATAAAAGGACACGGATACGCACCGGCTGAAAAGGCCGCCACCATCTGGCACGCTCCGGGCAAATTCGACCTCGACACAGGGCTGCGCATAAAGACAGAGGACGGCACCGAACCGGCAAAGTTCCAGGACGTGTTCGGAAACACGCTTCTCGAACTCGCTAAAGAGAACAAGCGCATCGTGGGAGTGACGCCGGCGATGCCTACGGGATGCTCGCTGAACATCATGATGAAGGAGATGCCGGAGAGAACCTTCGACGTGGGAATCGCCGAGGGTCACGCCGTGACATTCTCCGGAGGAATGGCAAAGGACGGGCTGCAGCCTTTCTGCAATATATACAGTGCTTTCGCACAGAGGGCATACGACAATATCATACACGACGTGGCGATACTGAACCTGCCCGTGGTGATCTGTCTCGACAGGGCAGGACTGGTGGGAGAAGACGGTGCCACACATCATGGAGCCTTTGATATGGCGGCTCTCAGACCGGTGCCGAACATCACTCTCGCCTCACCGATGAACGAGCACGAACTGCGCCGGCTCATGTATACGGCACAGCTGCCCGGCAAGGGTACATTCGTGATACGCTATCCGAGGGGTAGGGGAGTGCTCGCCGACTGGCATTGTCCGCTGGAAGAAGTGAAGGTGGGCACGGGACGCAAGTTGCGCGACGGCGACGACATCGCCGTGCTGTCGGTGGGACCTGTGGGAAACAACGTGGTGAAGGCTGTCGAAATGATGGAAAACGACGGCGATGGCATATCCGTGGCACACTACGACATGCGCTTCGTGAAGCCGCTCGACGAGAACCTGCTCAAGGAGGTGGCGGCGAAGTTCAAGCATGTCATCACCGTGGAAGACGGAGTGCGCGAAGGCGGTTTCGGTTCGGCGGTGATAGAATGGATGGAAGACAACGGGCAGCATCTTGATATTGTGCGTCTCGGACTGCCAGACCATTTCGTGGAGCATGGCACCGTGGCACAGCTGCAAAGTATCGTAGGCATTGATGCCGAAGGCATACGCCGCACGATAAAGGAAACACTCAGGAAGTAAACAAACAGAAATACATAATGAAGATAATCATTGCGGGAGCATACGCGATAGGTTCGCATCTGGCGAAACTGCTATCGAGAAACAATCAGGACATCGTGCTTATCGACGACGACGAGCAGCGGCTTGAGAATATCAGCTCCGACTACGACATACTGACGATGCACGCCTCGCCGACGAGTCTGGCGGCACTGAAAAATGCGGGAGCGGCAGACGCCAACCTGTATATCGCCGTGACGCCCGACGAGAATCTCAATATGAACAGCTGTGTCATGGCGAAGGCTATCGGAGCCAAGAAGACCGTGGCAAAGGTGAACAACTATGAGTTCGTGGAGCCGGAGATGGCAAAGTTTTATGAGAAACTGGGCATCGACTCGCTTATCTATCCTGAGAACCTCGCCGCATACGATATCGTGAACGGACTGAAAATGAGCTGGGTGCGCCAGAGATGGGACGTGCACGGAGGGGCTCTCGTGATGCTCGGCATAAAACTGAGGGAGACCTGCGAGATTCTCGACCGTCCGCTGAAAGAACTCTGTAAGCCCGACTCGCCATACTATATCGTGGCGATACGCCGCGACGGCGACACCATCATACCGGGAGGTAATGATGTGCTGAAGATGTACGACCTCGTTTACTTCATGGTGACGAAGCAGTATATACCCTACGTGAGGAAAATCGTGGGCAAGGAGCATTATGCCGACGTGAAGAACGTGATGATAATGGGTGGTGGCGACACTGCCGTGAGGGCACTGAAGAACATGCCGGAATACATGAACGTGAAGCTGATGGAACACGACGTGGAGCGCTGTGATTATCTCAACGACCAGATTGACGACCAGCGGGTGATGGTGATAAACGGCGACGGACGTGACCTGCAGCTGCTCAACGAGGAGGGAATACACACCACGCAGGCTTTCGTGGCGCTCACGAGCAATGCCGAGACGAATATCCTGGCTTGTCTCACGGCGAAGCGCATGGGAGTGAGAAAGACCGTGGCGGCGGTGGAAAACCTCGACTATGTGAACATGGCGGTGAGTCTCGACATCGGAACCATCATCAACAAGAAGGCTATCGCTGCCAGTCATATCTATCAGATGATGCTCGACGCAGAGGTGAACAATGTGCGCTTCCTGATGACGGCAAACGCTGATGTGGCTGAGTTTACGGCACATCCGGAGTCGAAAGTGACTAAGAAAAGGGTGTTTGAACTCGGACTGCCGAAAGGTGCCACCATCGGAGGACTCGTGCGCAACGGAGAGGGACACCTCGTGTCGGGTGGTACGCAGATAGAGGCTGGCGACATCGTGGTGGTGTTCTGCTATAACGTGAGGATGGAGAAACTTGAGAAATTCTTCAAGTGATGACATCCCTCAAGGCTCTTTGGCTTATTATCAGTCAAGAGGAATATTGTAGTCATAAGATATGAATCATATAAAGAAATGTTGAATTTCAAGCTTATATATAAGATATTGGGACAGCTCCTCTTCCTTGAGGCATTGCTGATGTCGCTGTGTCTCGCCATGGCTCTGTTTTATAGAGAAGACGATGCCATGGCGTTTGCCATATCCATTGCCATCATCGTGGGGTCTGGCTTTATGCTGAAATACAAGGGTCGCATGGCGGAAAACAGTATGAACCGCCGTGACGCCTATCTGCTCGTCACGCTGACTTGGGCGCTTTTCAGCTTCTTCGGAGCATTCCCGTTCACCATCAGCGGATATATCTCAGACTATACCGACGCCTTCTTCGAGACGATGTCGGGATTTACCACTACGGGAGCCACCATCATCGATGATGTTGAGGCTCTGCCTCATGGACTGCTCTTCTGGCGGTCGATGACGCAATGGATCGGTGGATTGGGAATAGCGTTCTTCACCATCGCCATCCTGCCGTCGCTCGTGGGCGGAAGCATAAGGGTGTTTGCAGCGGAGTCTACCGGACCGATAAAGAGCAAGGTGCATCCGCGAATATCGTCGAGCGCAAAGTCGATATGGCTCGTATATCTGTTGCTGACATTGAGTTGTGCCGTGTGTCTGTATCTGGGAGGAATGAACCTCTTTGACTGTACCAACTACTCTATGAGTATTACTGCGACGGGGGGCTTCGCACCCTATAATGACAGTACCGGACATTTCCACTCGGCATTCATCGATTATACCACAATAGCCTTCATGTTCCTGTCTGGAACAAACTTCACGCTCTTGTATCTTACCTTCTTCAAGCGTAAGTTCCTGTCGCTGTTCCAGAATTCGGAATTCAAGCTCTATGTGCTCGTGGTGTCGCTTGCCACGATGGGAATAATGTATTTCCTGATACGCTTCAACGGTTATGACATGGCGAATGCCCTCAGAAGCGCGTTGTTCCAGGTGGTGTCGTTCATCACTACAACGGGAGTCTCCAACGACGATGCCGGCAAATGGCCGCATATCACGTGGGTCATCCTCAGCATCTGTATGTTCATCGGAGCATGTGCCGGCAGTACGAGCGGTGGTTTCAAGAGTGTCAGAGGCGTGATATTGTTCAAGGTGGTGCGCAACGAACTTCGTCGTATCCTTCATCCAAAGGCAGTATTGCCGGTGAGGGTGAACGGCAATTTGGTGAGCAGTTCGGCACAGGTCACGCTGCTCGTGTTCTTCGCCCTGTATATGGCGTTGTGTATCTTTGCATACTTCTGTCTGATATGTATGGGAGTGGACAGCACAAACTCCATCACTATCGCCATGAGTTGTGCGAGCAACGTGGGACCGACGCTGGGACTGGAAATCGGACCTACCGCGTCGTGGAATATCCTGCCTGCCGTGGGCAAGTGGATTTGTTCCGTGCTGATGCTGATGGGCCGACTGGAGATATTCAGCGTCGTAGTGCTGTTCACCCGTGGTTTCTGGAAGGACAGATAACCCATGATATGAAAGAAAACATGCGTTTTCCGGTAGAGGGGGATGCAATGTTTTGATGCTTTTGGAGTTATGATAGCATAAGGAAACTTGTCAATCTTAATAATAACAAATAACAAAACGAAAAGAGAAATGAAGAAATACCTGTTTATGCTTTTTGCCCTTTGCGCTGTAGCGTTTACGGCATGTAGTGATGATGATGATGATTCAAAGGTGTTGCCGGTGCTCGACCCCAACAACACTGATGTCTACATCAATGCTGAAGGTGGAGAGGCTTCCGTAACGGTGAAAAACGCCAAGGAACTCAATATCGTGCAGATAAACGACAAGACTACCGACGACAAGGGAAAGACAAAGGAAACTAACGTGAAGAGCGTGGAAAACGGCAAACTGGCTGACACCAAGAATGTTACAGAGGGCGGATGGTTCACGGCAAAGGTGGTGAACGATGGCGAAGGATACCGTCGTATCGTATTCAACGCACAGCCTTATAGAGATTTTGAGAAGAATCGCGTGAAGTTTATACATGTCACTTGCGGTGACAATATGTATGGTATCGCTTTCAGACTCATTCAGCGCAAGGCCGTTGAGAAGAAATGACTAATTGCTGTTCTATAGTCGGTTGACCAATCCTTAATCAGCCTGATGACCGATTACGGTTAGTAGCAGTCAGGACGTTACTTTAACCCAAAACGGTCATTAGACCGTTCAATGGTAGTATTTTATAACTGCTTGCAGT
>OGJX01000104.1_pt1 | contig 96879 bp, 53 predicted proteins | sample 1572381 | NCBI WGS metagenome assembly OGJX01 (sample SAMEA2582085, study PRJEB24529) | metagenome | biome: Human gut stool | place: China | collected 2011
GTCCTAAGGTATTGGATGACAAGTTCCAGAACACCACAGATTATATCACTGCCGGAGCATACAATCCAAACAACGGGTCAGCTCTCGGCAAGTTCCAGTCAGCCATGCAGATTCGTCGTTCTTCTAACCTCAACTGCATCAACTCTGTAGCCTTAGGCTGGCCTATCGGTTTGATTGTTGATGGTGAGAAGGGTGAAACCGTGAAGGATGCCAAGGATGGCAAGTTCAAGCTTCAGAATGTATATTTCGCAGGTATGGATGCCGTTGGTACTGATGCCAACAAGAAGTATGAGGATTATCTCTACGATGCTGCAAAGAAGCAGGATATCGACAAGAATCAGAAGTCATACAGCAACACCTTCTTCTTCTCAGAGCAGAGCAACAAGTATTTTGATTCATGGACTTCATTGGTTGGTGCAGATGGCTATACTCCTATCGCAGGAAGCCCATTGCTTGGTGCCGCAAGTTTCGCTGGCTGGACAGGTTTCGACACCGTAACCTACATTGGAGCCTTTGATGGCAGCAACAACTGGATGAATGGTTGGACCAACTTTGATCCTCAGAATGCTAAGTACTAGAAAAAGATTAGTACCGGAACAAGAATTAGAATTGCTAATTTCTATTTTGACTATAAGGTTTTCTTTTATTGGGGCATGGCGCAGTGATTTGCGCCATGCTTTTTTTGTGGCGCATAAGATTATATACATGGAGGTTAGTCCTAAAGGTTACTACAACAACATTAGTGTTATATATAAAGTGAACACCAATAAATAACAAAGGAGTGATGAAGTTGGATTTTCAACAACATCTCTCCATTTTTTACTTTTTTTATTGCAAAAAAAGAATGATATTGCGAAGGAATAGCTATCTTTGCAATTTTATAATAAAATCGCATAAGTATGCCAACAAACAAGAATGCTCAACTAAGATATAAGATAATGGACAGATGGTTCAGTAACTTTAAAATGTAAGACAATGAAACAAAATATTATAGACCGTATCAATCATTTGGCTAACGAAAAGGAGCCTTTCCTTTTTGTCGTCAACTATGCAGGTTCGGAAGCATACATACGGAAGCTGTCTGAAATAGCTATCGGTGAATGCCTTTATGACTTTGAGGGTATAACCAATGTAAAACGGCAGTCACTCTCTTCGGTTACCAAACATCCGACGTGGAAAGTGTTTGAGCCAAATTTTGAAGATTACACGAAAAGTTTTGAAACCGTCAAAAGCAACATCCTGCGTGGAAACTGTTATCTTGCCAACCTTACTTGTAAGGTGGCTGTGGACTGCAACCTTACGTTTGAGGACATCTTCCTACGTGCTAAAGGCAAGTATAAGATTCTACTAAAAGACAATAATAGCAATAGGCAGTTCGTGTGTTTCTCGCCGGAAACATTCGTGAGGATAAAGAACGGAATGATATTTTCTTATCCGATGAAAGGAACCATTGACGCGTCCTTACCCGAAGCAGAGCAAGTGTTGATGAGCGACAAAAAAGAAGCTGCCGAACATGCTACCATTGTGGATCTGATTCGAAATGACCTTAGCCGTGTGGCAGAGCATGTAAGGGTGGATAAATACCGCTATATTGATGTGCTCCATACCAATAAGGGGAATATTCTCCAGACCAGTTCCGAAATAAGCGGCAAGTTGCCAACTGGTTATCAAAAGCACATCGGAAACATATTGGATGCAATGTTGCCCGCAGGTTCCATAACAGGTGCGCCAAAGGACAAGACTATGGAAATAATCCACGAAGCGGAAGACTATGACCGTGGATTCTATACAAGAATCATGGGTATATATAATAATGGTGAACTCAACTCGGCTGTAATGATACGCTTTCTTGAAAATGACGGTATAGGAACGTATTTCAAGGCAGGAGGAGGCATTACTTCGAAGAGTGATTGCAGAAAAGAATATGAGGAAGTGTTACAGAAAGTATATCTTCCTTTTGAATAGAACTGATTTTAATATGGCACAGCAATTCGTAGAGACAATAAAGATTGTGAATGGAAAGACACAAGCTCTTGCATACCATCAGGAAAGAATGGAAAGAACGATCTGTAAGTTCTTTCCTTCATTATGCAATGCGTCCATGCCTTCATTGGAAAAACTGATAAATCCAACGGAAAGTATGGATTTTTACAAGGCGAGAGTGGTGTATGGCGAACAAGGTGTTGAAGCAGTAGAATATGCTCCGTATTTTATTCGAAACATAAACTCACTTCAAGTGCTCGCAGACGACACGATAACGTATGACTACAAAAGTACCGACCGCAGTCGCCTCAATGCCTTGGTCGCACAGAAAGGAAACTGTGACGACATCATCATCGTCAAACATGGACTTTTAACGGATACCTCATTCACGAACCTTGCCATATTTGACGGCAAACATTGGGTGACTCCCAGACATCCCTTATTGCCAGGCACAAAAAGAGCCGCACTATTGGACAAGGGAATGATACAAGAAGCAGATATTACATTGGAAGATTTGCGAAATGCCAACAAGGTAAGTCTTTTTAATGCAATGATTGACTTTGGTGAAATAGAAATAGCAATAGAGAATGTCCACTTTTGAACATTCTCTATTTCTTCTGATATACAAGATATTTTATGGTTGTAGCGAATATGGCTACTAAAATATTTGGCGTTATCAAATAAATACCCTATCTTTGCAACCGCAAGAGTTGTTTGAACCATTATGCAAAGTAAAGCAGGCAGAAGTAGCCTGACTTTCGCTAAATCGTTACCATAAATAAAACAGTCGAAACAACTATGCTGATTATTAGACTGATACAACTTTTTTGATTATCATTGGCAAAGATAATGCAAGGCGTGATAAGCGCAAAGCGAAACCTTCAAAAAACTTCGTGTTTCCAATCTTTTATATATAACAAACCCGTTGGCGGAATTAAGTTAATCGATATGAGTAAAAGTTGCCATAACGCTGATTTTCAGTAAAAACCAAGAATTTCACAAAAACTGTCAGACCATCTGGTTTTTCATCGTAATACTCTGACAAACAGGTAGTTGACTATCTGGCAATTGTCAGCCAACTGTCTTGATGGTTTGCTGATGAAAGAAAATGTCAGATGTGGCGAATTCAGAAGACAGGAATCGTATGCGCTGACAGAATTCCGGAAATAGGAACATGGGTGTTACAACATTAACTTTTGGGCAGATGCCTGACTGCAATTCTGCCCATCCGGGGCAAGCAGCGTGCCCCGGATGGGTAAGCACCGTGCCCCAGTTGGGCAAGCACCGTGCCCAATTTTAATCCAAATCGGTCATTAGGGCCTGCTTGTAGTTTGTATTTTTCGAAGATGATGTTACATATATTTTTTCTTCCCTCTTTTTTCCATTATCTTCACCTATATGCCGCCTGCATAAAAATACATGGGATGGGAAATCGTTTGCCATACCATTCCAGTTGCCATTTTCTGAAACCATTCCAAAGTCCTATAGTAGCCATAAATATATGGAGTTTGCTGTGGAAATCGGATTTTCATATAAATTGCATATATATAAATAATGGTATATTTTCTTTGATGTCGGTCAAGAAAACAGACTTAGAAAGGTGTAAATTGTAACCAAAGGATTGCAAACGTTTACGTAGTTTTTGGGGATAAAACTTATAGATTATTTGTTTTAAATCAATTCTTGTGATACCTTTGCATCAACAAACACTGATTTTCAGAATTACATGCTACATTAATACTAACAGCTAAGACATTCAAAAATGATGAAAAAGGGCTTCGACGTGGTGTCGAGGCCCTTTTGAGTAGTACGCCCGGCATGAGTATTGTTCTGAAATCTTAAAACATGCAAGCCCCGGTGACTTTTTGGGGTTAAGCAATTTCTATTCTTTGTCTTTTTTCCTTGTATTCCTTATCCGTGGTATAAAAATGTTATGAATGATGTTGTTTTCGTAACAAAATTTCGTATTATGAAATAAATAACTGTCATTATATTTGCGTGTTTTAAAATGTTGTTTTACTTTTGCAACCGCAAACACGAATACACTTGTATATTGCTATTGATTGTTGCAATTTTTAAACAAAGTGTTAGAGAGGATTGAGAAAAAGCCGTGTTGGCTTGTAAATAAAAGAAATAGATTCTTCGGGTAGAAAGTTGTTTAAAGGTATCAACCAAACATTATAATATGGACGCAAAACAAGGATTGTATGCCTCAGCCTACGAGCACGATGCGTGCGGCGTGGGTATGGTGGTAAACATACATGGAGGCAAAAGTCATGAGTTGGTGGATAATGCTCTGCGCGTGTTGGAGAACATGCAACACCGTGGTGCCGAAACTCGTGACAAGACAGGTGACGGTGCTGGCATTATGGTGCAGATTCCTCACGAGTTTATTCTGCTGCAAGGCATTCCGGTGCCCGAAAAGGGGCGTTATGGAACTGGCGTGGTGTTCCTTCCGAAAGAAGAGAAGCTGCAGAACAAGATTCTGAACATCATGATTGAGGAGATCGAACGTGACGGTCTGGAACTGATGCATCTGAGAAACGTGCCCGTCAACGAAGATGTACCGGGTGTGGCAGCACGCGAAGTGATGCCCGACATACGCCAGATATTTGTGGCGCCAATGCCGTCACTCTCTACCGCTTCGGAAGGTGAAGAAACCGTTTCGCTTGAGACAAAACTTTATAAAGTGAGAAAGCGCATCGAACGCAGAATCTTGCCGCTCGGCATCGATTCCTTCTATATCTGCTCTTTGTCATCAAAGAACATCGTTTATAAGGGAATGCTCACCAGCGGACAGCTGCGCCGCTTCTATCAAGACCTTACCAATCCCTATTTCACATCAGGACTGGCGCTTGTGCACAGCCGCTTCTCCACCAATACATTCCCGAAATGGAAACTGGCACAGCCCTTCCGCCTGCTCTGCCATAACGGTGAGATAAACACCGTGCGAGGCAACCGCGCATGGATGAAGGCACGAGAGAGCGTGCTCAGTTCGGGAGCATTGGGCGACATCAAGGACATCCTGCCCATCGTGGAGGATGATATGAGCGACTCGGCTTCGCTCGACAACGTGTTCGAGTTTCTGATTATGAGCGGAATGAGTCTGCCTCAGGCAATGGCAATCCTCGTGCCGGAGTCGTTCAACGACAAGAACCCTATATCAGAAGACCTCAAGGCTTTTTATGAGTATTACTCCATCTTGATGGAGCCATGGGACGGACCGGCAGCGCTGATGTTCTCCGACGGACGGTATGCAGGCGGTATGCTCGACCGCAACGGCCTTCGTCCGTCACGCTATACTATAACCAAGAGTGGCATGATGGTGGTGGCAAGCGAGGTAGGCGTAATGGACTTCGAGCCATCCAACGTGGTCAGCAAGGGCCGTCTCGAACCAGGCAAGATACTGCTTATCGACACAGAGAAAGGCAAGATATATTATGACGGCGAGATAAAAGACAAGCTTGCCCATGAGCATCCCTATCGCCAGTGGCTTTCTACTGGCCGCATCCAGCTGGAGAATCTCAGGAGTGGTCGCAAGGTGGCAAACTCCGTTGACGACTACGACACCAAGTTGCGTGCTTTCGGTTTCGGAGAAGAAGACATCGAGCACACCATCATACCGATGTGTACCAAGGGCCAGGAGCCTGTGGCAGCCATGGGTAATGACACGCCGCTCGCCGTATTGAGCGAGCGTCCGCAGCTGTTGTTCAATTATTTCCGTCAGCAGTTCGCACAGGTCACCAACCCTGCCATCGACCCAATCCGTGAGGAGCTGGTAATGTCGCTTACAGAATACATCGGTCGGGTGGGTAGCGGAATCCTTACACCGGACGAGAGCAACTGCAAGATGGTGCGCCTGCCACAGCCGGTGCTCACCAATACCGAGCTCGACCTGCTTTGCAATATCCGCTACAAGGGATTCAACACCGTGAAGCTGCCGATGCTCTTCGATGTGGAGAAAGGCGAAAGCAGTCTTCGCAGCGCCCTCGACAATCTGTGCAGGAAAGCGGAAGAGAGCGTGGATGAGGGCGTAAACTATATCATTCTCACCGACCGCGACATCGACGGCAAGCACGCTGCCATTCCTTCGCTTCTCGCTGTCAGCGCCGTACACCATTATCTTATCTCCGTGGGCAAGCGCGTCCAGACCGCCATCATCGTGGAGAGCGGCGAGATAAGAGAGGTGATGCATGCCGCCCTGCTGCTCGGCTATGGAGCCAGCGCCATCTGTCCATACATGACCTTCGCCATTATAGACCATCTGGTCGCCACCCATAAGATTCAGGAAGAATACCACACCGCCGAGCAGAACTACATCAAGGCTGTTGACAAGGGGCTGAAGAAGATAATGTCAAAGATGGGCATCTCCACCATCCGTTCTTACCGTGGTGCCAAGATATTCGAGAGTATCGGTATTTCAGAAGCATTGCTCAGAAAACATTTCGGCACGGAGATAAGCACCATCGGAGGTATCGGACTGAAGGATATCGCAAGAGAATACACAGAGCTCAACCAGGCAGCTTTCTTCCCCTCTCCTGTAGTGAAGGCAGAAGAGAAGTATTTCCTACCTAACAACGGCCTTTTCAGTTATAGAAAAGACGGCATAGAGCATGCCTGGAACCCCGAGACTATCACCAAGCTGCAGCTCGCCACACGCTTGGGCAGCTATAAGCAGTTCAAGGAGTGGGCGGCAATCGTCGACACCCATACCGCTACGGGAGATGCCGAAAAGGGCGAGCGCCCCATCTTCCTCCGCAATCTGCTCACCTTCAAGAAGGCAGCCACGCCGACACCGCTCGACGAGGTGGAACCGGTGGAGAGCATCGTTCGCCACTTCGTCACAGGAGCCATGTCGTTCGGAGCGCTCAGCATCGAGGCACACGAGGCACTTGCCCTGGCAATGAACCGTCTCGGTTCACGAAGCAATACGGGAGAGGGCGGCGAGGACAACGCCCGCTACCACACCGAGGTAGACGGCGTGTCGCTCAGCAGCAAGACCAAGCAGATTGCCTCAGGCCGTTTCGGCGTTACAGCCGAATATCTTGTCAATGCCGAAGAACTTCAGATCAAGGTGGCGCAGGGCGCAAAGCCTGGTGAAGGCGGACAGTTGCCCGGCTTTAAGGTGAACAAGATCATTGCCAAGACACGTAATGCCATTCCTGGAATCACGCTCATCTCGCCACCGCCACATCACGACATTTATTCAATCGAAGACCTTGCCCAGTTGATTTTCGACCTCAAGAATATCAATCCCACCGCCGCAGTCAGCGTGAAGCTTGTTGCCGAGAGCGGTGTGGGCACCATTGCCGCCGGTGTGGCAAAGGCAAAGGCAGACCTCATCGTCATCTCAGGAGCTGAGGGCGGCACGGGTGCAAGTCCGGTATCGTCGATGCGCTTTGCCGGTATCTCGCCGGAAATCGGACTTGCCGAGGCACAGCAGACACTGGTGCTCAACGGTCTGCGCGACCAGGTCCGCCTGCAGACAGACGGCCAGCTCAAGACTGCACGCGATGTAATCATCATGGCAATGCTTGGCGCCGACGAATTTTCTTTCGGCACCCTGCCGCTCATCGTGCTCGGCTGTCTGATGATGCGCAAGTGCAACACCAATACATGTCCTGTAGGTGTGGCAACGCAAGACGAGACCCTGCGTGCCAAGTTCCGCGGACGTGCCGAATACGTGGTCAACTTCTTCACATTCCTTGCCCAGCAGACGCGCGAGTATCTGTCAGAACTCGGCGTAAGACATCTTAAGGACATCATCGGCCGCACAGACATGATAGAGGTCATTCCGCAGGACAAGTCGTCAAAGTTGGGAACCATCGACTTCAGCCGGCTGCTCCACCGTCCCGACACGGACAAGGCACTCCATTGGGACCGTAGCGAATTCACAAAGGTCAGCGGCGTGAAGGATGAAGACATCATCAGTGCCTGTGAGAAGGCGATAGAGAACAAGGAGGAGGTGAATCTTGACTACGCCATAAAGAATACCGACCGTGCAGTCACCACAATGCTCTCTGGCGTCATAGCCAAGCGTTATGGCGAGGAGGGACTGCCCGATTCCACCATCAACATTAAGTTCAAGGGATCGGCAGGCCAGAGCTTCGGAGCCTTTGCCGTCAGCGGCATCAACGTCAGACTGGAAGGCGAGGCAAACGACTACTTTGCGAAGGGACTCTCCGGCGGACGCATCAGCATTCTGCCCCCATCACGTTCGAGCGCCGACTTCGTGGCTGAAGACAATATCATTGCCGGCAACACTGGACTCTACGGAGCGACAGGTGGCGAGCTGTATGTCAACGGCCGTGTGGGCGAGCGTTTCGGCGTGCGCAATTCAGGAGCCACAGCCGTCATCGAAGGTGCCGGCGACCATTGCTGTGAGTATATGACCGGTGGCCGCATCGTGGTGCTTGGTCAGATAGGCCGCAATTTCGCCGCCGGTATGAGTGGAGGTCTGGCTTACGTTTGGGACCGTGAACATACTTTTGATTATTTCTGCAATATGGATCAGGTGGAGATATCGCTCGTCGAGGAAAGTTCGGCACGCAAGGAACTCCACGAACTCATCCGCCAGCATTACCTCTACACGGGTTCTGCCCTGGCACGCCGCATGTTGGACGACTGGAACCGCTATGTGGAGGACTTCATCCTTGTCACTCCTATCGAATACAAGCGGGTGCTGCAGGAGGAGAAGATGCGCCAGCTGGAAGAGAAGATCGCCAATATGCAATTAATAAATAACTAAGGAAGATATGGGAAAACTAAAAGCTTTCATGGAAGTGCCCAGGCTTGAAGCCGGGTATCGTCCTTTACACGAAAGAATACATGACTTTGGCGAGGTGGAGCAGACTCTCAACTCGCGTGACCGCATGGCTCAGGCAAGCCGCTGCATGGACTGCGGTGTGCCGTTCTGCCATTGGGCTTGTCCGTTGGGCAACAAGGATTCTGAATGGAACGACGCTCTCTGCAAGGGCGACTGGGAACTGGCTTATCGTCTGCTCAATGCCACAAACGACTTTCCTGAATTCACCGGACGCATCTGTCCGGCGCTCTGCGAAAAGGCTTGCGTGCTCAATCTTACAGACCACGCCCCGGTAACCAACCGTGAGAACGAGGCTGCCATAACAGAGACGGCATGGCATGAGGACTATATCAAACCGATGACCTTCCCACGCAACGGCAAGAGTGTAGCGGTGATAGGTGCCGGTCCTTCGGGCCTTGTGGCTGCCAACCGTCTTAACCGCATGGGCTACGGCGTGACCGTGTTCGACAAGAACGAAGCGGCAGGAGGTCTGCTGCGTTACGGCATTCCCAACTTCAAGCTCTCAAAGAACATCATTGACCGTAGGCTCGACATCCTCATCGAGGAAGGCATACGGTTCGTATACAATACAGTGGTGGAAGCCTCTTCATTGCCCGAAGGCTTTGACGCCTACGTCCTTGCAACAGGAACACCCGAGGCACGTGACCTCAAGAACGTGCCCGGTCGCGAACTCAAAGGTGTACACCTCGCCTTGGAACTGCTCTCGCAGCAGAACCGCGTCCTATCTGGAGCAGAGTACTCCAAGGACGAGCGTGTCACCTGCAAGGGCAAGGACGTGCTCGTCATCGGCGGCGGCGACACCGGTTCCGACTGCATAGGCACCGCCCATCGCCAGGGATGCAAGAGCGTCACACAGATAGAAATCATGCCACGCCCCGTGGAGGGTCCCGACGACCCGAAGAATCCATGGCCGAACTATCCGCGCGTGCTCAAGACCACGTCGAGCCACGAGGAGGGATGTACGCGTCGCTGGAACATCAACACACTGGAGTTCATAGGCAAGAACGGAAAGCTGTGTGGCGTCCGTGTGCAGCCCATCGACTGGCAGCCGAATCCAAAGGGAGGCCGTCCGTTGATGGTTGAGGCTGGCGACCCCGAGGTGATAAAGTGTGAGGCGTGCTTCCTCGCAATGGGATTTCTCAAGCCTCAGCACCCTGACTATCCCGATAACGTATTCGTCTGCGGCGATGCCTTGAACGGAGCCTCGCTCGTGGTAAGGGCTATGGCAAGCGGCCGCGATGCGGCGCACAAGGTGGACAGCTACCTGCAGTCAGTTTGAGAGAACAAGAAATTTTTGTAGCTTTATTTCCCCAAAAGAGAAAGATATATGTGCGGAATTGTAGCAATATTCAACGTAAAAGAACAGACGCCTGAGCTGCGCACCAAGGCTCTTGGTATGAGTAAGAAGATACGCCACCGTGGTCCAGACTGGAGCGGCATACATTGTTCGGGCAGTGCCATACTGGCGCATGAGCGTCTGAGCATCGTCGATCCTGAGAGTGGAGGTCAGCCTCTGTTCTCGCCGGATGGCAAACAGGTGCTGGCCGTCAACGGCGAGATATATAACCATAAGGAGATCAGGGCAAGATATCAGGGGCGTTATGATTTTCAGACAGGTAGCGACTGCGAGGTGATCCTTGCGCTTTACCGCGACAAGGGAATTGACTTTCTTGAAGACCTGAACGGTATTTTTGCCTTTGCCCTTTATGACGAGGAGCAGGATGCCTTCCTCATAGCCCGCGACCATATCGGAGTCATTCCTCTTTATATAGGATATAATGACGACGGAAAAGTTTTCGTGGCAAGTGAGCTGAAGGCTCTTGAAGGCGAGTGCGACCGCTATGAACCGTTCCTGCCCGGCCACTATTATTGGAGCAAGGATCCCGGAATGAAGCCTTGGTATAAGCGCGACTGGATGGAATACGACAATGTGAAGGACAATCCCGCCAGCAGCGATGCCATACGCGATAGTCTTTGTGCGGCAGTGAAACGCCAGATGATGAGCGACGTGCCGTATGGAGTGCTGCTTTCGGGCGGTCTTGACAGTAGCGTCATCAGTGCCATCACCGAGAGCTACGCCGAACGCCGTATCGAGACAGACAGCCAGAGCAGGGCTTGGTGGCCCCGTCTCCATTCGCTTGCCGTGGGACTCAAGGGAGCGCCTGACTTGGCGAAGGCGCGTCAGGTGGCTGACTATATCGGCACGGTGCATCACGAAATCAACTATACTATTCAGGAGGGATTGGATGCCCTTCGTGACGTTATCTATTTCATCGAGACCTACGATATAACCACCGTGCGTGCCTCCGTGCCAATGTATCTGCTGGCGCGCGTGATAAAGTCGATGGGCATTAAGATGGTGCTGTCGGGTGAGGGAGCCGACGAGATTTTCGGTGGCTACCTCTATTTCCACAAGGCGCCTTCGGCAGAGGAATTCCATAAGGAGACCGTACGCAAACTTTCCAAACTGCATCAGTATGACTGCCTGCGTGCCAACAAGAGCCTTTCGGCATGGGGCGTGGAAGGACGAGTGCCGTTCCTCGACAAGGAATTCCTTGACGTGGCGATGCGCACCAATCCCAAGGCAAAGATGTGCAGCATTCTCCCAGACTCCGACCCGAAGGCGTCTATGGAGAAGCGCATCGTGCGTGAGGCATTCGAGGATATGCTGCCCGAGGAGGTGGCATGGCGACAGAAGGAGCAGTTCAGCGACGGTGTGGGATATTCGTGGATAGACACTCTGAAGAAGATCACCTCTGAAGCCGTGACCGACGAGCAGATGGCACATGCTGCCGAACGTTTCCCGATAAACACGCCTCTCTGCAAGGAGGAATATTATTATCGTTCCATCTTCGAGGAGCATTTCCCCAGCGAGAGCGCAGCCCGCAGCGTTCCCCATGAGGCAAGTGTAGCTTGTTCCACAGCTGTGGCTTTGGAGTGGGACGAAGCGTGGAAGAACATGAACGACCCAAGCGGACGTGCCGTTTCCGGCGTACACGAAAACGCTTTGGTGCATTAAAAACATAGTTCTTGTTTATAAAAGTAGCCGTTTTGCAAAGTCAAGAGAACTTACTCTTGCATTGCAAAACGGCTGTTTATCTTGTTTTTATAATATCTATAATCAAATCCTTTGTTTCCGAACCTCTTTCCGAACTATTGCCATTCGTTTCCGAATTTTCACTGCATCCTTAATGGATGGGAATAGTAACCAGGAACGTCAGACGGTCATCTGTAGTTTCAAAGAAGGCACATGGTGAACCATTCTCTGCTAACAATGTTGGTATTGTAGGGACACCAGTTAAATGACCTCTGTAAAGTCAAGCTCTTTCAAGATCGGAACCGCACACATAAGACTGGAGTGTCCGTATCGGCTCAACCAAAAGGATTGGAAGCCGACAATCATTCCGCTTGCAAAAACAAAATAGAGAATCGAAACGCTATTCTCGCAACTTGCAGACCAGTTCTTGATTATTAGGAACTATGCGAAAATAACGAATTGTTTGTTTGCCAGAATCATTGGCAAAACTAGGACACTTACCATCTTGCAATACGTAAACTTCATTAACAACAAGCCCATTAGCAGAATTATGTATGCATAAAATAATTCCGCCAACAGGTGATTTTTACACAAAACCGTCAAAACATACCTTTCTTGTTATCAATTCCATCAGAGCATAGCAATGTGGTAGTGTTATTTAGCTCCAATAATCTCTTTTATTCTCTCTTCTATCTTATCCCAATCTTGGTTAAGGTTTATGGTTGTCACATGTATAATGTGATTTGTTTCCTTATACCGATAAGAAAAATCAAAATCTTCATCAATTGTTGGATACACCAAGGTTCCACTTGTGTTAAAAGTATGGGGATTATTGCTATTTTCTTGATTCATCACGTATGAAATAATTTGTGATAGATGCTCACGACGAACCTTTTCTTTTGCGCCATATTTTGTAACAAGAGTCTCTTTATAATATTTTGCATCAAGAATTTTCTTTTCTCCTGTTTGAGGATTATATAATGACACGTCAGTTTCCATTATGGGAAGAACTTCTGCTGCACGTTTGAACATCAAACCAAATGGAGTGAGCTGAAAATGAATGTACTCACGGTGAACTTGTGGAAATTGTTCCTTGCAATGTTGCTTGCAAAAGTTCATGAGGAAACGCTCAAAAATATAATTCATTTTAAACTCATCCTCTGTGAAATCAATGAATTCATATTCACCCAAAGCGTCTTTTTTCGGAAGTGTTGATTGAAATGCCAACTTGCAGACATGCAATGCCAATGAGTAAAGCCTGTTGCTTCGAACGAGTTTAACGTGGTCGAAAACTTTATTACTCAAATGAATTGTTTGGATTTGTGGAAACTTGCGTATAGCTTTATGTATGTTTTCTCGAACGCTCTTGTCTATACTTTTTAGTGTGTATAAACGTTTCAAGGTGCTATAAACTATTTGGTTGATAAGAGTGTCTTGTGAGAGTTCATCCACTTGACAATTTGTGTAGCCCAATTGCATCCTTCCACTCTTAAGTGTGGAAGAAATATTTAACTTTCCCCTTATACCCTCTACTTCCTGCTGTTCATACCTGTACGATTGTACTAGTCCTCGTTTAAGCAAATGTTCACAGATATTGAGTAGTACCGTTGCCAATAGGTTTTCTGGCGAATGACATTTCTCACCATTCACATTAACCTTGCCTCGTAGGTCTGGTACGTCCCAAATATAGCAAAGCAAATAGTATAAGTTTTGAATTGGTATTTTCGGAATCATTTCATCTTAGTATATTACATAGCTCCAAGCACAAGTCTTCATTATCAAAGCATATTTCTTGTATGTATGGGAACAATTCGTAGTCGCAAAGGTCAGCCCACCAAGTTGTAAAATCTTGGATTTCTTCAGACTGGCAGAAATAACTATGACCGATTTCCAAACCTCTTCCAAGAGAAGGTGTAGCTTGTATCATATCATTTACTTGCTTGATCCGTTTAATTACTTTAACTACATTCTCTTTTCCTATCTTAGCAGAAAGGAACTCTTGGAAAGTATCGTTGAACTCTGGTTGGATTTGGCAAAATGCAAAACGACGACGCAAAGCATAGTCAACGATGGCAAGTGAGCGGTCGGCTGTGTTCATACAACCAATGATATATACATTGCTTGGCACATAGAATCTGTCGCCTTCCTCTTCGCTATATGTAAGTCTGATGGCGTATTTTTTCGAGCGTTTGTCTGCTTCGATGAGCATCATCAACTCTCCAAATATCTTACTGAGGTTGCCACGGTTTATCTCATCTATGATAAATACAAACGGTTCTTCGGAACGACGTGCCTTTTGGCAGAAATCGTAAAAAATGCCATTTCTAACCTCAAAACAGCCATTGTCTGAAGGACGAATCCCTTGAATGAAATCTTCATAACTGTATGACTGATGGAATTGAAGCATTTCAATATTCTCATCCTTTATCTCACCGATGAGTTGATAAGCTATCTTACGAGCTAGGAAAGTCTTTCCTACACCAGGAGCTCCTTCTAAGATGATATTTTTCTTTCTGCCCAATAGAGACACTATCTTCAAGAATCTTTCTTCACTAATAAAAGGCTTGTCTGCATCTGTTGCGAAATTATATTCCGGTTTATGTTCCGCTACGTTTGCCAAATGTTCACAATAGGTCAAAAAATCTTTATATTTATTGATATAGCTACGCAAGTTCTTCAACTCTTTCTGCTCCTTTGGATTACAGGCAGCATCTTCTATCATTGTGGAAAGTTCACCACTTACATTCTGCACGGATTCTGAATCCCGTAAATCAAAAATACAATTCTTGGAGTATAATTTATGTACGATTTCTGACACAGTTTGTCTGGTGCCGATTTTAGCGTAGTTACTATTCGCGGCATCTTTGATTTGCTTGGTGGTAGCATCCTTGTCACCCATGAAAGCGATGTAGGCAAGATTAATTTGCTCTGAAGTCTTGCCTTTTAGTATATAAATGTCTTTTGTAGCCATAACCTATGTCCTGTTTTTATGTAAAACGATCTAATGAATTTTAATTCGATCTAAACAATTTGCTTATCTCTCCATGATCTCCGACCTTAGCACCTGTAATTTTAGTTTCATTTATTTAAAATGCAATCACATGAAGTGGATTAATACTCAGGAGTTGGTCTCCATGCTTAAACGATTCCCTAGCAAGCAAATAGATTCTTTAGCTTATCTCGGTAATAATATCACCTCTGCTCATCGTTGGGAATACTCTACAGAATTGAATGTTTTTATACTCACTATCGGTAATGTGGCAAAATCTTACTCCGAAGCAGAAATGTTCCGTTTATACTGCAATCGGTATTGGAATGTAATACCTTTCTTTTTCCTAAGGAATGACCTCGAAAAGCAACTTGCAAATCGATTGGTCGAAGAACTTATCGTGCTTGGCCGCTTGGAGGACATTATCATTGATAATGGAATCGACAATTTGCGCGTTTGCGAACATTGTCACCACCTTATGAATGAAGGTTGGCTTGTTGATGACATTCGCACATTTTGTTCAAATGATTGTTTGCTTAGTACATTTCCTAATGTTAACATTCCTGGGTTACAATCAAATGCCACAGACGATAATAGCTCGGCATATTGGACAGCTTGGGAAGGATAGCCCAATCCGCCTTTTCCCTTGTGTTCGTCGGCATCGGGTACAAAATCTCGCAGGCACTTGTTTATCAACTGCTTGCTGTAATTGAAGATGGATGTTATGTCTTTATTGTTGTATGGTAACATTACCTGTTGGAGGATTTATTTGAGTTGAAAAATATGATTAGAATGCACATATAGCTGATTTTTAACAACTTAGTGGTATCCAAAACATTAAGTTCAAACCATCGTATGTACAACCTTTATACAAAATTCGTAAAAATGCTTGAGATATGCAAGCAATTCTCTGAAAATATCGACAATGAATCGTCAATGAATCGGACAATGTTCCACATCGTGATCCTGTTCCCAAGTTTTCTGACATGGAAGTGGTGGCATTATCCCTGGCGGCAGAGATAGAGGGCATTGATAGCGAAAAGTGGTTGTGGCTTTTGTTTCTGTGCTTTGCGGAACATGCATTCATTAGTGCACTTGTCATTCTGCAATACGTAAACATCATTAACAAGTCCATTGGTAGAATTAAGTATGCACCAGCCTGCATTATGAATAATTTAGGCTAAAGGTTTCTGATGAGCGAAACACATCGACGAAATATGTATCATATATTCCTTTCTATTGATAGCTTTTCTTTGCAGAGTAAATCCTAATAGTTCGTAACGTATTGTAACACAGAGAGCTTTTCTTTGCAAAGTTAATCCAGAATCATTGATACATGTTGTTTGAATGACAAATATGCAATCATGCCGAATTCAAAATGCTATATTTTTCAGCCGATGATGACGGAGTTCGGGAAATAATGTATATCTTTGCCTGTATGTTTGGCTCATAGAGAGACGACACGATTTTGAAGTAATGTAAACTTAAAACAGAATGAAAACGATAAACACGAGAAAGACTATACGAAAGTATTCCGACAAGTCCGTAAGCGACGAACTCCTCAACAGGCTCCTCGCTGAGGCAATGCGTACCCAGACGATGGGAAACCTGCAGCTCTACAGCGTGGTGGTGACACGTTCGGCAGAGATGAAAGAGAAGCTCGCGCCGGCGCATTTCTGTCAGCCGATGGTTACGCAGGCGCCGGTGGTGCTCACCATCTGTGCTGATTTCAACCGCACCACACGATGGGCAGAAAACCGCAAGGCGACGCCGGGATACGACAATCTGCTCTCGTTTCTGAATGCAGCTACCGACGCATTGCTGTATACCCAGACCTTCTGCAACCTCGCCGACGAGGAAGGACTCGGCTACTGCTTCCTCGGCACCACGGTGTATAACCCCAAGCAGATAATCGACACGCTGAAGCTGCCGCGCCTCGTGATGCCCGTTGCCACGATAACGCTGGGATGGCCCGACGAGAATCCGCCGCTCACCGACAGACTGCCGCTGCAGAGCATCATCCATTCAGAGACCTACACCGACTACACCCCGCAGCTCATCGACGAGTTTTATGCCGAGAAGGAGGCACTGCCGGAAAACGAGGAGTTCGTGCGTGTCAACAACAAGGAGACCCTCGCACAGGTGTTCACCGACCTGCGCTACACCAAGAAAGACAACGAGGCAATGTCGGCAACGATGCTCGATGCCCTGCGCTCACAGGGATTCCTTGACTAAGGAGGAAGATCCTGACAGTAAGAAAACTAAAGAAACACAACAATAATCAAAACCTATGTTACGCCCCTCTGCCATAAGTCATTGGTAGACAAGCAGACCGTGCGCACAGTTTACTATCAAGACCTATGATAACATTTTTCATTAGCTTTGTAGCCCTTGTGCTGGGCTATCTCTTGTATGGAAAGTTCGTAAGCAAAGTGTTCGCTCCTGACGACAGAAAGACTCCCGCCGTGGTGATAAACGACGGCATCGACTATGTGCCGATGCCCAACTGGAAGATTTTCATGATCCAGTTTCTCAACATCGCCGGCACGGGACCGATCTTCGGTGCCATCATGGGAGCCAAGTTCGGTCCGGCGGCATACCTCTGGATTATCCTCGGCTGCATCTTTGCCGGTGCCACCCACGATTTCTTCAGCGGTATGCTCTCCATGCGTAACAACGGAGCCGACCTGCCCGCCCTCATCGGCAAATACCTCGGCAAGACTCCGCGCAACGTGATGCTCGTGTTCTGCGTGGTGCTCCTCATCATGGTGGGCACGGTGTTCGTGTATAGTCCGGCAGAAATCCTCGGCCATATCAGTGGCGGTTCGCTCCTATGGATAATAGTGATATTCGCATATTACGTGGTAGCAACGATGCTCCCGATAGACAAGATTATCGGCAAGATATACCCCATATTCTCCTTCTCCCTGCTCTTCATGGCAGTAGCCCTCATCGTGATACTCCTCATCAAGATGCCGGTGCTGCCGGAGCTGTGGGACGGCCTCGGCAATATGGCAAAGGAGCAAGACCCGTCGTTCACCGACAATATCTTCCCTTGCCTCTTCATCACCATCGCCTGCGGAGCTATCAGTGGCTTCCATGCCACACAGAGTCCGCTCATGGCGCGCTGCCTGAAGAGCGAGAAGATGGGACGCCCCATCTTCTATGGTTCAATGATTACCGAAGGACTCGTGGCTCTCGTGTGGGCTACGGTGGCAATGTGGTTCTTCTACGATTCGCCGACGCCGGGCTATGAACAGCTCGCAGCGGCAAAAGGCTTCCACACGTCAGCGCCGATGGTGGTTACTACCGTATGCCAGGATTGGCTCGGAATGCTCGGTGGCGTGCTTGCCATCCTCGGAGTGGTGGCAGCCCCGATAACGAGCGGCGACACCGCTTTCCGTTCCGCCAGACTCATCGTGGCGTCAGCCTTGAAGCTCAACCAGAAGCCGAAGATGAACCGCCTCTATGTCTGCCTGCCCATCTTCGTTGTCTCCATCGCCCTGCTCTCATGGCAGAGTTCCAATCCTGACGGCTTCAACGTGATATGGCAGTATTTCGGATGGTCAAACCAGACCCTCTCGGTGTTCACCCTGTGGGCAATCACCGTGTATCTCGTGCGTAAGAACAAGCCATACGTCATAACCCTTCTTCCAGCTCTGTTCATGACAGGCGTCTGCTCCACATATCTCTTCATATCCAAGCAGGCATTCGGACTGCAGGAAGACCTGGCATATTACCTCGGTATCCTCACCGTCATCATTGCAATGGTGTGGTTTGTGGTATGGATAAGGAAATACGGCGAGAAGGCGAGAGAGATAGGCGAGACCTCCACGGACTGATGACGGCTAATCCTGCAGCATTATGAAAAACCGCCGCAGCGTGTTCCTGCGCATTGCGGTGCCATTCCTCTCAGGAGTAGTGATGGCGTCGCTCGTCCATCTGCCAGTGCAGCCCCTCGGCTGGGGACTTGTGGCGGTGGTCATGGGCTTGGTGTCACTCCTGCTATTCAATAGCGGCAGGTCATCATCCTGCTTTGCATGCCTGTTCGCATTCGTTGGCGGAGCATTTGTGACGACTCTCAACCGGGAGTATGCCACAGGTGCTCCGCCTGCTGATTATATGAAATACGACGCCGTGGTGATGAGCACTCCGCAAAGACACGGCAAGGTGGTCGGCTTCGACGCCCTCGTGGTGGATGTGGCAGACCGCCGCGTTTCTCCTTTTATGGCGAAGGTCAGCATTGCCGGTCTCGACACATGCCGCCTCGGCATTGGCAGCGGCATAGAGGCATTGTCGGTTTTCACGGTGCCCGGGCAGAGAAAAGATTCCAAGCTTCCCGTACAGAGAAAAGCTGCCAGGGCGCCAGAACGGCGATTCGACTATTCCCGTTATCTCCAGACCCAGGGCTTCAGGGCGCAGACCTTCGTTTATGCCTCCGACATGAAGTTGAAGCAGATCTCCGCCACTTCCATTCCCGTTTGGCATCGGTTGCGGCTGCATCTGCTTGCTTTCCGTCAGCGCCTGATCGCGCAGTTCAGAAGAGGCGATGTGTCGGGCGGCAATCTCGCTGTGATTTCAGCACTCACCCTTGGTGACAAGACGATGATAGACCGCCATGTGCGCACGTTGTATAGCGTGTCGGGAGCGTCGCATGTGCTGGCACTTTCCGGTCTGCATATAGCCATCATATATACTCTGCTGATGCTTCTGCTCGATGGCAGACGACTGTTCCGTCTGCGTATAGCGGCACGGCTTCTCGCCATTGCCACGGTGTGGTGGTATGTCATGATTGTCGGATTGCCCGTCTCTGCGGTCAGGTCGGCGCTGATGCTGTCGGTATGTAGCGTAGTGGCGGTGGCAAACAGGGAGAGTCTCTCTCTCGACCACCTTGCGCTGGCGGCATTCGTAGTGGTGGCGGTGAGTCCGATGAGTGTTTTCGATGTAGGGTTCCAGATGTCGTTCATAGCCGTAGCCTCTATATTGCTCTTCGTTCCGCAGATGGAACGCCTCCTGTTCCGGTCACCTATCTGGCAGCGCCAGCCCATGCGCTGGGTCAGTGGGATGGTTACGGTGTCGCTTGCCGCACAGTTGGGAGTGTCGCCCCTTACGGCATATTATTTCGGCAGGTTCTCCTGCTATTTCCTTCTCACCAATTTCATTGCCATCCCCATGGCGATGCTCCTGCTGTATGGTGCCCTGGCGATGTTTCTGCTGTCGTGGCAGCCGGTGGTGAGCGGTCTGCTGGCTTATGGACTCGGTTCGGCAGCCCAGCTCCTCAACGATGCCCTCGCCCTTATCGCCGGTCTGCCGATGGCGAGCATAGAGAATATCGCCATAAGCCCGTGGCAGGTAGTGGCGGTTTATGGCGTCGTCGTGCTGGTATGGCTCGGAATGCGTATGATTGGCGGCTATGGAGTGATGCGGCCCTTCGGGATGGGCAACGAACCGTAGGGGCTGAGGTAAGCCAAACAAAATACACTCTTATAAAAAAGCAAAATATGAGCAAGTCCTAATGACCGATTCGGGATAAACACCAAACAGCCTAATGACCGATTCGGGATAATTACGGCGACAGAAATATATGCCAGAATTTCCCCCACCGTGTGGGGAACAGTTCCCCCTAATGTGGGGTTTCATTCCCCACGCAGTGGGGGAAATTCGAGGTAATGCTTATTGTTGATGTTTGGGGCTAATTTCGATAGCAATAATTCCCGTTTCAGATTATCATAAATCGGTCATTAGGGCTGATTATGCGAGAATACCATTGAACTTGTCGAGCTTCTCCTTCAGATACCGTTTGAAACCCTCGTCGCCCAACACTTCGATGTCGTCGAACAGTCCGAGCACGAAGCGCCCGATGCCTATGTAGCTGCAGACGTCGAGCGAGAGCAGCCATGTTCCGTTTTCCTCTTGCGTCATGTTGTGTAGGGTGCGGGGAAATTCTTCAGCCATCAGGTCGTGAGACAGTTGTCCGAGACGCATCTCCACCCTTGTGGTCTCTTCAGAACTGAACATGAAGGCGTCGGTGAACATCTGCTTGTGTCTGTCTTTGAATGCCCAGTTGTCGGACAGTGCCTCCACATCGTCCATGCGCACTATCTTGAACGTCTTGTTCAGTCCGGAGTCCGGTTCGAAACATCTCACCTCCCTGTTGCTGTCCATGAGCATAAACGGCTCCACGAGTCTGTCCCTCCTCGTCTTGCTGTGAGGCGACGAATATCCGCGTATCACCACCTGGTTCTCGTGTTTTATCGCGTCGTGCAATACGCTGATGATATGGGAGTCCTTGTCGCTGAGAGAGTCCTTTGCCAGTATTCCGAGGTCATAAAACCGCTCCATCTTCTTTTTCAGCGTCTCCACGATGGCATTCTTCTTCTTCACCTTGTTGAGCAGGCGGCTGATGACGATAGCCTCCTCTTCGGTGAAGGAAATCTTCTCTATCAGTCTGCCGAAAAACGGCGACGACCTGTCGATGGAGTAGCAGTTGCCGTATTTCTCCACTTTGAATCCGGCATCGCGGAAGAATTCGATGTAATAATACAGGTTGCGTTTCGATGTCTCCATCTTCCGGCATAGCTGTTCTACGGAGTAGCTTCTGTTTTCAGAAAGCAGCAGAAGCAGTTGGAGTTCCTTTTCGAGTTTGTCGTGTCTCATGGGCAGATGGAGTTTGTGGGTGTTATGCTGATGATTTTATGAATGTTGTCAAACGACCTTGCGAAGTTACTAAGAATAATCGACATTCACGGTGTTTGAGGCAAAATAAAATCGGCACAACGTATCACACGTCATGCCGATTATGATGATGTTCTGACTATTTACTGTCGTCAGTTCAGCCTATGGCTTATTTCGTAGCCTTTACAGACTTGCCGTCCTGCTTGATTACGAATACCGACTTGTCGGCTGGCATTTTGTCAATCTGCTTGCCGTCGATAGTGAAGATAGCCTTGTTGCCATTCACCTCTATCATTGTAGCACCCTTGATGCCGTCGGTGCCTTTGAGAGTCTTCACCTGTACAGGATCAGACTTCAGACTCTCTACTCCGTTGCATATTCCGGAAACGGTCAGAGTGTAGTAAGCGTTGGAATCAAGCGCACCGAATGTCATGTCATTATATTCAGTCTCCTTGCCATTAACCCCAGGGAAGTCTCTCTGCTGCTTGCCGCTCACCTCTACGTCGTCGATGTAGAGAATACCAGATGAACGACGGTTGTACTGCAGTTTCACAGCCGTAGTAGGATCAACCTCGATGTTGTATACCTCGCCGTTGCCCGATGTCAGTGTTATCTCGTCAGCCAGTTTCCACTCTTCACCGTTCTCGATATATACCTCGAGTTTTGAGCCCTTGCCAGGCTGCTGTGCTCTCATCCAGAACTTCACGTTGGTGATGTTTGCACCGCTGTTTGTCATGACGAGATACTGGCTCTTCTGGGTGAATCGCAGTGACGGACTTGCCACACCGTAGAAACCATCATTTGTGCCGAGGAGGTTTGTAGATGAAAGCCATCCCTCCGGCATGCCGGAGATTTCATTGGTGAAGTCGTATGAGGTAGTGATGGTCTCACCGTCGTAGAAGTTTCTCATCAGGTAGAGCTTGTAGCCCTGAGCGTCGGCAAGAGCGTCCCAAGAGGCAGTGAACGACACTGGTGACAGATCGCTTATCTTCACGTTTTTCACCTGAGTCTTATCGAATGGCAGTGAGTTCGTGGCAGTCTTCGTGATGGTAGGCTTCTTCTTGAAAGTGCCGATGCTGCTTGATACGCAGATTGCATACTCAGTGTCATAATCAAGGTTGTCGAACTCGAAGTTTGTTGCCGTGATCTTCAGGTTGTTGTATGCAGGTGTGTCGATGAGTATCTCGTTGCCGTCGTTGTCTGTGCTCACCTTCTTGAGGCTTACCACGTATTCCGTAGCCTTGTCGGCAGCCTGCCAAGAACACTCGATGCTCTTGTATGTCACCCTGTCGATGTTCACTTCTGCCACGGCAGCAAGACCCTGGTCAGAACCCTTGATGATGAACTCCACGTTGTTGCCGTTTCTCTTTATCTTGTCGAGATAGATGGCAGAGGTGCCGCTCCAGTCCTTGAAGTCGTGCGAGCTGACGTTGCCCGAACCTGGGAATGGCACTGTCTCCTGCTCGTAGTAGTCGTTAGACTGCACGTTGCCAGCCTCCACGATGTCTATGCGCTGATGGTTAGGTAGGGAGTTCACCTTGTTGTTCACCCATGCGTCATAATTGTAGTCGATATGCCATACGAGCATTCCCTCGCCTTGCAGGAATCTGTCCCAGCTTGTTCTTCTTCTGTTCTCGAGGATGAAATACTCGTTTGGTTTGCCGTCCACGTTCACCTTGTATGCCATGTAGTCATCGGCGAGCGGTTTCAGCACGTTCACGCCCTCTGCCGTGTTGTCGAGCTCTGTCAGCTTCATCCATCCCAGCTCGGCGCATTCGAATGCCGAGTAGAGAGGGGGTGTGTGGCAGCTGTTGTTGTAAGAACCCGATGCCATGGTGTCCCAGTATCCCGGAGTGTATGTGGCGTAGGAGTTGGCGGTGTCGTAGTGGTCCATGAATCCGAGCACGTGTCCGAACTCATGCACGAACGTTCCGATTCCGGTAGGATATTTTCTGTTGCTGCCGTCTATTTCGTTACTGCAGGTGTAGCTTCCGATGCCGGTGCCGTCTTTTGTCTTCATGTATGTTCCCCACTGTCTCAGGTCGAAGGCGTGAGGCCATATCACGTTTGAATAGCCGGAGTCGTTGGAACCGAATCCGGCGTAGTAGAAGTAGATATTGTCTACATATCCGTCGCCGTCGTGGTCATACTGCGCGAAGTTCACTGCTCCCTCTTGGTCGAGCTTCTTCACTACAGTCTGCAGGATTGTTCCGGCATTATTCTGTCCTGACTGCATACCGTCGCCGAAGTCATACTGTGAGTAGTCTATCTTCACCGGTCCGTATACATCGAACGTAGGCTTGAACTGTCCCTGTGAACTTGCTATGAAGAAGTCTCTTGCACTTCCGCTGGCACCGTTTTCGTATGTGAAGCCCTCCTTGTTCAGCATGTCGGTGTAATACTGTTTCGGATCGGACACAGTAGAGAACGAACGGTCGTTGAACTCCACGAGGATAACGATGGAGTGCTGCTCGCCGAAGTGAGGGAAGTCGTTCATGAGCACTTTCTGCGGCTTGCCTCCCACCTTCTTGATGCCTTTGGCGATGGTGGCCGAGTTTTCGCTCAGTGCTATCTTTGCCACCTCAGTCTTGTCGATGGTGTTGAGCAGAGCCATTGCCTTGGGGTCGCGCATGCTTGCGTCGGTAGCTACGATATTGCTGCTCACCAGTTTCTGTCCGGAGATGATGGCATACTCGTAGTTGCTTGTCTGCTTGTTGAAGATCAGTGGGAATCCGTCTTCTGTCGTTGTGTAGTGTCCCCACTCGTCGCCTCTGAGTCTGATGCTTATCTCCGTGCCGTCGGCCTGTTTCACCTTTATCACGCCAGGATAAGCCGGTATTGCCGTAGCCGTCTGCGAGAGGCATGCTGACAGGAGCAGGGCTGCAAATAGTTTTTTGAATTTCATTACTGTGAGTATTAAGTTGTTTTCGTTATTTTGTCGTCTTTACTGTCTTGCCGTTGCTTTTCTTAATCACGATGCCCTCGGCGTTGCGCTCGTTGTTGATGCGTCTGCCGCTGATGTCGAATATCAGTTCTGCGGCGTCGGCAGAAGCGTTTACGCTGTTGATGCCCGACACGTCGTCGGCTGTTGTCACGTAGTGCTTGTCGGAAGTGATTGTCTTCTCGCCGTTCTTCACTCCGTATACAGTGAGACAGTATGTTGTGGCCTTCTCCAGTCCGTCGAACGAGGCTTCTGCCTTTTCGCCAACGCTCTTCTCAGTGTATCTGTCCATCTTTGAACCGCTCTGCTTGTTGCCGCTGATGCTTACGTCGTCAATCACCACATAAGCAGTTCCTGTGCGGTTGAACAATAGTCTCACCTTATCGGCAGCATTGAAGTTGAGCGAGAGGTTCTCCTTAGTCTTCTCCGATGCGTCGATGGTCTTCTCTGTGATCCATTGTCCGTTGCGCAGCGCCTGCACCTCCACTGTAGAGCCCTCAGAAGCAGAGCTTACGTAATACCAGAAATTCAGGTTGTTCACCTTTACTCCTTCAAGAGACATCGTGAGATAGTTTCCGTTTGCCGTCATCTTCAGAGATGGAGCAGTCTCGCCGAATGTACCCTTGCTGCTGAAGTTCTTGCAGTTTGTTTCCCATCCTGCCGGCATTCCGTCCATTCTGTCGGTGAAGTCGTAGGCAGAAGTCACCTTCTCTCCGTCGTAGGTAACCTTTTCGAGGTTCACCACATAGTCCTGGGCACCGTCGATGGCATCCCATGAGGCGCTGAACGAAGTCATCGTCACGTCCTTCTCCATGATGTTCTTCACCTTCTCGTCAGTGAAGAATTTTTCTGTTGTCTTCACCTCCTTGGTGTCAGCATCTGTGATGTAAGAACCGTTGCAGCTTGCCAGGCTCACCTGATATGTAGTTTCCTTCTCAAGACCCTCTACAGAGACATTCTCTCCGGTCACGGTCTTGTCGGTGTAGTCCTCCAGGTCGGTCAGCGAGTTGTCCTCGTTCACCTTCTTCACGTTGAGCAGATAGTTCTCGGCTTTCTCTACCTTGTTCCACGACAGGTCGAAGCCGTTGTATCTCTCGTTGCTTGCCGTGAGCTCCGGTTTTGTGATTCCCGAGTCAGCTCCTTTGACATAGAACGACACCAGTCCGTTGACATCGCTGATCTTGTCGATGTCGAGCAGATGCACGGCATCCCACGACTTGAACGAGTATTCCGTCACATTGTCAGAACCCGGGAAAGGCACGCCCGTCTGATAGTATCCGGTGCCGGAGTATCTGCCGTTTGCCTCCACGATGTCCACGCGCTGGTGCCTGCCGACGGTGTTCACCTTGTTGTCTCTCCATAGATTCTCGTCGTAGTCGATGTGCCATACGAGCATTCCCGAACCGGGCAGGTATGCGTCCCATCCCTTTTTCTGTCTGTTCTCCAGCAGATAGTATTCGTTCTCGTTGCCAGGCACCTGTATCATGTATGCCTTGTTTGATTCTCCAAGATGCGGCAGTTCGTTCAGGTCGCCGCTTCTTCTTGTTATCACCTCAGGCTTCAGCCATCCCAGCTCGTAGCATTCGTATGAAGAATAGAGTGGGGGAGTGTTGCTGTTGTTGTTGTAAGAGCCGGAGCACATGGTGTCCCAGCTGCCGGGGGTGTAAGAAGAGTATGCGCCGTTGGTGTCGTAGTGGTCCATGAATCCGAGGCAGTGTCCGAATTCATGCACGAAAGTTCCGATACCAGTGGTGAAGCCGTTGCTCAGTCCGTCTTCCTCGTTGCTGCAGGTGTAGCTGTTGATGTTCACTCCGTCTTTGGTCTTCACCTCCACTCCCCATTCATTCATGGTGAAGGCGTGGGGCCAGATGGTGTTGGCGTCGTTGGAGTCGGCAGAACCCTTTCCGGCGTAGTAGATATAGATGTTGTCGACGTTTCCGTCGCCGTCGTGGTCATACTGCGAGAAGTCCACCTCGTCGTCGATAGCTTCCACTACAGCCTTCACGAATGTTCCCATGTTTATAGGAGTGTTGTATGTTCCGTCGCCGGCGTCATGCTGTCCGTAGTTTATCTTCACCGGACCGTATACATCGAATGTTGGCTTGAACTGTCCGTGAGAGCTTGCTATGAAGAAGTCTCTGGCACTGCCGGTAGCACCGTTGATGGCGGTGAATCCCTCTTTGTTCATCGCTCCGTCGTAGTATTCCTTTGGGTTCTTCATTGTGGAGAACGACTTGTCGTTGAACTCCATCAGGATGACTATAGAGTGCTGCTCTCCGAAATGGGGGAAGTTGTTCATGAGCGCCTTTTTGGGTCTCTGCACCACCTTCTTTACTGCAGTCTGCTGACCTACACGCTTCTGCAGGCTCATTTTCATTGCCAGCTGCTGCGCTGTCTCCTTGTTTATGGATTTGAGTAGTTCCGTGGCCTGTGGCGAACGTCGCTCAGAGTTCGTTGCCACGATGCCGCTGCTCTTCAGCTTTCCGCTGACGATGGTGGCATACTCATAGTTATTGGTTGCTTCATTGTAGATCAAGGGGTATCCGTCCACTGTTGTAGTGTAGTGTCCATGCTCGCTGCCGTGCAGACGGATAGAAATCTCCGTACCGTCGGCCTGCTTTGCCTTAATCACCCCAGGGTAAGCTTTCACGGCGAATCCGTTCTGCGCTGAGCAGAACAACAGTACCGCCAATGCAAGGGTATTGTGTAATTTCATTTTTCAGAAGTAATGATTTAAATAATTATTGCTACAAATAAAGAAACGATACCAGAGCCCGGCCTTCTGTGTCCTTCAAACAGGACATGAAAGACTGACGGAGACAAATGCTCCATGCTCTTTTGCATTGAGCAAAGATAGGTTAAATTCTTTGACTTGCAAAAAAATAAATACATATTTAAATTATTATTAACACAAAGCCTGTAAATGTAGTTAAAATCAGTGTGTTAGATTGTTAAGGCAGGTGTTGTCGGGGCGTTATCTTACAAGTTTTTTACATAAAATAAGCTTCGGCTAGGCAAAACATTCAAGCGAGCTTGATGATTTTGTACTCGCCTTGCATTATTTTTGCAGGATAGCGTAAAAGTGAATAACTTTGCAAGCCTATATGGTCAATTGAAAAAACAATGATAAAAAATATCCTTCTCGTGGCATTTGGCGGAGCCGTGGGTTCCGTGTTGCGCTATCTCGTTTCTAAATGGCTTCAAGAAGCATCGTCTGTGGCATTTCCCGTTGGCACGCTGGTCGTCAACGTGGTAGGCTGCCTCCTTATCGGACTCATCTATGGCGCATCTGACCGTTGGGGCATCAGCGGCGACATGCGGCTGCTGCTCACCGTAGGCTTCTGCGGCGGTTTCACCACCTTCAGCACATTCATGAACGAGAGCCTCTCGCTCATGCGTGCCGACAATCTGCTGTCCCTTGCTCTCTATGCCTCGCTCAGCGTAGGACTTGGATTGGTTGCCGTTTGGGCGGGCAGCAGGATATAACAGAACCCCCAAACGCCATGATTGACGTTTGGGGGTAAACTTACTGATGACTATTTGGAATTAAACTTACTGATGCTGATTTGTGGATAAACGTCCTAATAGCCGTTTGGGACTACTTTCTGATGACCGTTTGCTGTCCACTCGCTATGCAGCCAGAATCCCTTGTCCTCCATGCTCCAGCCGTGCCACCTGGCGCCGGAAGAAAATATAGTAGAGCACTCCAGCCACGGTGAGTCCCACGGGGAAGGCTCCCCATATTCCCATTATTCCGTATCCCATGTGTATGCCCAAGAGCCAGCTGCAAGGCAGCGACACTAACACGAAGGCAACGAAGGCGATGTAGACCATCGGCTGCACGTGGCCCGTGCCTCTCAGCGCATTGGCATAACAGCATTGCATGCCGTCGCCAAACTGATACACTATCATTATCAGCGTGACATGGGCGCAGATTTCGGCTATCGTGGCGTCGTTGGCAAAGATGAATCCCGTTTCATGGCGCAACAAAAACACCGGTATGCTCACCACGCATCCTATCATGCAGATGATGTGGAATCCGGCAGCCGTGACGCGTCGCAGTTCCGTGATGTCGTTCTGTCCCACGTAGAAGCTCACTCTCACCGACACAGCAGCGGCAATGCCGTAGTATATCATGAAGAACACCTGTGATACCGTGATCATCACCTGATGGGCAGCCAGTGCCGTTGTGCCGAGCCATCCCACCAACACTCCCGTCAGCGAGAACGCCGCCGACTCCATTCCCATTTGCAGCGACACGGGCCAGCTCTGCTTGCTCACCTGACGGAACGCTTCGCCGCTGAGACGCGCCTCTCTGAACGAACGGCTATATACCTTATATCTCTTTGAAATCATGAATATCGCGAATGCCACCACGAACATCATCACTCTGCTGAGCATAGTGCTGAGTCCGGCTCCGAGCAGTCCCAGTTCAGGCAGCGGACCGGGACCGTAGATGAGCAGGTAGTTGCCCACGATGTTGGCAACGTTGCCCGCCAGCAGGATATACATCGACATCTTGGTGTTGCCGATGGCGTCGTAGAACTGTTTGAACGAATTGAACCAGCAGACGAAAGGCACCGAAATCATGTTCACCATCAGATACGGTCTGACGAGCGGCAGCAGTTCCGCAGGCTGCCCCAGCTTGTCAACGTTCAGATACACTGCCGTGAGCACACCGAGCAGAATGATGGAAGTGAGAGTGCCGGCAGCCAGTCCGTTTTTCATCACCGAACCAATCTTCTCCCTCTCGCCCCTTCCGAAGAGCTGACCCACCATTGGCGTCAGTCCGTAGCTGAATCCCAGTGCCAGCACGAGGATAATCGCCATTATCGTGTTTACGAAACTCGCAGCCGCCAGTTCCATCACACTATGGTGTCCCACCATCAGCGTGTCGGCAAATCCGAGGATTATGGTGCCCACCTGTCCCACGACGATAGGTATTCCGAGCGACAGCAACATACGGTAGTGGTAAGAATATTTGTTCTTCTGTTGAATGTTGATTTTTCTTTGTCCGGTTGTCATAAGTTTGGATTTAGGCTGCAAAGGTACTCTCTTTTCTCTGCATTCCAATATTATTTGTGCAAATATTTGGTACGGCGTCCGGATTTCAACCCATATCGGGCATTAGGGCTTGCTCGGATTTCTGCTATGCCGTTTCCCCTGCCGGCGGCAGGCTGGGATGATGCCGGCGGCAGCTGATGGGACGGCAGACAGGCCTTTAGTGCGAAAAGCAGGGCAAAATTTGTTACTTTCCACAAAAAACCGTAATTTTGCCTTCGTTTTAAAACAAGATTATATTATACACATGACAAGAAGGCTACCACATGGCACCACTCACTTGAGGGATGCCAACGATGTGGTTTTGTCTTCAGCGCAAACACATGTGGAGAGTTAACTTGAGTATTATTGAATATGTCATCAATAGAAATAAGAAAAGTCAGCACGAAAGCAGACCTGAAGGCGTTCATCGACTTCCATTACGACCTGTATGAGGGAAGTCTGTACGACGCCCCCAACCTGTTCAGCGACGATATGAACACGCTGAGCAAAGACAAGAATGCAGCCTTTGAGTTCTGCGAGGCAGAATATTATATGGCGTTCGACAAGGCGACGGGAAAGATGGTGGGCCGCGTGGCTGCCATCATAAACCACAAGGCAAACAAGAAGTGGGAAAGAAACGACGTGCGCTTCGGATGGATAGACTTCGTCGACGACATCAACGTGTCGGGGGCGCTCCTCTCTGCCGTGGAGCAATACGGCAGGGAGAAGGGTATGACACACGTGGTGGGACCGCTCGGATTCACCGATATGGACCCCGAGGGAATGCTCACCATGGGATTCGACCAGCTCGGCACCATGGCGACGATATACAACTACGACTATTACCCCAAACACATGGAGAGGCTCGGCGGATTCGAGAAAGACAACGACTACGTGGAGTTCAAGCTCTTCGTGCCTAAGACCGTGCCGGAGAAATACGCCAAGGTGGCTTCTCTCATAGAGAAACGCTATAACCTGCACGTGAAGAAACTCACCAAACGGGAAATCTTCGAAGAGGGCTACGGCAGACGAATCTTCGAGATCATAAACGAGACCTTCGCCGGACTATATGGGTATTCGGAACTGACCGACAAGCAGATAGAACAATACATAGGTATGTATTTCCCGATGGCAGACCTCGACCTCATCACGCTGATAGAGGACTGGAACGCCGACAAGAAAATCGTGGGAGTGGGCATCACGCTGCCGTCGCTTGCCAAGGCACTGCAGAAATGCCGCAGAGGCAGACTCACACCGTTCGGATGGTGGCACATCCTCAGAGCCCTCAAGTTCGGACACACCAAGATAGTGGACCTGCTGCTCGTGGGCATACTGCCCGAATACCGTGCCAAGGGAGCCAACTCGCTCCTCTTTGCCGATCTCATCCCGAGATACGTGGAGCGCGGATATGAATGGGGAGAGACACATGTGGAGATGGAGGCAAACGACAAAGTGCAGAGCCAGTGGCAGTATCTCGACTGTGAAAACCACAAGAGGCGCCGCTGCTATATCAAGGAGATAAAGTAATGCCTGTAGCCCTGTTCCTTCCTCCAGAGGTAAGGTCAGGGATTGGGAAACCAACCCGTCAACCCGTAAAACATCAACCATGAGCGAAATCAATATAGAAAACCAAGAACAACAAGAACCACAAGAACCACAGGTGCAATACACCGATGAAAGCATCCGACACCTTTCCGACATGGAGCACATACGCACACGTCCCGGAATGTATATCGGAAGACTCGGTGACGGTTCACTGCCAGAAGACGGCATCTACGTGCTGCTCAAAGAGGTGGTGGACAACTCCATCGACGAGTTCCGCATGAACCAAGGCAAACGCATAGAGGTGGACATCGACGAACACCTCCGCGTAAGCGTGCGCGACTACGGACGAGGCATTCCGCAGGGGAAACTCGTAGAGGCGGTGAGCATGCTAAACACGGGAGGAAAATACGACTCAAAGGCGTTCAAGAAAAGCGTGGGACTCAACGGAGTGGGTATAAAGGCTGTAAACGCCCTGAGCCTGAACTTCGAGGTGAAATCGTATCGCGACGGCAAGGTGAGAGCCCTGACATTCGAGAGGGGAGAGCTGAAGACCGACGTCGCAGAGGATACTACCGACGAGAACGGAACATACATCTACTTCGAGCCAGACGCCAAGCTCTTCAAGAACTACTCCTTCCACGACGACATCATAGAGACGATGCTCCGTAACTACACCTACCTGAACACGGGACTCGCCATAATGTATAACGGCAGACGGATACTGAGCCGCAACGGACTCAAAGACCTGCTCAACGACACGATGACCACAGACGGATTGTATCCCATCGTGCATCTCAAGGGCGAAGACATCGAAATAGCCTTCACACACACCGGACAGTATGGAGAGGAATACCACTCATTCGTAAACGGACAGCATACCACACAGGGCGGTACACACCAGAGCGCATTCAAGGAGCATCTGGCAAAGACGATAAAGGAGTTCTTCAACAAGAACTTTGAATATACCGACATCCGCAACGGACTCGTAGGAGCCATCGCCATCAATGTGGAGGAGCCGATGTTTGAGAGCCAGACCAAGATAAAGCTCGGTTCGCAGACCATGAGCCCCGACGGAGTGACCGTGAACAAATATGTGGGCGACTTCATAAAGACAGAAGTGGACAACTTCCTCCACCGCAATGCCGACGTGGCAGAGGTGATGCTCCAGAAGATACAGTCGAGCGAAAAGGAACGCAAGGCGATGGCCGGAGTGACAAAGCTGGCAAGGGAGAGGGCGAAGAAAGCCAACCTGCATAACAGGAAACTCCGCGACTGCCGCATACACTTCAGCGACGTGAAAGACGACCGCAAGGAGGAGAGCGCCATATTCATCACCGAGGGAGACTCGGCAAGCGGAAGCATCACGAAGAGCCGCGACGTGAACACACAGGCGGTGTTCTCGCTCAGAGGAAAACCTCTGAACTCCTTCGGACTGACGAAGAAGGTGGTGTATGAAAACGAGGAGTTCAACCTGCTGCAGGCTGCCCTCGACATAGAGGACGGACTCGACACGCTGAGATACAACAAGGTGATTGTGGCGACGGATGCCGATGTGGACGGAATGCACATCCGACTGCTCATCATCACGTTCTTCCTGCAGTTCTTCCCCGATCTGATAAAGAAGGGACACGTGTTCGTGTTGCAGACACCTCTGTTCCGTGTGAGAAACAAGAAGACGAAGATAAAGTCGAAGGCTGTGAAGGCTACGGCAACGGGAAAGGGAGATTTCGTGACCCGCTACTGCTACACCGAAGAGGAGCGCCTCGACGCAATACAGGAACTGGGACCAGATCCGGAGATAACACGATTCAAAGGACTCGGAGAGATCAGTCCCGACGAGTTCAAGAACTTCATCGGACCCGAGATGCGCCTCGAACAGGTCACGCTGCACAAGACGGACCAGGTGCATAAGCTCCTGCAATATTATATGGGAAAGAACACACCGGAGCGTCAGAACTTCATCATAGACAACCTCGTGATAGAAGAAGACAGACCGGAGGAAGAAGAATAACGGTATGGTAGAGAAACATGACAGACTAAAGCGAAATACAATGAAAAGAAACATTTATTGCTTGATATGCCTCGCCATGGCAATGTTTGCCATCGGGGCTTCGGCACAGTTGCAGGTGAGGATGGACAAAGACAGTCCGATGCGTAAATTGCAGCTCGCCGAGATGCTCGTCACCAATTTCTATGTAGACTCCGTAGACGAGAACAAACTCGTGGAGGACGCCATCAGAGGAATGCTCGACAAGCTCGATCCGCACTCCTCATACACCACACCGAAGGAGACGAAGCAGATGAACGAGTCGCTGCAGGGAAACTTCGACGGCATCGGAGTGCAGTTCAACATGGTGGAAGATACTCTGCTCGTAATCCAGACCATTGCCAAAGGACCGTCGCAGAAGGCAGGCATCGTGGCCGGCGACCGCATCGTGGCAGTAAACGACACGGCGATATCAGGAGTGAAGATGCCGCGCGACCAGATTATGATGAGGCTGCGCGGACCGAAGGGCACTATGGTGAAACTCTCTGTGGTGAGGCGCGAAGTGGCAGACACGCTGACCTTCAACGTGAAGCGTGACAAGATTCCGGTGAAGAGCCTCGACGCATCGTATATCATCCGTCCGGGAGTGGGATACATACGCATCGGCAGTTTCGGAGCCACTACATACGATGAGTTCATGACTGCCGTAAACAAACTGAAGGCTGCGGGAATGAAAGACCTCATTCTCGACTTGCAGGACAATGGCGGCGGATATCTGCAGGCGGCGGTGAAGATAGCCAACGAATTCCTGCCCAAAGACGACATCATAGTATATGCCAACGGACTGAAATCCTCGAGAATGGACTATCGTGCCAACGGGTCAGGCAAGCTGCTCGACGGCAAGGTGGTGGTGCTCGTGAATGAGTTCACGGCATCGGCATCCGAGATCGTGTCGGGAGCCATGCAGGACAACGACCGAGGTATGGTGGTGGGCAGACGCACCTTCGGTAAGGGACTCGTGCAGAGACCCTTCGACATGCCCGACGGTTCGATGATACGCCTCACCATCGCCCATTACTACACTCCTACAGGCCGCTGCATACAGAAGCCATACAAGAAGGGCGACCAGAAAGACTATGCCATGGAACTGGACAAGCGACTGAAGCATGGCGAGCTGATGAATGCCGACAGCATACACTTCGCCGACTCGCTGAAGTTCTACACCCTGCGCAAACACCGTGTGGTATATGGCGGTGGAGGAATCATGCCAGACTATTTTGTGCCTCTCGACACGATGACATACACCAAGTATCACCGTCAGCTCGTGGCAAAGGGAATGGTGACCGACGCCGTGCTCCGCTTCATCGACAACAACAGGAAGTCGCTAAAGCGCAAATACACGGATTTCAGTAAGTTTGAGGCAGAATACCAGGTTCCGGAGTCGCTTATTGCCGACATCAGGGAGAGAGGAGAGAAGAAGGATGTGAAGCCGAAAGACAACGAGGAACTGAAGCTCACCTTGCCCCGCCTTGCCACTCAGGTGAAGGCTCTTGTGGCGCGCGACATCTGGGATATGGACGAATATTTCCAGATTGTCAACGAGACGAGCGACATCGTGAAGAAAGGACTGGAAACGATAGAGAAGATGTAGTGACAATTATCACAAACGCAACAATGGCTGTATCATCAAGCCTTGATGATACAGCCATTGCTATATTTGCTCTATGGCGATTTCCGTTTCTGATATCCAAAGACTATGATGGGATAACAACAGATGTCAGTTGGAATACATTCGGAATGCCACCATCGTCAGAGACGAGGATTAGAAGTTGTAGATAACGCCGAACTTCAGATCGTTAGTGTTGAAGTGGAAACCGAAACCTTTCTCTCCGTAAGGATGACCGCCCACACCCTTGAAGTCAGGGTCATCGTTGTCGCGGTAGCCCAGGAAACCGAGAGCAGCGATGAAGTCAACGCTCTTTGTGAGGCTGACCTTCACACCTGGTGTCACACCAATCTGCCATGCATTGTAGCTGTCGCTTTCCTTGCCGTCATACTTAGCCTTGTAAGTGTTGATAGCGAAACCTGCATCCAGAAGGAATGAAACAGGACCTGCCTTGGCTGCTGTGTAGCGTGCGAATGGAGCAGCGCCAACACCATTTACCTTCAGTCCGTCATAATAGTTGTAGTCGTAGTCGAACTCCAAGCCGATTGCCCACTTGTTTGTGATGTTGTAGCCCACCTGAGGAGCAACTGTGAATGATGTATGGTTGTCTTCGTAGTTACGCCAGAAACCAACTTCACCACCTACAAAAACCTGTGCGTTGGCAGCCACTGTCATGACAAGTGCTACCAAAGTCATAAAAATCTTTCTCATGTTTTCTTTCCTTTTTGGTTATAAATATTGTTGTTATCTTTGTTCCTTGATTTTACACTTCAGCCCGTATTGACTTAGCTCTTCAGCTCGTGTCGATTTAGCTCTTTAATTCGTATTTACTTGACCTCCTGTTGTCTTGCTTTGTCCGTTTTACTAACAGCATCGAATTACTTTAACGAACCATATTCCGCTCCTTTTGCGAACCTCAATTTGTCTCTTTGACGAATTGCAAAGTGTTGTTTACTGATGCAAAGAAAAACATTTGTGTTCTAAATACCAACGTTTTATCTATAAAAATGCCATGCATTAGGAATTTTTAAAGACTATTACGGAATAAGTGAACAATCCGCTTGTCTGATTACCTCATTATATATTACTCCTGCCAGTGACTTTTTATTGTAGTCAGTAGGATGTCGCTTGACAAAATGTTTACTGATTGCAGCCGCTCCTATCCTTTTTCTTCTTTCACGAACCATCCGTTGCGTTTTATGTATTCGTAGCCGAAACGGCAGCGCAGACAGTCGCGGCGGTCGCAGTATTCCTTTTTCAGTTGCACGATGGCCTGGCTGTCGGCGGCGGTCTCTATCTCCAGTCCGCATTCCTTCCACATCCTTATGATGCTGTTGTCCTCAGCCTTCAGTTCTTCGAGCAGCCGGAAGGCGCGGTCGGTGAGCGTCTCGTCGCCCTTGTGTCTGCCGTAGGCAAAGAGGATAGGGATGGCGGTGTTGAGGATGAGCACTCTGACAGACTGCTTTGACAGCTGCTTTGCCGACTTCTTGCCTTCCGCCCCGAAGGAGTAGTGGGTCTCCCAATATGGTGTGACGTGGGTGGCAAACAGGTCTGACATCTCGTCGACGCTGCGACATTCTATCAGTTGACTCAGATTTGAGCGCCGGTTGTAATAGAGGTTTGCGAGCTGTGAAATCCTGATGTTAGGGAAGTTCTGCGGACGGAGTCTCAGGAATTTCCATTCCGTCGCCGACATCTGTTCCAGGTGGAATTTGTGGTTCAGATATGAGTATTCCCGTCTCAGCTTGGTCAGATAAATGTCGTTTGCCGCCTCTTCGCGGTGTCGCTGCGGAATAGCCTGTTCGTCGAGCAGTCCAGCCTGTCCCAGGAATATCGCCTCTATCTGGAATATGTCGTCGCGGTGGTGGGCCACACTCTGCAGCGACAGCGTGGCAGCCCATTTCTCAAAAGCCTCGCCGTTCACTCCGAAGCCGAAGTTGCGTGCGAGCGTCATGAAGTATGCGTCTTCCCACGATCCGTTTCTCTCCTTCACTCTCCTGCTTATCGCCTCCGTCTTCTGCTCCAGGCGTTCCGTCTGCAGAGCGCTCATCCAGCTGTGTACAGTCAGTTTCTGCAACTGTCCTATCACTTCGTGGCAAGGCGGGAAGCGGTCCTCTCTCAGCAGTCTGGAGTAGTTTGCCGTCACATATTCCGGCACGTCCATCTGCATCTGTCGCATCGTTTCGCCCCGGCTGCTTCTCACCGGCATGTCGTCTTCGCCCACAACGTGAAGAATCACGTTGTCGTATGCCTCGTCCTTGTCGTGGCCATGCAGAAACCAGTCAGACGCCTTGTCGTGAATCTCCACATTGCCAACCCACAGCATCCCGTCCACCTTTATTTTCGCATTGAAGAAGTCAGGTCCGGCGTTGCGGTTGTGGAGTCCCGGGTCAATCACCTCCACCGTCTCTCCCTTGTTCGTGGTCATCCGGTGTAGCGGATACATCCTGTGGCGCCAAATATAATGAAGAAGAATTTCCATCGTGTTTCTCTGTTTGCTGTCAAGTCATGTCGTCATGACTGGCTTGGGATTTATAATCACCTGCGAAGATAACAAAAATCATTGAAATGTCGTCATCCCATAGCAAAAATCAGTTTTTTTTGTCTCCCGGCGAGATAAATTCCACAAATCATGCGTGTTCTGAAAAATATCCGTATATTTGCAAATACAAATTGCAAATATAACAAGCATGGGCCAGTGGTCATGCCATTCTGGCCCGTTGTCGTTTTAATCAAGAATCAACAGCAATGACTTATTCAATTGAAAAAGTAACGACATTGATAGGGGCGCGTAGATATGGAGACCAAGCCGCCAACATTGGCTTTCTGCTCACCGACAGCCGTTCCCTCTGTTTCCCTGAGGAAACGTTGTTCTTTGCCCTCAAGTCCGGCCGTCGCAATGGCCATGAGTTCATACCCGACCTTTATCGTCGAGGAGTGAGAAACTTTGTTGTGGACGCATTGCCACAAGACTATGCCACCACTTATCCAGGTTCCAATTTCCTCAAGGTAATCAGTCCGCTCGAAGCGCTGCAGCGCCTTGCCGAGCGCCATCGCGACGAGTTCAACATCCCCGTCGTGGGCGTAACGGGCAGCAACGGCAAGACCATCGTCAAGGAGTGGCTCTATCAGTTGCTCTCTCCGTCGCTCAGCGTCACGCGCAGTCCTCGTAGCTACAATTCCCAGATTGGCGTTCCGCTCTCCGTCTGGCTGCTCGGCGAGCAGTCGCAGGTGGGAGTATTCGAGGCAGGCATCAGCCAGCCCGGCGAGATGCAGGCACTGCGCAACATCATACAGCCCACCATCGGCGTGATAACCAATATCGGCAGTGCCCATCAGGAGAATTTTCCTTCGATGGAAGCCAAGGTGGACGAGAAGCTCGACCTCTTCCGCGACGCCAGCGTGATAGTATATCCCGGCGACAGCAAGGAGATAGCCAGCCGAGTGGGCGAAAGGTCGTTCAAGGGCGACCACCTGTGGTGGTCGGTTGCCGACGCCAATGCTCCGCTATATATAAAGAATGTGGAGAAGGGCGAGACCTCCACCACCGTTACCTATATATATAATAAGGTTGGCGGGGAATGTCAGTACACCCTGCCTTTCATCGACGAGGCATCCATCGAGAATTCCATCACCTGCTGCGCCGTATGCCTATCGCTCGGTATTTCTGCCGCCGACATCGCCGGGAGAATGCCGAAGCTGGAGGCTGTCGCCATGCGACTGGAGGTGAAGCAGGGCCAGCATGGCTGCACGCTCATCAACGATTCCTACAATTCCGACATCAACTCTCTCGACATAGCCCTCGACTTCATCAGTCGCCGTCCCGACCATAAGGGCCGTCGCCGCACACTGATTCTCAGCGACATCCTGCAGAGCGGAATGACGCGCGACCAGCTTTATGCAGAGGTGTCAGAACTATGCGTCAAGAGGGGAGTGGAGAAATTCATCGGTGTGGGTCCCGACCTCATGGCAGAGGCAGACAGAATCGGGGTGGGGGAGAAATACTTCTTCCCCGACAGTCAGACCTTCATCAAGAGTCCCGTCTTCAGCACACTCCGCGATGAGGTGATACTCATAAAGGGAGCGCGCGCCTTCGGCTTCGACGGCATCAGCGAACTCCTGGAGCAGAAGGTGCATGAAACCATCCTTGAGGTGAACCTCCAGGCAGTGGTAGACAATCTCAACTACTACCGCTCTTATATGAAGCCCGAGACCAAGCTCGTATGCATGGTTAAGGCAAATGCCTATGGCAGTGGAGCGGTGGAGGTGGCAAAGACATTGCAGGACCACCGTGTGGACTATCTCGCCGTTGCCGTTGCCGACGAGGGAGTGACGCTCCGCAAAAACGGAATCACGAGCAATATCATGATAATGAATCCGGAGATGACGGCATTCAAGACGATGTTCGACTATGACCTCGAACCTGAGGTCTACAGTTTCCGTCTGCTCGACGCCCTTGTCAAGGCTGCCCGGCGCGAGGGAATCACGGGCTACCCCGTACACATCAAGCTCGACACCGGAATGCACCGTCTCGGCTTCAACCCCAAGACCGACATTGACGAACTGATACATCGTCTGCAGTCGCAGAACGCCATCATCCCCCGTTCAGTGTTCTCGCATTTCGTGGGTTCCGACAGTGACGACTTCGACAATTTCTCAAAGATGCAGTTCGACCTCTTCGATGAGGCGAGCAGCAAGCTTCAGGCAGCGTTTCCCCACAAGATCCTGCGCCATATCTGCAACTCTGCCGGCATCGAACACTTCCCAGAACGCCAGCTTGATATGTGTCGTCTCGGTCTCGGACTATATGGCATCGACAGTCGCGACAACCATATACTGAACAATGTGAGCACTCTGAAAACCACCATCCTGCAATTGCGTGATGTGCCGAAGGAGGAGACAGTGGGCTATAGCCGCAAGGGGCACCTGACGCGCGACAGCCGCATCGCAGCCATTCCGATAGGATATGCCGACGGACTGAACCGCCACCTGGGCCGTGGCAACTGCTACTGTCTGGTGAACGGACAGAAGGCTCCTTATGTTGGCAACATCTGCATGGACGTGGCGATGATCGACGTCACTGGCATACCGTGCAAGGAGGGTGACACAGTGGAAATCTTCGGCGACCATCTGCCAGTGACAGTTCTCTCCGATGTACTCGACACCATCCCATACGAGGTGCTCACCAGTGTGTCAGACCGCGTGAAGAGGGTGTACTACCAGGATTGATATCTTACCCCCAACGGTCATTTCGCCTGTATTCTCACAGTCAGGCAATACGGTTGCCATAAAGGATGGCAAGAAATACATGAACAGATAACATAAAGACAAAACTTTGTTGCTTCCGTCAGCATTCCGATTCACAATGCGAATGCTGGCGGATTTTCTTTTTATCAGTGTCAGGCGATTCTCATTTCTTTTTGGAACAGGGAAAGGAGAAACAGATTGATGCGATGATTACGGATTAATACTGTTTGTTTTCTTTTTTATTGATTTTTTTGCGGAAAGAAGAAAAAAACGCTATCTTTGCAGACTAGAACAAACAATATTAATCTTATATTAAAACAAATGGCTTCAATACAAACTACTAAGATGTCCAACTTCCGTTGGGTTATTTGTGCTTTGCTGTTTTTGGCAACTACTGTCAACTACATGGACCGTCAGGTTCTGTCGCTGACATGGAAAGACTTTATCGCTCCAGAATTCCACTGGACCGACGATGATTACGGAACGATAACCGGTTGGTTCTCAATCTTCTACGCTGTATGCAACCTCTTCGCAGGTAAGTTCGTAGACTGGATGGGAACAAAGAAGGGCTACCTCATCGCCATCTTCGTATGGTCTACAGGTGCCGTTCTCCACGCCCTCTGCGGTGAGGCAGCTATGCTCATCGAGGGATACGACTCTATAGAAGCCCTGCGTCTTGTGCAGGCAGGTTCCGATGCTGCCGTGGCAATCGCCACCGTCAGCGTATGGCTCTTCCTCTCATGCCGCCTCGTGCTGGCAGCCGGTGAGGCAGGCAACTTCCCTGCTGCCGTGAAGGTTACGGCAGAATACTTCCCAAAGAAAGACCGCGCTTTCGCCACTTCAATCTTCAACAGCGGAGCTTCAGTAGGAGCCCTCGCCGCACCTGCCACCATTCCGTTGCTCGCCAACGCCTGGGGCTGGGAGATGGCATTCGTGGTGATCGGTGTGCTCGGTTATATATGGATGGGTCTCTGGATATGGCTCTATGACAAACCACGCAAGAGCAAGTTCACCAACACTGCCGAGCTTTCATACATCGAGCAGGACGAGGAAGAGGAGAAAGCTGCCGCCGAGTCAGAAGAGGAACACACTGAGGAGAAGACAATCGGATTCCTCAAGTGCTTCACCTTTCCACAGACATGGTCGTTTATCGTGGGCAAGTTCATGACCGACGGCGTATGGTGGTTCTTCCTCTTCTGGGCTCCGGCATACTTCTCCGACGTTTACGGCTACACCTCAGACAATCCGATGGCTATTGCCCTCATCTTCACACTCTACGCCATCGTTACGGTGTTGAGCATCGGCGGCGGTTACCTCCCCACATATTTCGTTGACAAGAAGGGAATGAATCCATACATTGGCCGTATGCGTGCCATGTTGATATTCGCATGCTTCCCGTTGCTCGGTCTTATCGCCCAGCCAATGGGAGAAATCAGCGCATGGTGGGTGGCAATCATCATCGGATTTCTCGGCGCAGGCCATCAGGCATGGTCAGCCAACCTCTATTCCACCATCGGCGACATGTTCCCTAAGTCTACAATCGCCACAATCACCGGTATCGGTGCCATGGCAGGAGGTATCGGCTCGTTCCTCATCAACAAGGGTTCAGGTATGCTCTTCACCTATGCCGAGAACGCTGCACAGTTCAACTTCATGGGCTTCGAGGGCAAGAAGGGCGGCTACATGATCGTGTTCTGCATCTGTGCCGTGGCATACCTCATCGGATGGGTTATCATGAAGATCCTCGTGCCGAAATACAAGCCAATCGTAGTGGACTGATGATAAATCGCGGAACCTCCTGACCGCAAGCAGTTCTGGAATATTACAATGAACTGCCTGATGGCCGTTTGGGGATAATCCGCAGTAAGACAACACGTGTCTGGCATACAGATAAAAAACAGCTGTAAGTTCTTCGAGTAAAAGCGACTCTGGACTTACAGCTGTTTTTTTTATGCCGAATGTTCTTGTTCTTTTTCGGAAAGGAGATGTGCGGTGTTGTTTTTCCGGGAAATCTCTTGCATACAACACCAGGACAGACTCAACACCTTCGTGTCAAGGGAGGAGCAAAAGCCGCTACCGCAACCAACCTCAGAAAAGCCAGTTGCTTGCCACGCATGCAATGATGATGATTGCAGCAAGAATAGAAAGTGTGACGAAGAGAACACGGGAAATCATCTTGCGTCTCTTTCTCACTCTCAAAGATTGCTGCTTGAAAGATTCCACATCGTCCTTATGATGCCTATGGTGGTGATGGTGGACGTGTTCGTGATAGTGATGTCCGATGGTAGCTTTAGTATTTATGTTCATTGACTTAATATTTTTTTTGACCGTCCATTGTCAGCGACAAGGTCACATTGAGGGAAATAATAGTAGTTATAATAGTTCGTGCAGTTTGTGGAGCCATCCGTCCCTCCATGCTTGCATTGCGCTTCCGTGTATGGAAACATATTTACACTGTTACAAAAGTAATGAATAATTCCGATATAAATAGGTGACGTGTTTTCATTAACGTTTTTTATATTTCCGTCATCCCTCTCCGCTACGTCTCAATGCCGTTGGGAAACACGGCATGAAAGCCCTCCGGCGGACAATCCTCATGGCAATGATGTGGCATTAACTTTCTCAATCTTTCTTTCCGTATATCCGCAAAAGTCATTAACTTTGCATCCGTTGCGCCGTTTTCTCCATACTGCCGGAACAATCTTCTGGAGTTCGGAGCGGAGCATCAGAGTTTTGATAACAGACTATTCTACCTAATTGCAAAAATGGAAAAAAATAAGACTTATACCTTTGACGAGGCCTTTCGTGCCTCTATGGAATATTTTGGCGGAGACGAACTTGCCGCAAGAGTGTGGGCCAACAAGTATGCGCTGAAAGACAGTTACGGCAATATCTTCGAACAGACGCCGACAGACATGCACTGGCGTATCGCCCGTGAGGTGGCGAGGATAGAAAACCACTATCCCAATCCGCTCACAGAGCAGCAGGTGTTCGAACTGCTCGACCACTTCCGCTATATCGTGCCGGCAGGCAGTCCGATGACCGGCATCGGCAACGACCACCAGGTGGCATCGCTCTCAAACTGCTTCGTGATAGGTCTCGACGGCGACGCCGACTCCTATGGCGCCGTGATGCTCATGGACGAGGAGCAGGTGCAGCTGATGAAACGCCGCGGCGGAGTGGGCCACGACCTTTCGCAGCTCCGTCCGAAGGGCACTCCGGTGAACAACTCTGCACTTACCTCAACAGGTGTCGTGCCATTCATGGAGCGCTTTAGCAATTCCACACGCGAGGTGGCACAAGACGGCCGCCGCGGAGCCCTGATGCTCTCTATCAGCGTGAAGCATCCCGACAGCGAGGCGTTTATCGACGCCAAGATGCAGGAATGCAAGATTACAGGTGCCAACGTGTCGGTGAAACTCGACGACGAGTTCATGCAGTGCGCTATAGATGGCAAGGAATACACACAGAAATTCCCTATCGACAGCGATGCGCCGATAGTGACTAAGAAGGCAGACGCCAAGAAACTGTGGGAGAAAATAGTACACAACGCATGGAAGAGCGCCGAACCGGGAGTGCTCTTCTGGGACACCATACTCCGTGAGAGCATCCCCGACTGCTATGCCGACCTCGGATTCCGCACGGTGTCTACAAATCCATGCGGAGAGATACCGCTCTGTCCGTATGACTCATGCCGACTGCTCTCGGTGAATCTCTATTCATACGTGGTGAACCCATTCACACCGGAGGCATACTTCGACTTCGACCTCTTCAATAAACACGTGGCGCTGGCACAGCGCATCATGGACGACATCGTGGATATGGAGATGGAGAAGATAGACAAGATAATAGAAAAGGTGAAGAGCGACCCTCAGGCAGATGTGGTGAAGGAGACAGAGCTGCATCTCTGGCAGAAGATAAAGCGCAAGAGCGCCATGGGACGCCGCACGGGAGTGGGAATCACTGCCGAGGGCGACATGCTGGCTGCCATGAACCTGCGCTACGGCACTCAGGAGGCGACAGACTTCTCAGTGGAGGTACACAAGACGCTTGCCCTCGCCGCCTACCGTTCGTCGGTGGTGATGGCAAAGGAGCGCGGAGCCTTCGAGGTGTACGACTCAGAGAGGGAGAAGAACAATCCGTTCATCAACCGCATCCGTGAGGCAGAGCCGGAACTCTATGCCGACATGCTGAAATATGGCCGCCGCAACATCGCATGCCTCACCATCGCCCCGACAGGAACAACCAGTCTGATGACCCAGACCACAAGCGGCATCGAACCGGTGTTCATGCCCGTATACAAGCGCCGCCGCAAGGTGAACCCTACGGACACCGACGTACACGTGGACTTCGTTGACGAGTCAGGCGACTCGTTCGAGGAATTCATCGTCTTCCACCATAAGTTCCTGACATGGATGAAGATTAACGGCTACGACACCGAGAAACGATACACCCAGGAGGAACTCGACCAGCTCGTGGAGAAATCGCCATATTATAAGGCCACGGCAAACGATGTGGACTGGCTCATGAAGGTGCGTATGCAGGGAGCGATACAGAAATGGGTGGACCACAGCATCAGCGTGACCATCAACCTGCCGAACAGCGTGGACGAGCAGCTCGTAAACCGTCTCTATGTGGAAGCATGGCGTTCGGGCTGCAAGGGATGCACGGTGTATCGCGACGGATCACGTTCGGGAGTGATGATTGCCGTGGAGAAGAAAGACAAGAAGAAAGCGGAGGAGAAGCATATCTGCGAACCGCCTACCGTGACAGAGGTGCGCCCCAAGGAACTGGAATGCGACGTGGTGCGATTCCAGAACAACAAGGAGAAGTGGGTGGCATTCGTAGGTCTGCTCGACGGATACCCATACGAGATATTCACCGGTCTTCAGGACGACGAGGAGGGAATCTCGCTGCCAAAGAGCGTGAACAAGGGAAAGATCATCAAGAAGATAGACGAAAACGGAAAGAAACGCTACGACTTCCAGTTTGAGAACAAGCGCGGCTACAAGACCACCGTTGAAGGACTGTCAGAGAAGTTCAACCCCGAATACTGGAACTACGCCAAGCTCATCTCCGGCGTGTTGCGCTACCGCATGCCTATTGCCAACGTGATAAAGCTTGTGGGCCAGCTCCAGATGGACAGCCAGAGCATCAACACATGGAAGATAGGAGTGGAGAGAGCCCTCAAGAAATATATAGTAGACGGAACGGAGGCAAAGGGACAGAAATGTCCGGTCTGCGGTCAGGAGACACTCGTATACCAGGAGGGATGCCTCATCTGCAAGAACTGCGGATCATCACGTTGCGGATAATCCATAAAAGCCCCATGATGAGACTCACACAAGGAAAGATATTCATCAAAGACATGCGTTTCTACGCCCGTCATGGCGTGTTGCCGCAAGAGACGCTCACCGGCGGAGACTTTCTCGTCTCCGTCGAGGCGGGCTGCGGGCTGCAGCGTGCCACAGAGACCGACGATGTGGCAGACACATTGAACTATGCCAACATCCACAGAATGGTGAAAGAAGAGATGGCAGTGCCCTCGAAACTCATCGAACACGTGGCAGGAAGGATAGGCAGACGCATACTCAGCGAGATGCCCCAGATAGAAGAACTGACAGTCAGCGTGACCAAAGAAAACCCTCCGATGGGGGCTGACAGCAGGGGTGCAGGTGTTCAGTTGCACTGGAGAAATGACGAAAAAGACAACTAAATGTTCAATATTCCGCATTTTTGTTATCAAAGACAAAACTTATGACTAAATTTGCAGAAGTGAAGAAATACAGCTGTTATACATTGATACGTGCGCTGCTGGTGGCGGCGTTCATGATTCTTGTGGTGGCAGACGTCGTCGCAAGACAGTTCACGCTCGTCATCGACGCTGGACATGGAGGACATGATGCCGGGGCAAAGGGCAGTTTCTCATACGAGAAGAACATCAACCTGAAGATGGCGCTCGCCTTCGGGCGCTATGTGGAGAATAACTGTCCCGACGTGAAAGTGATATACACCAGAAAGACCGACGTCTTCGTGCCGCTCCACAAGCGAGCCGACATCGCCAACAAGAACCGCGCCGACGTGTTCATCTCCATCCATACCAACGCACTGCCCGGAGGCAGGATAGCCCGCGGAATGGAGACCTACACGATGGGAATGCGGCGGTCTAACGAGAAACTCAGTGCGGCGCAGCGCGAGAACGCTGTCATCACCTATGAGAGCGACTACAAGGAACGGTATGAGGGCTACGACCCCAACTCTCCTGAGAGCGCCATCATGTTTGAGTTCATCCACGACAAGAATATGGCGAAAAGCGTGGAACTCGCCAAACACGTGCAGAAAAACGTGTGCTCCACGGCAAACCGTCCCGACAAAGGAGTGAAGCAGGACGTGTTCCTCGTTTTGAGAGAGACATCCATGCCGGCATGTCTGATAGAGCTGGGCTTCATCACCACTCCCGACGAGGAGCGGCTGCTCAACGATGATGTCAGCATCGACAATATCGCCAGAGGCATATACAACGCCTTTGCGAAATACAAGAATGACAACTACTCCGGCGTCAACGTGCCATTGGTGGCGCCAAAGGAGTCAGACAAGGTGAGCCTGCCGACGCTCATTCCGCAGGACGATGCGGACAAACAGAAGAACCGTAATGCCGCAAGAAATGCTGAAACAACGGCAAGCAAACCCCAGTTAGCCACGAGCCAACCGAGAAGGGCGGCAGCGAAAACCGTCAATGCCCCTGCCGGAACGTCAAAGGCAGACGATGACGACGCTCCCGTTTTCAAAGTGCAGATAATGGCAAACGCCACGAAGGAGGCAAAGAACAGTCCGCGTTTCAAGGGATACGACGGAATAGACATGTATGAGGAAGGCGGAATGTACAAATACACCATCGGCGCCTCTACCAACTACAATGCCATCAACCGTCTGAGAGCTTCGCTCGCCACAGAATTCCCGGGATGCTTCGTCGTGGCATTCAGAAACGGCAGCAAGATGAACATCACCGAGGCGATACGCATCTTCAAGCAGCGGCGCTGACCCGTCGCCAGGTGAAGGCGATGAGGCTGACGGCAAACGGGATGGACAAGTAATTCCTTACATATATTAATATATACAACAAAAAGACCCTATATGAAGTATTTTACCAAAGAAGTGAAAATCGCCATCGTGGCAATCGTAGGTCTCGTAGTGCTCTTTCTCGGAATGAACTTCCTGAAGGGACTCGACCTCTTCTCGTCCGAAAGCAAATACTACATATCCTTCAAGGACATCAGCGGACTGAGTTCCTCATGCCCCATCTATGCCGACGGCTATCAGGTGGGTGTGGTGAGAAACATCCAATACGACTATGGCCAGACAAAGGATATCATCGTTGAGGCAAGCATCAACAAAGACATGCGCATACCTAAAGGCAGCAGCGCAGAAATAGTTAGCGACCTCATGGGCAACGTGAAGGTGAACCTGCTCCTTGCCAACAATATGCGTGAGCGCATCAACCCGGGAGAGACCATCGTGGGAGGCATCAACGACGGTGCGATGGGACAGATGAAAGACCTCATACCTATCGTGCAGAAGATGCTGCCGAAGCTCGATTCCATACTCTGCAGCGTGAACACGCTGCTGCAGGATCCTGCCATCGCCAACTCGCTTCATAATGTGGAGACCGTCACCGGCAACCTCACCACATCTACAAGGCAGCTTAACACGCTTCTCGGAACGCTCAACAGACGAGTGCCGGGACTTCTCGCCAAGGCAGACAACGTGATGGACAACACGGAGGTGATAACAGGCAAGCTCGCCAAGGTAGACGTAGACGGCACGATGCAGAAGGTGAACACCACGCTGCAGAACGTGCAGGAGTTCACCCATCAGCTCAACAACAACCACGGCTCCCTCGGACTCCTAATGCGAGATCCTAACCTCTATTACGACCTGAACGCCACAGTGAAGTCGGCAGATTCCCTGCTCATCGACCTCAAGGCGCATCCGAAACGCTACGTACACTTCTCCATCTTCGGAAAGAAGGATAAATGATAAATAGCGGAAAAGTAGACAGAAAGAATAACCATAATCTCCCCCGCGGGGGATAACGAGAGGAGGCTGGCTTCCGATCCATGATTCATTGTCGCTATGAGATGAATCCATGAGGAAGCCAGCCTCCTTCCTGTTCCAGCAGGTCGCGGCGCGTTTCCTCTCCGTTTTCTAAATTCCACTATAAAAGCACGTTACAAATTTGTTGCAAAATAAAGTCTACACCCATTTGTGTAATCCGATTTTTTTTGCGAAATTTGCACACGCTTTTCGGGATATTACCCTATGGAGATATGGCGAAAAGCAGAAAAACAAGTAATTAAAGACAAGTCTAGCGACAATTCTTTTTTATCAGAAAGTATATATATGGCCGATACTCCCAATGCTCTATGGGACAAGAGTCTCTTGCTCATTAAAGAGAATGTCTCACCGCAGCAGTTCAATACATGGTTCAAGCCAATAGTGTTCGAGGCTTACAAGAAGGAGACGAACACTCTGTTGGTGCAGGTTCCGAGTCCATTCGTTTACGAATACTTGGAAGAGAACTTCATTGATCTGTTGGGAAAGGTGCTTACACGCACTTTCGGCAAAGATGTCAAGCTTTCGTATCGCGTCGTTACCGACAAGACGAACAATCTTGCACAGATACTCACTTCCGACCCTCCAGCCGGAATCAACGACCAGAAGCCGAAGCAGACACGCAACAACCAGTCGCCGACACCGCTCGACGCTGCCAAGCCACAGCAGATAGCATCGCAGCTCAACACCCACCTCACCTTCAGCAACTATATCGAAGGAGCGAGCAACAAGCTGCCTAGATCCGTGGGACAGTCTATCGCCGAGCATCCTAATACCACACAGTTCAACCCGATGTTCATCTACGGACCGTCGGGATGCGGCAAGACACACCTCATCAACGCCATCGGAGTGCGCACCAAGCAGCTCTATCCGCAGAAGAGAGTACTGTATATCAGTGCGAGACTCTTCCAGGTGCAGTACACCAATGCCGTGAGAAACAATACCGTGAACGACTTCATCAACTTCTATCAGACCATCGACATGCTGATAGTGGACGACATACAGGAGTGGGTATCGGCACAGAAGACACAGGAGACATTCTTCCATATCTTCAACCACCTCTTCATGAACGGCAAACGCATCATACTGGCGAGCGACCGTCCGCCGGTAGACCTGCAGGGAATGAGCGACCGACTGCTCACCCGATTCAGCTGCGGACTCATCGCCGAGCTGGAGAAGCCGAACGTGGAACTATGTATGGATATCCTGCAGAACAAGATAAAGCGCGACGGACTGCACATCCCGGAGACCGTGGTGCGCTTCATTGCAGAAACGGCAAACGGCAGCGTCAGAGACCTCGAGGGAGTGATAAACTCGCTGATGGCATACTCCGTAGTGTACAACTGCAATATCGACATGCGGTTGGCAGAGCGGGTGATAAAGCGTGCTGTCAAGATCGACGACAACCCGTTGACCATCGATGATATCCTTGACTCCGTGTGCAACCACTTCTCCGTCACCGTGGCAGCCGTCAACGGCAGAAGCCGCAAGCGTGAATATGTGGAAGCGCGTCAGGTGTCGATGTATCTCGCACAGAAATACACCAAGATGCCGGCATCGAGAATCGGTAAGCTTCTCGGCGGCAGAGACCACTCTACGGTGATTCACAGCTGCACCAAGGTTAACCAGCGCATGACCACCGACAAACTCTTCATGGACGAGATTACGAGCATTGAGAACTCATTCAAGCTGAAGAGGTAAAATAAAACATCATTGTTGCGTACTACCTTTCTCAAGCGAAAAGGTAAATCGTGTGCTGGCGGTCATTCGTCAGGACAAGGCGACAATGCGGGTAAAGGCAATAATCTATAATCCTTTTTCATTTCGTGAAAAGGATGAGGACATAGGCAATCATAAATAAGAAAGTAACTGGGGAAGTGTGTCAAGAGGCGCATTTCTCCTTTTTTATTTCATTTTTCTTTGTAACATCCGTTGTCACATTCCCATTGAATGCCATGTGATAATTAGTAAAATTACAAATATGTTACATAAATCCGCTTGTTTTTTACCTTTTTTGTTACATATTTAATAATAAAAGCTTTTGGGATTGGAAATAAATACTTAATTTTGCAGCAGTAAAATGAAAAGTGCGACTAAATGTCGTTTATCCCCATCGACTAAAGCCATCACCTGCGGTGCTGAAAGGCGCCATCGCTAATTAGATTTAAGAATATGTAAGTTGGCAGGCGATTCGCAAAATGAATCCATAGGGTCACTCGCTGAGAGTCTGGCTCCCCCAAAAGTATGCCAATAGGCAATATGTAAGCTTAAAGATGAAAAGCAGCTGGAAAATGGCTGAAGCCACTAAAGAAGTATAAATGTGTCGTAAATTAAAAAAGAAATCAGTTATGAAAACTTCTGACAAGACTTCAATGGCAATCAACGGTTATGCCAATTCCGGTAACATAGTTCGTTATGTGTGGCCATACGCCGCATTGCTGATTATCTGCTTAGTGCTGGTGGTCTTCTTTTGACGTATCCGGCGGCAAGGCTCCATACCACTGCATATTCTCATGGCTGTCTTATCTTTGGATAAGTGGCGGAAAAGCCGTTCGTTCGATCATAGTCTGACTATGGATAAAGAAAAGTCGGACTGATGCATGGAGACGGGACAATTAAAAAAGATTATAGAGAGAACTGTTCACAAATATTGGACAGGAACTATTGAAGATAGAAATTTTGATTGTTGATTATATGAATTTGATGTTTAGTATTTGTACCATTAAGTAAGAAAAAGAGCATTTTTTTGTAGATTAATTTTTTTATATTGTAGATTAGATTCAACAGTCGGGGTTGTCGTGAGACACCTCCGATTTTTGTTTGTCCCGTCCTTCGTCGTTTCGCTTCATTCTCACACCGTGTTTCGTGAGATACTTACGCTATTATTCTTAGTATACATCCTCCTGACTGTCGTCCTCGTTTTCCGTACAAATAATACCATTTTGGGGCACGCTGCTTGCCCAACATGGGCAAGGTGCTTTCTCAACAGGGGCAAGCTGCTTGCCCCACTTGGGCACGATTCCTGCTATATTTTTCTTACAAATTCCGGAGGATGTGATATGTCCAAATCCCGTCTGATTTCCAGATTGAATATATATTTCTTGCCACTTGGTGACGGTGAAAACTCATTCAAATCGAACCTGATTATTATTTTACCGTCACTTATTCATCCACTTGGTTTTTATTTAGTACTTTTGCACTCGGTTATTTGATCATTACGTTTAGAAAATCAAGGATTGAAATGAACAAGGTCTTGTCATTTGTGAAGAAGTGGACCCTACTGTGTGCCATGCTGGTTGGCAGCGTGTTGTATCTGTTGTTCAGCGATGTTCCGCTGCTGCAGCCGATGGGCGATGTCATGGGGCCGGCGTTGGTGGAAATGGTGCCATACGTCATTTTTGCCCTATTGTATGTCACATTCTGCAAAATAGACATATCCAACCTGCGACCACGCGCTTGGCATTTCTGGTTGCAGTTTATTCGCACATCCATTTCCGCCTTCTTTGTCCTCCTTATGATGTATTTCGCTGAAGGCGATGTGAAACTCGTTCTTGAAGGATGTTTCATCTGCTTCATCTGTCCCACGGCAGCCTCAGCAGCAGTAGTGACAGAGAAATTAGGCGGCAGCATAGCCTCGCTCACGGTATATACGCTGATAGCCAATATCGTCACCAGCATCATCATCCCCTTGTTTTTCCCGATGGTGGAGAAGAGTGCCGACATCACCTTCCTCTTCGCCTTTGGCATGATAATGCGCAGGGTGGTAACGGTGTTGCTCCTGCCCCTCTGTCTTGCCCTGCTCACGAGGCGCTATCTGCCTAAAGTGGCAGGAGCCATAAAGCGCCGCAAGAACTTGGCTTTCTATATGTGGGCGTTCAATCTAAGCATCGTCACAGGTATGACCGTACACAATATCGTCGACGCCGAAGTGGGAGGCATCACCCTGTCGCTCCTTCTCATCCTGCCTCTGTTTGTATGTCTCGTGCAGTTTGCCATCGGCAAGTGGGTGGGCGGCTTCTTCGGCGACAGAGTAAGCGCCGGACAGGCTTTGGGCCAGAAGAACACCATCGTTGGCATCTGGCTCACCGTAACCTTCCTGAATCCCGTGGCTGCCGTAGCGCCCGGAGCCTATGTGTTGTGGCAGAATCTCGTGAATTCATGGCAACTCTGGAGTAAGGAGAAATACGGCTATCTCAAGTGGTGATGCGTCAGTGGAATAACCGTTTTTCGTGGCGTTTGTCATAAGGTTTGGTCTTCATCCATGCAATATTCTTTGGGGCGTTAGATTTTATTATCAGACAGGCAGATGAGTCCGTTGGTAATCATGGCCAGAGATTAGTTTTGGCGTGACGCTCTAGTAATGGTGAAAGAATATAAATCCTTATTTCCTCAAAATTGGTCAAGCTATTTTTTTACCATTACCTAAAACTCCTGAAAAATTTGCTCTTGTCAAAAACAAATCGTAACTTTACAACCTCAAACTAAAAATTGAATGATATGAAGAAGGCCATTGTTTCATTCGTTTTGTCTTTGATGTTCCCGTTGGTACTTTTCGCCGACGGCTACACCTCATTGTGGAAACAATACAATGAGGCCGAGACCAAGGATTTGCCAAAGACGCAGATCAAGATTCTGAACAAGATAATCGCCCAGGCAAAAGCCGGCAAGAGCTATGGCAACCTGCTGAAAGCGGAGTTTGATAAAGTAGCGACTGCATCGGGCATTTCAGATGAATTGTTCCAGTCAGAGCTGTCCGCATTGAAGAAGGCTGCGGGCGAAGCCTCAGCAGTAGACCCCGCCTTGGCTGCGGTATACAACTGTGCCCTTGGCTGCAGCTATTCTCTTGTTGCTAAAAGTCACTACAAATCTGACAGCAAGAAACTCAGTCGCGAGTATTTCGACAAGGCACTTGCCGATCCCGAAATGCTTGCATCAAAGAAGGCGCTCGATTATGCACCGTTTGTGCGTGAAGGCGTCGACAGCGAGATATTCGGAAACGACCTGCTCAGTCTGGTAGGTTATTATTCAGAGCGTTATGCCCTTCTCAATGACTATTATAACAAGGCGGGCAACCGCAGGGCTTCGCTCGTCACAGCTCTTTGGATGCTCAAAAAGAGAGTCAAGGCCAATCCCGTGAAAAAGGTCATCAAGGGTAATACCTATCTGGCAAGCCTCGACTCCCTGGTGGCTCTCTATGGCGACCTGAAGGAATGTGGCGAGGTGGCAATCGCAAAATACGATTACATGGCAGACTGTCAGGATGTGACGCCGAAACAGGAAGTGGATTATATCATGTTTGCCAAGCAGAAATGGGCAGCTTGGAAAGGTATAAACCGACTTGAGCGATACTATGCGGAGATGGTGCGGCCGGGATTCGAAATGAATGTAGGAAACACCTATCTGCCGAACCGTGAAGACACCCTGAGCATCGAGGCACGCAATCTGAAACATCTAACAGTCAGCATTTACCGACTGGATACCAAGTCGTATCTCGACGACAGGACAAACAATTTCAACATAGACAAGGCAAAGAAACTCATCATCGCGAAGTCGAAGGTGGTGATTGACCTGCCGGTGGTTTACGAAAACGAATACGACATCAACAAACTCTATGCGAAGCTGCCGAAGATGCAGCCGGGAATGTATTATGTGGTGGTAGAGGCAGACAACAAGAAGCTGAAACCGATAAATGCCGTTTTCACTGTCTCCGATGTATTTGTTGGTAGTCTGCCATTGCCGGGCGATAAGGTGAGATATGCCATCATGAGCGCCACTACTGGACAGCCGCTTGCAGGCGCAAAACTGCAGTTGTGGCGCGACAACAAGGTGATTTCAACGCTGACCGCTGATGAGAAAGGCGAAGTGGTGACAAACAGCCAGGAGCCATACTATGATTGCGTAAGAGCCTATACCGATACCGACAACTATATGATTGGCGAACGCGAGTGGAACAGGTTCAACTATTATGGCGACAAGATTCATCGCAGCGTGGTGTCACTCTTCACCGACCGTTCCATCTATCGTCCGGGACAGACAGTGCATGTGTCTGCCGTGGCATACAAGCAGGAAGGACTGCATTCATTAAAGGTCACGACCGGCGCAGAACTCAAATTCACCCTCAGCGATGCCAACAACAAGGTGCTGGCAGAGAAGAAGGCGACAACCGACGACTATGGCACGGCATCAGTAGACTTCAATCTGCCCGGCAGCAATGTCTTGAGCGGCAGGTTCTCGGTTAGATGCATGGGCAACGGCACGGGATATGCGGCATTCCGGGTGGAAGAATACAAGCGGCCTACCTTTGATGTGAAGTTCGACGAGGTGACCGACGAATACCACGACGGCGACACCCTTGTGGTGGGCGGTACGGCGATGACATTCAGCGGTGTGCCGGTGCCTGGTGCAAAGGTGGCATACGACGTGCAGCGCAGATGCTCCAGCTGGTTCAGGTATTACTATGGGGCGAACAACGATGCCCAGCAGATGCTGACCGACACCGTAATGACCGACTCAAAGGGTAGGTTTGAGGTGCGCATCCCGGTGGTATTGCCAGCTGACTATCAGGCAGACAACGAAGGCTACGATGTGAAGACGCCTGGCAGATTCGTATGGCAGACACGCTATCGCTTCACTGCCACAGCCACAGTGACCGACAACGGAGGCGAGAGCCATTCAGCCGAGACGAGCATCGTGTTGGGATCGAGAGCCACCGAACTGAAATTGGATTTGCCGGAGAAGGTGATTAAAGACAGTGTGGCGACAGTTGTCTTCAACCGCTACAATGCTTCTGCAAAACAGATTGACGGAAAGGTGACATACTGGTTCGACTCCCAGACAAAGAAATATACGGCGAAAGCCAATGAAAACATAAAGATAGACTGGCGGAAAACCAGTGGCATACTCTCCGGCAGACACCAGCTGTGGGCAACATGCGGCAACGACACCGTGATGCGTGAGTTCGTGCTCTTCGGCATAGACGACAAGCGTCCGGCAGCCGATACGCCAGACTGGGCATACATGTCAAGCAAGGAGTTCCCGAGAGATGGCAAACCGGTTTATGTGCAGGTGGGCACGTCGTGCGACAACACCCTCGTGCGCTATTCCATCATCTCCAACGACAAAGAACTGGAGAGCGGAACCTTCAGTCTGAGCAATGCCGTCAAGACCATCTCGCTTACCTATAAGGAAGAATATGGCGAGGCGGTGCTCCTCAACTATCTGTGGGTGAAGGATGGCAAGGCATACAGCAATAAGTTCACCATCACAAGACCGCTGGAGGACAAGAGGCTCGACCTGAAATGGGTGACCTTCCGCGACAGACTCACACCGGGACAGAAAGAGAAATGGACGCTCAACATCTCGCGTCCGAAAGTAAACGACGTGATAAACAAGCGCAACGTTAGCACTGACGGTCAGAACAACGGACAGCTCCTGGCTCTGATGTATGACAAGTCGCTCGAACAGATAGTGAAGACCAGCTTCAACTTTAGTCTCAACCTGTCGCAGAACAGTCCCTACACCAGATGGAGAATGTTGCCGGAGATAACAGGAAACGGATTGTCTTCATGGCAGACGATGCCTGTGATGAATGGAAAATCGTTTGATCTCAATACATTGGACAATTCTGTTTCCATACTGAGATGGATGCTGATGCTTAATGACAGAAGTGATGACAGTGTTTCACTTCCACGCAGAGTCATGGGAAGTGCAAAGAATTCCGTTTCTATCCGAGGCAAAGCAGTAGAAGAAACTGCTACTGTATTGAAGGCAAAAGAAGAAAAGGCGAAAACCTTTGCCTTTGTTCCGCTTGGTAACGATGCCTCCGACAGAGGCTCGGCTGGCGTGGAGAATGCCGACGGTGAAGAGAGAGCCTCTGCTGCCGTGCCGCAGATACGCGAGAACCTCAACGAGACAGCCTTCTTCTGTCCTGCCCTCTATGCCGACAAGGACGGCAATGTGGATATAGAGTTCACGTTGCCGGAGAGCGTCACCACATGGAACTTCCGCGGCTTTGCCCACGACAAGGAGATGAACTTCGGAATGATAGAGAGCGAGGCAGTGGCGAGCAAGAAGGTGATGGTGATGCCTAATGTGCCGCGCTTCGTGAGAGAGGGCGACAAGGCTACGATGGCAGCCCGTGTGGCAAATGCCACCGACAAGCCTGTTGCAGCCCTCGTAAGAATGCAGCTCCTCGATCCGGAGACGGAAAGAGTGGTATGCGAGAAGAAGCAGAACGTGACCATCGACGCCAATGCCACTGCAAACGTGGACTTCAGTTTCGAAGCTCAGGGCGACACTCCGCTCCTCGTATGCCGCATCACGGCAGAGGGAAAAGGCTTCAGCGACGGTGAGCAGCATTATCTGCCGGTGTTGCCGAGCAGAGAGAGAGTGATGAATACCGTGCCGTTCACCTTCACCGGCAGCGGCGAGAAGACAGTGGCTATGGCTGACCTCTTCCCGAAGGGGGTAGAGGACAAGAAACTCACCGTGGAATATACCGCCAACCCGTCATGGCTCATGATACAGACGCTGCCGTATATCTCGACAGTGGACTACAAGAACGCCATATCCCTTTCAACGGCTTATTATGCCAACGCCCTCGGACGATATATCATGAACCAGTCGCCGGTGATAAAGCAGGTGGTAAACATCTGGAAACAGGAGCCGGCAGGCAGCGACAACAGCCTGATGAGTGCTCTGCAGCGCAACCAGGAACTGAAGACCCTCGTGCTCGACGAGACGCCATGGGTGATGGATGCCGACAATGAGGCAGACCAGAAGAGGATGCTCACCACATTCTTCGACGAGTCAGCGATGGACTACCGGCTGGCTTCGCAGCTCAAAGACCTGAAAGACCTCCAGAATAGCGACGGCTCATGGAGCTGGTGGCGAGGAATGAGAGGTTCGGCAAGCATAACGGCACAGGTGTTGCAGACCCTCGCCCGTCTCAATGTGATGGCAGGCTATCAGAAAGCCACGGCCAAGATGATAGAGAATGGAATGGACTATCTCAGAACAGTCGTGATGAAGGAGTTTGAGGAAATGAAACGTATGGAAAAGAAGGGACAGAAACCGATGATCTGCGACTACCATGCCATACAGTATCTATATATAAACACACTGCTCGGCAAGAATCCTTTCTATGACTCCGATTATGTGGAGCTGAAGAACTATCTCCTCAAATATCTTGAGGCTGACCGCCACCGCGACATCTATTCAAAGGCGCTCATGGCTGTGGTGCTCAATGGAGACGGCAAGGCTAAGAAGGCAAAGGAGTATGTGGAGAGTATACGCCAGTATACGGTGACGAAGCCGGGCATGGGAACATATTTCGACACATGGCATGCCGGATACTCGTGGTTCGACTATCGCATTCCTACCCAGACTGCTGCGATAGAGGCTCTGAAGGCTGTAGACCCTGCCGACACGGAGACCATAAACCAGATGCGCCTATGGCTCCTGCAGAGCAAGCGCACACAGGCTTGGGACACACCGATAAATACTGTAAACGCCGTGTATGCCTTCCTCGACGGCAACTATAAAAAGCTGTCTTCTGACAAGGAGGAATCCATGACGCTTGCCGTAGACGGCAAGAACAAGTCGCTGCCTAAGGCTTCTGCCGGACTGGGATATACCAAGGTGGTATACGACATCGACAAGCAGAACTCTATCACGCTGACCAAGACTGGCGAGGGAACATCATGGGGAGCTGCCTATGCACAGTTCACGCAGGCGGCTGCCGACATCGCCGACAGCAAGTCGGGCATCAAGGTGGTTCGCCAGGTGATGGTTCCCGAGAATGGCAAGGCCGCCAAGAGTGGTGCTCTCAATGTGGGCGACCGCATCGCTGTGCGCATCACCATCACCGCCGACCGCGACTACGACTTCGTGCAGGTAGTAGACAAGCGTGCGGCATGTATGGAACCCGTGGCGCAGACCAGCGGATACGGATGGGGATACTACTGCACACCGAAAGACAACGCCACCCATTACTACTTCGACCGCCTCTCGAAAGGCGAGCACGTGGTGGAAACGGAGTACTATATCGACCGTGCAGGAAACTACACCGCCGGAACATGTACCGTGCAGTGTGCCTACTCTCCTGAATTCTCCGGCAGGGCCGGTGGCATTGAGCTGAAGATTGTGAAATGATAGTATCGGCACGATTGGATATCAGCCGGTATTGTCAGATAGAATGTCAGATACGACACCATATAGAATAACAGACATATAAAAACAGATATTTAATAGATGAATAACAAAACGATGATATTATCCTTGCTGGCTATGGCGTCGGTTGATGCCATGGCGCAGCGCATAACGGCAAAGAATGAGATAGTAGACTGTGGCAGCGTGATGTATGAAACCCCTGTTACGGTGAAGTTTGAACTCACCAACAAGGGTAGCGAACTGAACATCGACCAGGTGAGGGTGAGCTGCGGATGCACCACGGTGGACTATCCGCGTACGGCAATCCCCAAGGGCGACAGCTTCACTGTTACGGCAACCTACGATGCACGCCAACTCGGACACTTCGAGAAGGAAGTGGCGCTCTTCTGCAATTCCTCCAAGCATCCTTTCTATCTCAAGATGAAAGGAGTGGTGGTGGATGAAATATCTGATTTCACTGGTACCTTCGAACACAAGATCGATGGTATGATGGTGGACAAGAACGATGTGGAGTTCGACGACGTGAACCGTGGCGACTATCCCGTGCAGCTCATCCATATCAAGAACAACACGGGCGAGACTATCAGTCCTGTGGTGATGCATCTTCCGGCTTATCTCACGGCAAGCGTGTCGCCGACCAACATCGCTCCGGGCAAGACCGGCGTTGCCACGCTGAAACTCAACTCCAAGAAGCTGCGCGACTTCGGACTGACACAGACCTCCGTGTTCCTCGCCAAGAAACCGGGCGAGAAGGTGAGTATCGACAAGGAAATATCTGTCTCTGCCGTCTTGCTGCCAGATTTCGACAATATGTCGGAGACGCAGCTCGCCAACGCACCGAGCATAAAGCTCTCTGCCACGGAACTCGATTTCGGTGACTTCGGCGAAAAGCCAAGCAAGACCGAAACGGTGATAATAGAGAACACCGGACGTTCGGTGCTCGACATCCGTTCGATGCAGATGTTCACCACCGGCATGAGCGTGAAGCTCAACAAGACGAAGATAAAGCCGGGCGAACAGGCAAAACTGAAGGTGACGCTGAACAAGAAGCAGCTGCGCAACGCCAGAAGCAAACCGCGTGTGCTGATCATCACCAACGACCCGAAACAGCCGAAGGTGGTAGTGAAAATGAAACTGAAAACACGATAATCTTAATCTAAATACACAGTATGGACCATCCAGAGAACAGTAAAGAATACGTGGGGCTGCAGGTGAACCAAGGTGTGGCGCAGCCCTCCATCATAAACCCATATCTGAAGCGCAGCCGCTTCCAGCGCCGCGAACTCTCCGTTGCCGAAATGGTGGAAGGAATCGTGAAGGGCGACGTCACCGTGCTCTCACAGGCAGTGACTCTCGTAGAGAGTGTCAATCCGGACCATCAGCAGAAGGCGCAGGAGGTGATAGACAAATGTCTGCCATATAGCGGCAAATCCATCCGCATCGGTATCAGCGGTGTGCCGGGAGCAGGAAAAAGCACGTCGATAGACGAGTTTGGAGTGCATGTCCTCGACCGCACCGGCGGCAAGCTCGCCGTGCTCGCCATCGACCCCAGTTCGGAGCGCTCCAAGGGAAGTATCCTCGGCGACAAGACCCGTATGGAGAAACTGTCGGTAAGGAAGGAGTCGTTCATCCGTCCCAGTCCTACGGCAGGATCCCTCGGCGGTGTGGCACGCAAGACCCGTGAGTCGATAATCCTATGCGAGGCAGCCGGCTACGACAAGATTTTCGTGGAGACCGTGGGAGTGGGGCAGAGCGAGACAGCCTGTCATTCCATGGTAGACTTCTTCCTCCTCATCCAACTTGCAGGAACCGGCGACGAGCTGCAGGGCATCAAGCGAGGCATAATGGAGATTTCCGACGGAATAGTGATAAACAAATGCGACGGCAGCAACGTGGACAAGTGTCACATCGCAGCCACCAACTTCCGCAACGCCCTGCATTTCTTCCCGCCATCAGACAGCGGATGGGTGCCGAAGGTGCTTTGCTACAGTGGTTTCTATGGAACAGGCGTCAAGGAGGTGTGGGATATGATATATGAGTATTTCGATTTCGTGAAAGGTAACGGATACTTTGACTATCGTCGCAACGAGCAGAACAAATACTGGATGTATGAGACGATAAACGAGCAACTGCGCAACAGCTTCTACAACAATCCTGATATCCAGCAGAGGCTGCAGGCATACGAGAACAGTGTGCTGCTCGGACAGAAGACCAGCTTCGCAGCTGCCCGCGACCTTCTCGACATTTATTTCAAGAAACTGTGATGGATAGAAACAACGGAAAAGAGGTGACACAGCATACCCATTCCTGTGGCAATGCGTCGCCTGCGGTAGAGATAGACAGCGGGAGTGGTTTCTGCTTCGGTGTCACCACTGCCATTCGCAAGGCGGAAGAGGAACTTGCCAACGGTGGCACGCTCTATTGTCTGGGTGACATCGTGCACAACAGTATGGAGTGTGAGCGGCTGAAGAAACTCGGACTAGTCACCATCAACCATGATGAGATGGAGCGCCTGCGCAATGTCAAGGTGCTGCTCAGAGCCCACGGCGAACCGCCGGAGACCTATGCCATGGCGGAGCGCAACGGCATAGAGATAATCGACGCCACATGTCCTGTGGTGCTACAGCTGCAGCGTCGCATAAAGAGTCAGTATGACGCCCATGGCGAAGCGCAGATAGTGATATTCGGCAAACCCGGACATGCCGAAGTGCTCGGTCTTGTGGGACAGACCCAGGGCAGCGCCCGCGTGATAGCCCATTTCGACGATGTGAAGACGCTCGACTTCTCCCGCGACATATATCTGTATTCGCAGACCACCAAGTCGCTCGACGAGTTCCACCGCATCATCGACTACATACAATGCCACATCTCGCCCGACGCCACGTTCCGCAGCTTCGACACCATCTGCCGACAGGTGGCAAACCGTATGCCTAATGTCAGCAGCTTCGCCTCGCGCCATGATCTTGTGCTCTTTGTGTGTGGCAGAAAGAGCAGCAACGGCAGGGTGCTCTTCAACGAATGTCTGCGCATCAATCCCAATACACACCTCATTGAGGGACCGGGAGAGATATGCGACGAGTGGCTCCATGGTGCCGCCACGATAGGAATCTGCGGAGCCACGAGCACCCCCAAGTGGCTCATGGAGGAGTGTATGCAGAAGATATTGAATGGCGAACAAGGATAACCCCCGATCTGTCTGATTACTGATTTGGAATAAAGAATAATAGAAGACTCTTGCCCAATGAATCAATCTTGTGTCATATTAGTATATATAATAAAAGGTATGAGACTTTTGCTTAGTCCCATACCTTTTGTCTTCTTCTTAGAATATCTTTATCCCAGCTTTTCCATCGTTTCCTCAAACTTCTGTTTCAGCCATTCCTTCTGTTCGGGGATTGTCATGTTGCTGTTGTCGAGCACCAAGGCATCGTCGGCCTGCTTCAGAGGCGAAGTCTCGCGATGCGTGTCTATATAGTCACGCTCCTCCACGTTCTTCAATATCTCGTTGAAGTCGGCAGCCATACCCTTCTGCTTCAGTTCGTCGTAGCGGCGCTGGGCGCGTACCTCGGCAGATGCCGTGACGAAGATTTTCAGTTCGGCGTCGGGGAATACCACAGTGCCGATATCTCTGCCATCCATCACGATGCCCTTCTCCTTGCCCATCTCCTGCTGCTGTCTCACGAGTGCCTGGCGTACGAAAGGCAGGGCGGCTATGGGGCTCACATGGCTCGACACCTCCATCGAGCGTATCTCCTTCTCCACGCATTCTCCGTTGAGATAAGTGTCGGGGCGGCCGGTTCCGGTGTTCAGTCTGAATGATATGTTTATCTCCGGCATCGCCTTCTGCAGGGCTTCGGTGTCTATCGTGTTGTCGGCGGCAAACATGCCGTGGCGCAGGGCATAGAGCGTCACAGAGCGATACATAGCTCCTGTGTCCACATATATATATCCAAGTTCCTTGGCGAGGTCTTTTGCCATCGTGCTCTTTCCGCAGGATGAGAATCCGTCGATGGCGATAACGATGCGATTGTTCTTTGCTTCCATTTCTTTCTTTATGGTGTTTTGAGTTTTGTCATTACAGAGAATACGACACGTTGACGAGCAGCGAGTTGGCCGACACGTGGTATTTGGCATATCCCACCTGCAGCTTGAACCTCTCCAGCTGCATTCCGGCTCCGAACGACAATCCGGCTCCGTGGCTGCTCTTTGAGGCGTCCTCGCCAGTGCCCTCGGCTATCTTCATGTCGTGTGCACGACGGAAGTTGTATCCTCCGGCCACATAAAACTGGTCGGAGAGTATCAGTTCCACTCCACACACGAGGTGGTTTATGAAGCTGTAGTCCCAGTGGTTGAGGTCAACGAGCGTTGCCGAGATTCTGAACGGCATGTTTGCGAATCTCTTGCTCGCTCCTATCTGCAGGTCGAGCGGCATCTTACCGTAGTCCTCGTCGTATGCCTTGAACTGTCCGCCGAGGTTCTTGGCCACTGCCGACAATGAGAACTCCGACTCCGGGTCGTAGTAGTTCAGTCCCAGGTCTATGCCAGCCGCCATGGAGCTGTATCCGCCGATATACGATGCCACCCATCTTGCCGTTATACCTCCGGCGAGGTTTTTTGCCAGCATATAGCTGAAGGTTCCTGCCAGTGCAATCTCCTGTGCAGAGAATTCTCCCGTCTGGACGTTGTTCTGGTCAGTTTCCTTCATCTTGCCGTAGTTGATGTATTGTCCCAGAACCGCCCATGATGCCTTGTCGTTTACCACCCTGTTGAATGCCGCGCTTCCCGTTATCGCCCCCTCCATATATGTCATGAAGTTGAGGTTCAGCGTCTTGTCGCTTACCGACGACAGCAGTGCTGGGTTGCTGAACGTGAGCGACGGGTCGTCTTCTATGATGCTCACGTTGTCGCCACCGAGGGCTGCCGCATGAGCGCTCACGGGCAGCCTCAGGAAGTTGTATTCCGTCTGGCTCTCCTGTGCGGTTGCCGTGGCGGTCGCCACGATGCTCAGTATGAGGTATAAAAAGATTTTTCTCATTCTTGTCTTTTATGGGGAGTCTGTCCTTGTTTTGCAGTTATGGACAGTTCCTTGGTGATAAATAGGTTGCCGCTCTTTGTCCGTCGGGTCATCCGTCTGCTTACTGGTGCAAAGTTACAGCATCTCAACGTTAAAAACGAAAAAATCCCTTTTATATTGTTTTGAGTCCATTCATTTTCATCAGGTCGGTAGCCTGAAGCTCCAATCCAAGACGACCTGATGACCGATTCGGGTTTAAAGATGTTATCAAGTTTACTCAGATTTCCCTGTTCTCGGCTCACAACAATCTCATTAACCATTGTTTTCCTTACTTTTCTGCTTTATCCTCATTCATAAAAAACTGGCAGAACTCTCTTAATTGCTGCTGCATTTGCTCCTGTGGTATCAAGATACGCTTATACTCAGCAATCATTGTTGGACTCATGCTGCGACTCATGGCATATTCAACAACCACCTTGTCTGCATCGGGGCATAATATTATGCCAATAGATGGGTTCTCGTTTGAACGCTTCACATCGCGGTCAAGAGCCTCCAGGTAAAACTCCAACTGACCAAGGTCGCGTGGGTGGAACTTTGTTTTCTTCAATTCCACAGCAACGAGAGCTTGAAGCCCACGATGGAAGAACAGTAAATCAGCCTTAAACGAAGAAGCACCGACATTTAAGCGATACTCTTGATCCATAAAGATAAAGTCCTTACCCAATTCAAGAATAAACTGCTTCATGTGTTCTATCAAGTCATGCTTCAGCTTCGATTCGCTATGTTTTTTTGGCAAGTTGAGGAAATCCACGAAGTATGTATCTTTGAACATTATCGGAGATTTGGGATAAGTTTCAAGCAGACCTTTCGACAGATTAGTTTTGTTACTCAATAACGCTGAATATGTATGGTTCGATATACAGCGTTGCAGTTCGCGTACAAACAAATGCTCTTTATGGGCATAAAGAATGTAGAATAACCGTTCTTCTACACTTTTACACCTACACAATATCTCAATATGGTTTGTCAAAGTTGTCAGTGCCAAGATGTCGGGCATTTGTCCAATTTGTGACTGTACAGTTATAGCCTCTCCTTGCTTAAATCCTATTTGTGCAGTTTCCGACTGCACAAATTTATCCGTCATATATTTTCTTATAGCTACAGCAAAAACTTCAGATGAATATTCATCATAAAACATCACCATGTTGTAAATGTTTCTCTTGCTGAAGCCTTTGATATCAGGGCGGTTGGAACGAATATATTCAGACAATTGGGCTACGACTTTACTTCCCCATTCCTCGCTTTTCAGTTTCATTGAAACATAACCTCCAACATACCATGCACAAAGCAGAGATTGTTCGTTGACTGCACGTGACGCCTTACTCCTATGCTGAACTATTATATCCACCACTTCTGTAAAATCTCGCTCTTGGGAAGTTCTTGTCAAATCCTTATTTATGCTCATATTCCTTATTATAACCCGTTGGCGGAATTAATTTAGTGCATATTTAATTCTGCCAATGGACTTTTTATTAATATAGTTTACGTATCACAGAATGGTAGGTGCACTAATATTGCCAATGGTTCTGGCAAGCAAACCATTCGCTATTTCATTCCCCCACAAACTCCTTCACCTTTTCTGTGTATTCTTTGTGGTGGTCGCGGTATGCCATGGCGTGTGCTGACCCTTTGGCTATGAAGATGGCTTTGCGGCCGTGGCGCTTAGCCTCGTAGAGCGGACGGAGCATGGAGTAGGGCACGTAGGTGTCGGCATCGCCGTGGATGAAGAGCATCGGTTTGGTGCTGCGCTCCACCTGCTTTATCTGCTGCGCCTCGTCAAACGACCATCCGTATCTCTGTTGGCAAAGCCAGGAAGTTGTATTCATCAGCGGGAACGACGGCAGCCCGAACTCCTCTTTCAGCTGTCCTGCAAACTCATCCCATACGCTCGTATAGCCACAGTCTTCAACAAAACACTCCACATAATCCGGAGTCTTCTCACCCGCCACGGCCATCGTGGTGGCTGCACCCATAGAGATGCCGTGAATGACTTGCTTTGTGGATGAATACCTTGACGCTCTGAACACATTATTTGCCACTTCCGCCCATCTTATCACGTCCCATCTGTCCTGCCACCCCATCTGTATATGGTCCCCCTCGCTCTGTCCGTGTCCATACAGGTCGGGCAAGAGCACATTATATCCCAAATCGTGGTTGTATAGATAAGCGATGTGTAGCATTCCCTCGGCACGCACCTTATAGCCGTGCACCACAACTGCCGTTTTGTCTGTTGCCTTTGGTGCATAAAGATAAATGGCGTGTGCCTTGTAGCCGGAGGGCATAATGAGGAACGTGTCCTTCACGCAATGGTTCCGGTATATGGAATCCATCCACGCCGTAGTCCACGGACATTCGTTCCGTGTTCTGTTCTTCCAGTGTTCCGCCGTCATGCGTTCCCCTTTCGGATAGCTGAGCGAATAGTCAAGCATATAGCTGCTGGCTCCATACAATGCAAGAACCAACATGACTGCCACCCCCAACGTTATCCATACCTTTATATAACAGGACTTTCTGTTCTCTCTCTGCCTCATATAATACTCTTACTATTTACATATTTATTATTTCGCTTCAAAATTAAGCAAAATAATGGAAATAACATGTAATAAATAAAGAATAAGCGGAACGTTGGTCTGAATAATAAGACCAACGTCCCGCCACCTTATAGGAATTGAGTATAATACAATAATTCTGTTACAGTGAACCATTCATAGTAATCGCCGAAAGTTATCTTGTTGTTCTTATCCACATTAAATGTAAATGTCTGTCCCAACATCACATTCTTAACCCTATACATATTCTTTATCTCAGGAGACTCTCTCATGGTCTGTTCCTCGGCAGGATTGCAACAAATCGTTCAAAACATGCAACAGATGATACGATGAACGATTCGTTTCTGTTTGTGCAACATCCGTTCTTGTTGGATATCAATACATTATATAACTTTGCAGCAGTAAAATCAAACAACTAACAAAACCATTAAAACTTATGAGCAATCTATCAAAAGTATTGATTAGCTTCTCACTTCTGGCGATGAGCATTACTGCCAACGCACAGAAAATTAAAGTGAGCGGTGTGGTTACAGACGAAGCTGGTGAAACAGTAATCGGAGCAACCATAATGGAAAAAGGAACGAAGTCGGGAACTATAACAGACTTTGACGGTAACTTCATGCTTGATGCTGACCAGGGAGCAACTCTTGTCATATCTTATGTTGGCTACAAGACAGTGGAAGTTAAAGTACAGCCAAACATGAAAATAAAATTGGCTGAACTTGCCAACAACCTGAACGAAGTTGTCGTAACGGGCTATACAACCCAAAAGAAAGCCGACTTGACGGGTTCTGTATCTGTCGTTTCTACAAAGAATCTGAAAACATCTTCTGACACAGACCCGATGCGTGCCTTGCAAGGACGAGTTGCCGGTATGACCGTTACAACCGACGGTTCTCCTATTGGTAGCGGTAAGGTACGTATCCGTGGTATTGGTTCTTTCAACTCTTCACAAGATCCTCTTTATATTATAGATGGTGTACCTACAAACATGGCACTGAACACTCTCAACACTAATGATATCGAGAGTATGCAGGTGTTGAAAGATGCAGCCTCGGCTTCTATCTATGGTTCAAGAGCTTCAAACGGTGTTATCATCATAACGACGAAGAAGGGAAAGAAGGGTAACAAGGTGGCTGTGGACTTCTCAGCAAACCTTACCGCACAATTCTATTCAAGTCAGTCGAAAATGAAACTCCTCAATTCTGGCGAATATGCTACAGCCATGGCACAGGCAGCTCTCAACGACGGTCTCGACCCTGTTGCCTATGCAGCAAACTATGGCATTGATTTGAATGCACAGAACGGTACTCCTATCACAGTTTGGAATCCGGCAACAAACCAATATCAGAACTATACGATAAACGGAAGGTACGACGGATATATAAACTCAAAGAAGACAATGCGATTCTCTGACACCGACTGGCTGGATGCTATCTCACGTACCGGATTCATGCAGAATTACGATTTATCGGTATCGCATGCCAACGACAAGCACAGCGCAATGTTCTCTTTAGGATACAAGAATAATGAGGGCGTATTGAAATATACTGATTTCCAGAATATCTCAGCAAGACTGAATACTTCATGGAATCTGAACAAGATGCTTACTGTTGGCGAGAATCTCACTCTTACTTACACATCGCAAGTAGACTGCCACCCTATGGAGAATGCGTTGAAGATGCCTTCTATCGTTCCTGTATACGAGGAGAACAGTAAGGTTTTCGCAGGTCCTGTTGGCAGCATGTCCGACCGCCAGAACCCTTGCCGCGAGCAATACGACAACCGTAACAATGATCTCGACTACTGGCGCATATTCGGCAATGCATTTGTAGAACTGAAGCCTATCAAAGGATTGACACTCCGCTCAAACTTCGGTTTGGACTTCAAGACATCATTCATCAATGCGATGACAAACACTTTCCATTCTGACATCGTAAGGAATGATATTGCCAAAACAACATTGAGCAACAATAACGAGACCAACTGGACTTGGTCTAACACTGCGCAGTATGTAAATAAGATAGGCAAGCACAATTTTGACATCCTCGTCGGTAGCGAAATGTCTAAACAGTCTGTTATTGATTTCTCTGCCTACTCTGAAGGATATGCCCTGGAAGACAAAAACTATATGTGGCCAAATGCTGCAACTGGAACTATGACCAATAGCGGTGCTAAGTTTGGCTATCGTCTGGCATCATTCTTCGGAAAAGTGAACTACAACTGGGATGATCTTCTCCTTGCATCTTTTACTATCCGCTACGACGGTTCTTCACGCTTCGGCAAGGCTCACCGCTGGGGTACATTCCCTGCTGCATCTCTCGGCTTCCGCTTCTCTAATCTGTTGAAAAAGGAATGGCTTGACGATGCAAAGCTGCGTCTGTCATGGGGACAGACAGGTAATCAGGCAATCGACAACAACGCACAGTTTGGACTTTATGTCGCTGACTACGGATTGGACCGCGTTACATCTACAGCCTACGACCTGTTCTTGCAAGGTTCCGGCACTTTCCCTTCAGGTTACCGCGCCACACAACTTGCAAACCCTAATTTGAAGTGGGAATCGGCAACACAATACAATGTCGGTGTTGACTTCACGATGTTCAACAACAGTTTCTACGGAACTGTCGATGCTTATATCAAGAATGTGAAGGACATGCTGATTAATCCTGCATACCTCGGTGCAACGGGCGAGGGTGGCAACACTTGGAAAAACGGCCCGTCGCTCCGCAACTGGGGTATGGAGTTCAGCTTGGGCTATCGCACAACACTTGCTAACGGACTCGGAATCGACGTCAACGGCAATTTGGATTTCTTCCGCAACAAAGTAACTTATCTGCCTTCATCTACAACGGGTGCTTATACTCATACTACAAAAGAAAATCTCGTACAGAGCGGCAAGTCATACGGTTCTATCGTTGGATATGTAGCTGACGGAATATTCCAGACTCAAGAGGAAGTAGACAAGTCGGGACAGCCAAACGCACGTGTCGGTGGACTGAAATACAAGGATTTGGATCACAGTGGCAGCATTAATGCCGACGACCAGACTTGGATTTACGATCCAGTGCCAGCATTCTCTTACGGACTGAACATTGCTCTCAACTACAAGGGATTTGATTTCAGCATGTTCTGGCAGGGTGTTTACGATCAGGACGTCTACAACAACCAGAAGTTCCAGACCGATTTCTGGGCTGTTAACGACCCTGGTTCAAACAAGGGAACACGTCTGCTGAACGCATGGAACACAAACAATACAAGTTCGTCGATTCCTCGCTTGAGCACAATGAATACTGCAGATGAGGGCAGGGCTTCTTCATACTTCGTGGAGAATGGTTCTTACCTGAAGCTCCGCACTCTGCAGATTGGATACAATATACCTAAGAGTGTTTTGTCAAAAGTCAAGATGTCAAGTGCACGCATTTATGTTTCCGGACAGAATCTGCTTACTATAAAGAGCAAGAGCCTGACATGCTCCGACCCTGAGAATCCTGACTGGAATTATCCTTTGGCAACATCATTGTCATTTGGACTTCAAGTTGGTTTCTAATACAAATTGCAGAATTATCATTAAGACATAAAAGGTATAACGATTAAACGAATTTTCATTATGAAAAAGATATATACAATAGTGCTTGCAGTAGCACTTGCAGGAACATTCGCAAGTTGTGATGACTTCCTGGACTATAATCCGACAGGTGTGATAGACGAAGACAAGGCCTTCAATGAGCCGGAAAAGATGGTGAACAGCGCATACGCCATGCTTGGTGACTGCTGGTACAGCTATCCGTTCAATCTCTGGCCTTATGGCGACCTGGCATCAGACGACTGTCTGAAAGGTGGCTGGGGAACTGGTGACACTGGTTACCACGATGTGGAAATATGGAAGACTCTGACTTCTACAAAAGGGGAACTCGATGAACTTTGGTATCGCCTTTACTGTGCCGTATCTCGTTGCAACCGTGCGTTGGTCTCTCTTGAACAGAACGGCGAAAAGACCCTTGGAGCTGAAACAACGAAACAGCGCGAAGCTGAGGTTAGATTCCTCCGTGCACATTTCTATTTCAAGCTGATTACCATGTTCCGCCAGATTCCATGGATTGACGAAAAGGTATATGCCGACAATGCTACGGAGAAGACTTCTAACACACAATTCACATACGAGGAACTGTTCCAGAAGATTATCGACGATTTCCAGTTTGCCCATGATGTTCTACCAGCTAAGCAGGCTGATGGCGGACGTGCCAACAAGATTGCTGCTGCCGGATATTTGGCAAAATGTTATCTCACATTGGCTTGGGGCGACGGATATGAGGCAACCGATGGCGTTGACCATATCAACAAGCAATACATGCAGAAGGTTGTTGACTATACTGATGAGGTAAAGAATTCCAATTATGGATATCTGGAAGACTACGGCGACATTTTCTTGCCTGAATACAAGAACAGTAAAGAGTCTGTATTCGCCGTGCAAACCTCTGATTATAGCGGAGACCATACAAAATATGGTCGTGCCAACTGGTCGAACATGTTGAACGGCTGTTGGGGTATCTGGTCTTGCGGATGGGATGTTCACAAACCATCACAGGACTTGGTGAATGCCTTCAAGACACGCAACGGACTGCCAGAGTTTGATGACTACAACAATAGTATCGACTACCCGGTAAACGGCAAGGTCACTGGCCAGAAATGGGATCCGCGTTTGTTCCACACCATCGGTATGCCTACCTTCCCATATAAATACGAAAAGGAATACACTCTGACGACAGACAATGCCCGCACTCCTAACGTCTACGGTTATTACACTTCAATGAAAGAAGTGCCACAACGCTCTAAAGGTGAAACATATAACGGCTCATGGCAGGCTTTCGCAATGAACGACTACGTATTGAGATACACCGATGTAATGCTTATGAGAGCCGAAGCTCTTATAGAACTTGACCGTCTTGGAGAAGCACGCATCATAATTAACGATATCAGACAGAGAGCAAAGAATTCTATAGACAAACACATTGAATATGCCAAAGACCAGTGTGACATTGCTCTCTATCCAGAGTCTTATTTCCAGGATAAGGAAACTGCACGGAAATGCCTGCGCTGGGAGCGTCGTCTTGAGTTGGCAATGGAAAACGGAAGATTCTTCGACTTGCGCCGTTGGGGAATAGCTTCAACTACGCTGAATAATTACTTCAAGACAGAGCAGAAGGATGTTTACACATTTACCGACAAGGATGGTAATACAGTAAATCAGACTTACGCCGAATATCTGAGGGATGCCCACTTCACAGCCGGCAAGAATGAATTCTATCCAGTGCCATACAACCAGTTATATTATATACCAGGCTTGTATAAGCAGAACAAAGGATACGACGATGCAAAATAAGAATATTGGTTTTCTTATAATATAAGTATAGGTTAGTCAAAAGAAATTAATAGGTAAACTTTAGTCAGAAAAGGTGATTGGATTGATTCAGGATAACATTTAAATTTAAGAATACAGAGATATGAAAAGAAATATATTATCAGTTCTGATTGCTCTGACATCAATAGGCACAGCATGTGCACAGGAAACACAGTTTCTGAGCAGCAACCATTGTCTGTACCGTATACAGCAGAAAGACAAATGCCTGTTGCTGCCAGTACAGGAGAGTGCAGAAATGAGCAACATAAAGGTTATCGCCGGCAACAAACAGATGAAGTCGCTCAATGTACGACTGGCAATGAACAAGGTGGATTATTATGTTCCGCTTTATCTGGATGAATTCAATGAGGAAAAGACGTTAGCTCTTGATATTCACGTGAACGGCAACTACCGCAACGATGGTGGTATTTCCACTTTCACTTGCTGGAAGAATATCAAGAATGCAGAGAGCTTTGACACGATAAACCGCGAACAATATCGTCCGCTCTACCATCACACCCCAGCTTACGGGTGGATGAACGACCCGAACGGAATGTTCTTCAAGGACGGTGTATGGCATCTCTACTTCCAGCATAACCCTTATGGTTCGCAGTGGGAGAACATGACATGGGGCCACTCCACATCAACCGACCTCATACATTGGACGTTCCAAGGCGACCCAGTACAGCCCGATGCTTGGGGTTCAATATTCAGCGGCTCGTCAGTGGTAGACAAGAACAACACTGCCGGATTTGGAGAAAACGCCATCGTGGCTCTCTACACATCAGCCGGTGAGAATCAGACGCAGAGCATGGCTTACAGCACCGACAACGGAAAGACTTTCACAAAATATGATGGCAATCCGATAATAACGAGCAACGTGCCCGACTTCCGCGATCCTCACATGTTCTGGAACGAGGATATCAAGAAATGGAACATGATTCTCGCTGCCGGACAGCAGATGAACATCTACTCGTCTGACAATCTTAAAGACTGGAAGTTTGAAAGCTCGTTCGGAGCCGAATACGGCAGTCATGGCGGTGTATGGGAATGCCCGGATTTGATGAAGATGAAAGTACGTGGCACAGACAAAGAGAAATGGATGCTTGTGTGCAACATAAATCCTGGAGGTCCTTCCGGAGGTTCGGCAACACAATATTTTGTTGGTGACTTCGACGGACATAAATTTACTTGCGAATCGAAACCGGAAGTGACAAAATGGATGGACTATGGTAAAGACCACTATGCCACCGTTACTTTCGACAATGCTCCCAACGGCAGACACGTGGCTTTGGCATGGATGAGCAACTGGCAGTATGCCAATCAGGTGCCTACGTTGCAGTATCGTTCTGCCAACTCCATTCCTCGCGACTTGGGACTCTTCGAATATAAAGGCAACACTTATTGCAGCGTTACTCCATCAGAAGAGATTACTGCTGCACGAAGTAAAAAGCCATCAAAGTCTTTGAGCGAAGCTTGCGAAATGGTGGTCAATCTGAAGGGTGATGCCACGATTACGCTGAGCAACAGCAAGGGCGAGAAGGTGGTCATGACATATAAGGCAAAGGACGAAACATTCTCGATGGACCGCACACTAAGCGGAAAGACCGATTTCAGCAGCGACTTTGCTGCCATAACTACAGCCCCTGTATATGGCAAGATGAACAAGCTGCGCATATTCATCGACAAGAGCAGTATTGAGGTGTTCGACAACGACGGAAAGATGGCTATGACAAACCTTGTGTTCCCAACAAAACCTTACGACAAGGTAACGATAAAGGGCAAGACAAAGAAATATGCAGTATATAAACTGAAATAATGAACTTATATAAAACAGAATAAAATGAGTAAATCTGCTAAACTTACCCTCATCCCGGTGATGCTCTGTTTCTTCGCCATGGGATTCGTAGATATGGTAGGCATCGCCTCCAACTACGTGAAAGAAGACCTCAACCTGAATGACACTACGGCAAACATGTTCCCGTCGCTCGTCTTCTTCTGGTTCCTCCTGTTCAGTGTGCCCACGGGCATGCTTATGAGCAAGATCGGCAAGAAGAACACCGTGTTGCTCTCGCTCGCCGTGACCACAGTGTCGCTCCTTCTGCCGCTCTTCGGCGAGAACTTCACACTGATGCTCGTGTCGTTCTCCCTGCTCGGCATAGGCAACACTCTGATGCAGACGTCGCTCAACCCACTGGTGTCTGTCGTTATAAAGGGCAACCTCGCCTCAACGCTCACCTTCGGACAGTTCGTTAAGGCGATAGCCTCATTCCTTGCTCCATACATAGCCATGTGGGGAGCCATTGCTACAATACCGAGCTTCGGCTTCGGATGGAGGATACTCTTCCCCATATATATGATAATAGGTATGGTGGCTGCCGCTGCCCTTTGCGTCACATCCATTCCGGAAGAGCACAACGAGGGTAAGGCTACCGGCATAATGGACAGTGTGCGGTTGCTCGGCAGACCTATCGTGCTGCTTTCCTTCATAGGCATCATGTGTCATGTGGGCATCGACGTAGGCACCAACACTACAGCTCCGAAGATTCTCATCGAGCGTCTCGGATGGTCTCTCAACGAGGCTGCCTTCGCCACATCCCTCTATTTCATCTTCAGAACCCTGGGATGTCTGACGGGTTCGTTCTTCCTCCGTGTGATGAAGGCGCGCACATTCTTCATCATCAGCGTGGTGATGATGGCGCTGAGTATGGCTGGAATGTTCGTAGGAACAAGCAAAGTCATTCTTTATGCAGCAATAGCTCTTGTGGGATACGGCAACTCCAACATCTTCTCCATCGTCTTCTCGCAGGCTCTCATCTCGGTGCCTGAGCATAAGAACGAGGTGAGCGGACTGATGGTTATGGGTCTCTTCGGAGGTACGGTGTTCCCTCTCCTGATGGGATTCGCCAGCGACGCCATCGGACAGGTTGGTGCTGTGGCTGTAATGGCAGCCGGAGTGGTTTATCTGTTCACATATATAAATAAGGTGAAACAATAACTTGTACGAGAAACCGTTATAATAATAGGGAATTCAGATACACGATATAAATAAACTCAGATATACGACTATGAAAGATAAATATGTAGTAGGACTTGGCGAGGCTCTTTGGGACGTCTTGCCTGATGGAAAGAAACTTGGTGGCGCACCGGCAAACTTCGCTTATCATGCCGGACAGTTTGGCCTCAACTCCATTGCTGTGAGTGCCCTCGGCGAGGACAAACTTGCAGAAGAGACTATAGAGCAGTTGGAAGGAAAAGGACTCAACTATGTAATGCCACGCGTGCCTTATCCAACAGGTACCGTACAGGTGGAGCTTGACGATGAAGGTATTCCGACATACGACATCAAGGAGAATGTGGCTTGGGACAACATTCCTTTCACCGACGAGGTGAAGGCTGTGGCTGAAAACACGCTTGCCGTATGCTGGGGATCGCTGGCACAACGCAATGTGGTGAGCCGCGAGACCATCTACAAGTTCCTCGACAATACACCGAAAGACTGCCTTAAGATTTTCGACATCAACCTGCGACAGAACTTCTATACCAAGGATGTGATCTGCGAATCTATGAAACGCTGCAACATACTGAAGATTAACGACGAGGAACTGATACAGATAGGCAGGATGTTCGGCTATCCGGGTCTGGACATAGAGAACAAATGCTGGCTCATACTCGGCAAGTACAACCTCGACATGCTGGTGCTCACGTGTGGCGTGAACGGCAGCTATGTGTTCACTCCGGGCTGTGTGTCATATCAGGAAACGCCCCGGGTGGAAGTGGCAGACACTGTAGGTGCCGGCGACTCGTTCACCGGTTCGTTCTGTGCAGCAATCCTCAGCGGAAAGACTGTAAGGGAAGCACATAAGCTCGCCGTTGAAGTGAGCGCCTATGTGTGCACCCAGAACGGTGCGATGCCCGACATAAAGGAACATTTCGAAATCTAAGCAATAAAGCAAAAGCCATATACTCTAAATGGCAGGCTTTATGCAGCAAAAAAGGGTCCATACGAAGTCAAGAACAGTTGATTTTGTATGGACCCTTTGGTTTTTATCTTACTATCGGTTGCAAGAAAGTTGTGACATCAGCGTTTATCAACAAACTGAGAGAATCTCTCCAGCCCTTCTTTTACGAGCTGTCGCGGACAGGCGAGGTTCCAACGCATGAAGCCTTCGCCTTCCTTACCGTACATGCTGCCGGCATTGAGCCATAGTTTGGCTTCCTTCATGAGTTCCTCTTCGAGTTCTTCCGACGGGATGCCGAGGCTCCGGCAGTCCATCCATGCGAGATAGGTGCCTTCGAGCGGTGCCACAGGCAACTGGGGCAGATGCTCCTCACAGTAGTCCTTGAAGAAGAGATAGTTGCCGTGGATATACTGGAGCAGCTGATTGAGCCATTCCTCTCCCTCGTTGTATGCGGCGATGGTGGCAATCACGCCAAACGGATTCACGTCGCATACCTCGTTGATGTTTATCGCCTTGTCGATGCGCTGTCGCCACTTGTCGTTCTCCACGATGATGTTGGCAATCTGCAGTCCGGCGATGTTGAACGCCTTGCTCGGCGCAACGCAGGTGACGGAATGCTTCTGGAACTCTTCCGACACGGAGGCAAACGGTGTGTAGGTGAATCCTGGGTGTACCAGTTCGCAGTGGATTTCGTCGGCCACCACTACAACATTGTTCTTGATGCAGATGTCGCCTATGCGCCGCAGCTCCTCCCTTGTCCACACTCGTCCCGAGGGGTTGTGCGGATTGCAGAGCAGCATAAGGGTGGTCTTCGGGTCGGCGGCACGACGCTCCAGGTCTTCATAGTCGATGGAGAAAGTGTTGTTCTCATACCTCAATGCACAGCTGTCCAGTTCGCATCCGTTATTCCTGATAGAGGAGAAGAAGCAGTTGTATACCGGAGTTAGGGTCAGCACTTTATCACCCACATTGGTCAACGCCTTTATCACGGCAGACAATGCCGGAACTACTCCCGACGTATATATGAACCATTCGCGCCTCGGCTTCCAATGGTGGCGCCGGCTGAACCATGAGATTACCGCATCGTAGTATTCCTCCGGCACACGGGTGTAGCCGAATATACCGTGCTCCACGCGTTTCTTCAGGGCGTTGATGATGCAGGGGGCGGTAGGGAAATCCATGTCGGCAACCCACATCGGCAGCACCTCCTTGTCGTCGGTGCTGTCCCATTTATATGAGTTTGTGCCGCGTCGCGGCGTTACCTTGTCGAAATCATATTTCATATTCGTCATTTTCTTTCCTCAATCACGCAGTCGGCAGGCTGCTTGATGTTCTCGTCGATGGTAATGGAACCGATTTTGTCGGCAACGATGCGTCCCGACATAGGGTTCTTGATGTTCGCGATGCTGCCCTTGATGTCGGCATTCAGTGTGGAGTATTCAAATGCGCGGTCGCAGTCTTCGCCGAAGGTGCAGTTCTCGAGAATGAGGTCGTGGGCATAGCAGAGGGGCTGCTCGCCGGTGATGTGGCAGTTCACGAGCCGCAGGTTCCTTGAGTGCCATCCCAGGTATTCGCCGTTCAGCTCGGAGTCGTACACGGTAACGTTATCCACCTCCCAGAAAGCATCCTTCGTTGTAATCTTCGCATTATGCACCTCGATGTTTCTTGCATACTGGAACACGTATTTGCTGTCGCTCTCCAATCCATCAACATAAACGTCATGGCTGAACATGAATGGATAGGTGCCGCCGTGCATCTTCAGGTTCTCTATGCGTATGTTGTCGCAGCGCCAGAACACCTCGTCGGCATCGTTCATCGTTACGTTCTTCAGTTCGAGATGGCTCATCTCGCGAAACATCTTAGGCGCATCGATAACCGTGTCGCGCATCTTCAGATGATCGCAATACCACAGGGCTGAACGTCCGCCGACAGCGAAGTAGCAGTTTTCTATTTCAAACCCATGGACATGCCAGAAAGGATAGTTACCCTCGAAACGGCAGTTGGTCGCCTTTATGTTGCTGCATTCCTTTATTGCCGACTCGCCCTCAGTGATGAGCACGTTGTCGATATGCAGGTCGTGAGAAGCGAACAGTGGGCGTTCGCCTCCGAATTGTTTGTCTTTTATGATTTGCATGATGTCGTATGTTGTTTTTATTTGTTTGATTCCGTTTTGTTGTATCTTTGTAGTTGTCCGCTGCAAAGTTATACATTATTTCCATAAGTGCAATTACCATTATTGCTGAAAATAGTATATATTCATCGAAACAATTGCTGATAGTTATATTCCTTTACTGACGTTTCCTTCTATAGAAACTTTGGGCACAGTTTTGGGCACTGTGCTTGCCCACTTGGGGCACGGTGCTTGCCCCACTTGGGTACGGTGCTTGCCCCACTTGGGCACGGTGCTTGCCCGTTTCTTGATGTTTTGATATGCTTTCCAAGGATTGTGATTCGGCAATTTCAAGAACACGCAAGAGCATACAAGCGATATACCAAGATAAAACTGGCTGCGCAAAGAAACTGTTCTCTATTCATAATTCTGAACCATGGAAAGGAATAATAATTATGGCTCAGCACATAGACTTCAGCCCCCACCTAGCCTCAAACCCATCCTAACCTTCCCCAAGAGAAGGAACTAGTTACTCTGCTTACCGACTTTAGCCCCACCTAACCTCCCCCGAAGGGGAGGGACAGATACCATTGGCTGTTGAATATTGTCTGATTATCATTTGTAGTTGTCTGATTATCAATCGTTTATCAATAGCGATAGTAACTTTTGTTGAAAATATTCTGCTATGTATATAAAAAACAAAAGGAGAGTGTGTAGACACACCCCCTCCTCCTATGCTTAGCGCTAAGAGCAGTGCTGATTTGCAGGTGGTGTAACATCATTACCGCGGTGGTGTAACATCATTACCGCGGTGGTGTAACGTCATTACCGCGGTGCTGTAACATCGTTACCGCGCAACGGTAACAACGTTACCACGCCACGGGAACAGCATTGTTGCGGTTCTTTCGCAAGAAAAACGCTCAACTTTTTTTCTTTATTCTTTATGTTTTTCCGTTTTTTGCTTATCTTTGCGTATCTTAACATAAGCGGATGCGCATCCGCAGAGAAAGATACGATTAATATATACCAGAAGAGTTATGTTATATTTGTTACAGTTTGCATGTCTGATATTCATGTTTATCTGCGCATTCTTCATTGCCGTCACGCGTCTTCACGTGAGATGGATAAACCGGCGGTATGAGTGGTCGCGCTGGATGATATTCGCAGCCCTGCTTTTTATGGCGGTACACTTCTTCCTGCAGATGTACTTCGGCTTCCGCGCCACGGACGAAGATGTGGGAGCCGTCATCAATGTGCTGGTCTACCTGCCTTGCTTCACGCTTTTCTCGATGGCTATCTACAACATTGAGGCTACCCACACCAAGCGCCGTAAGATGAACCTTATCTGCGCCGCCGTATACGCCGCCATGCTTGCCGCCTTCGCTGTGGGCTACAGCTTTAGCGGCTCCCTGAACATTGGCGCATGGCTTTACGTGATGCTTGCTCTCTTTTTTGGCAATATTGTCTACTGCATATACATGATAATAATAGAGATGAACAAGCGGAAGAAACTCCTTGAGACGATGACAGCCACGGATATGCTGCCTTTTATAAGATATGCCCACGCGAGCATCGCGATGCTTTCCCTCATAGCCATATCCATGCCGTTCGCCATCCTCTCCACCAAGTCGTTGTACATAATAGGTCCGGTCGGTCTCCTCGTACTGCTTTTCTTCATCGTGAACTTTGTGGCGTTCGGCAACTGTTACGTACCTACCGAGGAGCTGCTGGATAGGGAAAGAGGCAACGGCGAAACCGACGACGACGAACAGACGACGGCAGAGAACTGCGCCTCGCAGTCGGCGGCTGACTGTGAGCAGTCCGCGCAGCGCCTCTCAGCCGAACGCAGCGCCTTCATCCAGGCGGCGCTCGACAAGTGGTGTGCAGACATGGGCTATAAGGACAGTTCGGTCAATATGCTTACATTGTCACATTCGCTGGACATCAACAAAAACGAACTGAGCCAATTCTTCAGCCAATGCCAGAACACGACGTTCCGTATATGGCTCAGCGAGATACGTTTCAATGCTGCCAAAAAGATGATGAAGGAGTTTCCCGACTACAACAACGACATCATTTCTGCCGAATGCGGTTTCTCTTCAAGGTCATATCTTTATAGGATTTTTAAGGAAAAGGAGGGATGCACTCCTGTTGAATGGAGAGCCAAAAACTCATAAAAAACTACTGAGAAACCCTCTGTAAGGTGTCTACTTCGCAGGAAGTGGACACCTTTTTTATATGAATTGGACATTTACGCACACGAATCAGACACTTAATTTTAATGAAAAACATTAAATTTGCCCTATGAAAGAAACGTACCTATAACTCTATTGCATAAAGATAAGATCAAATCATAAACAATAATCAAAATATCTGAAAATGAAAAAAAGAAGACAACAGCAACATCCTCCATATTTGGACGGGCGGGTTGCAAGCAATTCTGTTTCTACGCGGCGTTCCATGCGAACGTCCGCGGGAAGGTTCATGCAGTTCTTCCTTTGTGTCATGATGCTGATGGCGTTCTCAGTGCAGAAGGCGTCGGCGTATGACGATTGGCAGGACAGCTGGATAAGTCAATGGTACGATGCGGAAAATGCCACTATCGTACTCGACATCCGCGTTTACCAATCGTGGGGTGGAGCAGGATCCGGCCATTGCGGATTCTGTCGTGATGACGGTTGGCTTGATGTCAGTGTGGCTGGATACGACATCCATCTCAAAGGTCCGAAAGACCAGTGGACAAGCTATGACCCTAACTCAGATCAGGTCACGGGAATCGACAAGAAATACGTACAATGGCTTGGTTTCAGAAAAACAGATGGCGACAAGGGATCTTATTTCATTAAGATCACCATTCCGCTGATACAGGACCGAATCGGAAAAGACGTATTTGTAAAATACAAGGGAGTATGGTGGCGCGAATTGAAAACGGCGACGGATCAGGACGTTGATTTCACTGCAACCGTAGACACCCATTTCGGCTGTACGCCGACTATAATCACAAATGCCTATTATGGCGTAAAGGGGAATAAGCCTGGCTATGTCATCGCATGGAAAAAAGACGGAACGGCAAAGCAGAACTCCATTGACAAAAAGGGACATTTCAGACTCTGCTATTCAAACGGTGACCCCGTGCCAAACATCTCCACTATCGATGCGAGTCTTTATAGCAGTGGAGAGTTCTTTATCCCAGTGGAGAGTCTGAATCTTGACAATCCGTCTGAATACAAGATTATACAGCACTACGAGCCGACTTATAACAATAAGGTAATTTACGAGACATCAAGCTCTGCCAATAACACCCGTCCTGCCTATCCGCAGGTGAAGGAAATCAGCGCCAACTATGATCAGGTGACGCTCAAGGCGAAGGTGAACTGGAATCTCAGTGCGGCTCCGACGCAGAACTGCATTGAGGACAATATGGTGCTCACAATCAAGAGTACGAATAGGACGACAAATGCTGTGGAGACAACCACACAGAATATCAAGTATATGGCTGGTAAGACAGCATACAGCTATGAGTTTGACGTACCTTTAGGCGAGAGCCTGAATTATGAATTCAGCATTAAGCGTTCGCATACAGGCAACTCTGATGTATGGAACAACGCTTTCAGCAAGCAGACCTCTCTCTCGGCTTCTGCAAAGCACAGCAATGTTACGGCAGGTTCTGTACATGCTAAGCTTAGTGAAGACGACCAGACTGCCACTATCACTTGGCAGACTGAGGGCGACATCTGGAGTTCGGGCACCAAAGCGGTGCTTACACGTGTGAACGTTACGACCAATACTACTGACAACATTGAGCTGTCGAAGGAAGAATTCCTCAGCGGCAAGTATGTTGACGACATGATAATGGTGTGCAACGAATATCGTTACCGCCTTACTGTGAAGCCTGCCGAGGCTTACGGCACTCTGCCTACGGTGGCTGCTCCGGAGTCAATCATGCCCACAAGCATAGGCAATCTTGTTGCGTTCACAGCCGGCAAGGGATATTATTCTGATCGCGTGGAACTGGCATGGAGCAGCAAGGGCAACTTTGAGCGCTTCGTAATCAACCGCAAGGAGCATGGCGCTCCTGATACAGACTATAAGCAGATAGCCGTTACTGAGGGCAACGAGGCTCAGAACGACTATTACTATAACGACGTGAACGCCATTCCCGGCATTGTCTACGACTATCGTATCAAGGGACAGGTGATGTGCTCTGGCAATCTGCTTGAGAGCGACGAGGAACTTACTGACGTTGGTTTCCGCACACCTACGGGCGACATCTACGGCCGCGTAACATTCGAAAACGGACAGGCAGTGGCTGGAGCAAAGGTTACAGCTGAGCCTACCGAAGGCTCTGGCGTTCCCGGCAAGTCGTACGTTTTCAGCGGTGCGTCAAAGCTTACCGTCGACAACGAGTCGCTCTTGAAGGACGCTACGAAGGCTGCAACACTCCAGGCATGGGTACGAGCAGACAAGGAAGGTACTATCATCGAGAAGCCGGGCATGTACAAGCTGGCATACAACAACCAGTATATTGAGTTCACGGTAGGCTCTCAGACACTGAAGACTTCGAAGAAACTCAAGGACTACGCTTCTTCGGCACAGTTCGTGCATCTCTCAGCCGTGGCAAGTGCTACACACCTTATTGTATATATAAACGGTAAGGCAGTGGCAGAAGCCAAGCGTACGGCTCAGATTACGGGCAACGACAATAAGGTGGTGATTGGTGAAGGCTTCACCGGAGCCATCGACGAAGTTCGTATCTGGAACAAGGCGCTCAATGCTGACACCCTCGCCAACGACTACGACCGCTATATCGTAGGTAATGAGGACGGCCTGCAGGCTTACTACACCTTCGACTATTCGGTAGACAACGCCTTCTACGACATATCGTACAAGGGCACCAAGTACAACATGAACCATGGTGTGGCTACGGATGTTACTATCAGTTCGAAAGACATTCCTACTTCTGCACAGCTTGGCTACAGCAGCTACACAGCTGTAGACGGTTCATACCAGATTCGTTCGCTGCCCTACACCGGCAACGGAACCACTTATATGATTGTGCCTACTCTTGGCATACATCAGTTTGCGTCGGCTAAGGAGCTGCGCCTCATCAACTCGCAGTCACAGAGCCACACCGTGAACTTCACGGATAAGTCGTCGTTCAACATTTCGGGTAAGGTGATGTATAAGGGTGGCAACGTGCCCGTTGAGGGCGTGTCGTTCGCCGTGGATGGCGTCACCGTAATGGACGGCAAGAGCAACATTGTGAAGACCGACTCGCACGGACAGTTCACTATCAGCGTGCCCGTAGGACAGCACGAGGTGAAGGCTGTGCTTGCCAACCATACGTTCGAGAACGGCGGCAAGCTGACCAACACCGACGGCACCGACCGCAACTATCAGGACGACGACGGCGGCTTCGAAATCTTTGACGTTACAACCGTACGCTACATCGGACGCGTAGCTGGTGGTAAGAAGCAGGAGGCGCTCCCCGTGGGTCACTCGCTCTCGAAGAACAACCTCGCTGACGACGTACGCATCGAACTCACCTATCCGAACGATAATTACAAGATGACAACTGAAGCTCGCGAGACTACACTCAATCACGTCAAGGGCGCATACGTAAGCAAGCAGCACCAGAACCGCGTAGCTTACAATGGCAACAAGATTACTATCTATCCTGACGCAGAAACGGGTGAGTTCTATGCCGACCTCATTCCTGAGAAGTATAAGATTAATGTAGTAGTGCCTGGTCATGACAAAATCCCGGGCAGTGGCGACGACCTCAACTTGAGCAACGAGTTTGCAAAGCAGAGCGAGGTGAATGCTTATGTCGACTCTATCTCTACGCAGGGCAAGTATGTCAATTGCAGCGACACTGTATATTACAACAAGAAGCAGCAGTTCATCAAGCGCTACACTCCGTCAATCATCGTGAAGGAGAAGGTGAAGGGTAAGCTTCAGGACTTCTTCGGAAAGGAAGAACTCAGCATCGCTACCCTCGACCAAACAAAGACTATAAAGGTAAAGACCTACAATCCTGATAATGCTGCACAGCCTTACACACTCGGCGTGCCGGTGTATGAGCAGGGACAATACGTCACTTATCACATCACCACAGCGGAGGTGTACGAATATAAGGATAAGGACGGCAGACGTAAGGATGGCGTTAAGGAGGACATCGTGCCAACGCCTGAGGCTAAACTGTCATTCAGTAGAGGCGACATTGCGTACGGAACGCAAGAAGACATCACTACTGACGAGAACGGTGAGGCTGAATGGACTTTCCAGGTTAACAACCCGGAAATGACTTCGGCTCTGCGATCAGCAGCTATGGATATGACCTACAGCGAAAACAGCGAAAGCACATCTTCTACAACAATCAACTGGAAGGGTGGCTTTGACGGCAAGGGAAATACTAAGGCTATCGTAATTGGTGCAAAGACTCTGGGATCGGACTTCGTTACGAACGGACCCGACAAGGTGCTCTTCGTGCTGCGCGACCCACCGGGAAGCAACTCTTATGCTTATCTTGAGAAGGGTGTGACAGTTACTTCTACAAGTACATATGAGGGAAATGTCACTAACGAGGGAGTATTGAACAACGAGGCAAAGGTTGGTGCCAAGGTCATCACCTTCACCGGTCTTGGTGCCGGAGTGGTGTACGAGAACGACGTGAAGAACGAATTCTCATTCGGTGCTTCTCACAGTGAGACAATCGGTGGTACAGACTCTGACACTAAGACGATGACCACTACCACACGCTTCGAGACAAGTAGCGACCCGCAGTATGTAGGAAGCGACGGCGACCTCTTCGTTGGCTATTCTACCAATATCGGTGTAGGCAAGACCGAAAACATCGCCGTTACTACACGTGAGATGTATCAGGCCAATCCTTCAGAATACGAACTGTTCAGCAATGTTACTCCCGAAAACAGTGAATATCTGCTTGTGAAGACTACTGGTCTGGGACTTTCGCAGAAGTATGGCACTATGTTCACCTATCCGCAGGTGCACATCGAGCAGGTGCTGTTGCCTAAACTTGAGGATGTACGCAACAAGTTGCTGCATCAGCCAGCTGAAGGTATCGACTTCCAGGCAATGGCTGACAACACCAAACTCCCAGTATACGTTTCGAAGTTGGCAGCTGACGATCCTAACTTCGGCAAGAGCAACAACGACAAGGTGTTTAAGGGTGCCAATGCCACCGACCCGATTGACGGACCAAGTTACAAGATCTACACTCCGGCAGGACAGCCGTTGAAGGAGGATACTATCATGTTCCTCAATCAGTCGATTGACAACTGGAAGATGCAGCTTCGCAATAACGAGGAACAGAAGGTGAAGGCAGAACTCATGCAGAACCATTCGTTCCAGGGCGGTGCTTCTTACGAATACTCTGAGGAGTATGAGGTTGGACGCTCGGAGACTCAACGCTTCTCTATCTTGATTGGCGCTCAGTTCACCAACAACTTCGGATGGACACTCAATGGCACTGGTATGGTGTTCACTTTAGACGAGAGCCTTACCACCGAACACGGCGGCGAATTCTCAACTGAGGAAACTGCACGCCACTGCAAGGGCTACGTGCTCGCAGAGGAAGGCTCTGACTACATCTCTGTAGACGTATGCCGCGAGGCAGGATACAAGAACGGCGACCAGTACATCAAGTACAAGGACATGAAGGATGAAAAGGGACAGACCTTCTCTACATTCATCTTCAAGACCCGTGGCGGTGCTACGTCTTGTCCGTTCGAGGGCGAATACAAGACCAAGTATTACGAACCGGGACAGCACGTCATCAATGAGGCTACCGTTCAGATGGAAGTTCCGGAGATAACCGTTGAAAAGGACTTCATCGATAATGTTCCTTCTGGCAAGTCGGCTTACTTCACGCTCTATCTGCGCAACAACTCTGAGTCTCAGGACGACAACTGGTATAACCTCGTTATTGACGATGCCAGCAATCCTAACGGAGCACAGCTGCTCATCGATGGCGCACCGATCGGCAACGGCAGAGCATTGCTCGTACCGGCAGGCGGAACACTCACCAAGACACTCGAGGTGCGCAAGGGTTCGGTGATGAACTACGACAATCTCCGACTGATGCTTCAGTCGCAGTGTCAGTGTGACCCCACCGACTTCCAGGATGAAATATATGACGACGTGACGTTCAGCGTACACTTCACTCCCTCGGCTACTGACGTGAACCTGAAGAAGCCTACCGACAACTGGACATACAACACCAAGTTGGCAACAGCGGAGGTGAACGGCGTGCAGAAGCATTACATGGACGTAGTGATTGACGGATTCGATGTGAACTATGACAACTTCCATCGCATCATGCTTCAGTTCAAGCCGTCGTCGGGCAGCGACAACGACTGGACAACGCTCATGAGCTACTACAACGACCAGACTCTCTTCGACCAGGCAGTGAAGAATGGTATGAATGCAGAGATGATCAAGGCTGCTGATGCCGGTACTATCAAGTATCGCTGGTTTATGGACGACCAGCAGGATCAGCGTTACGACCTGCGCACTGTAGGTACGAGCATGATCAACAATGAAGAGGTATACAACTATTCTGCCGTACACAGCGGCATCAAGGATATGTATAACCCGCGCCTATTCGGTAGCGCTCAGCCAGCTAATGGTGTACTGACGGTCAACGACGAGGTGAAGCTCACATTCAACGAGCCTATAGCCGACGGACTCCTCACCGACAACAACTTCTCGGTGACAGGTATACGCAACGGCGCACAGACCGACCATAGCGTAAGCGTACGTCTTGACGGAAAGAACGACGAACTCGTGTCTGAGTTCCAGCGCAACTGGAGTGGCAAGAACCTCACCATCGAGATGTGGACTCTTGCAGACAAGCCTCAGGACGCTGTGCTCTTCAGCCAGGGCAACGCCAACAGTGCGATAGAGCTTGCAACGACGAGCGACAACCGCTTGAAGGTGAAGGTGGCTGATAAGACCATCGTCAGCGACAAGGCGTTCGACTACGAGCAGGGCACATGGGCACACGTGGCTCTTGTATATAATAATGAAGGAAACGTGTCGGCTTACTATAACTACGAACAGCTTATCAGCGCAGCTGAGGTGGGCGAGTACAATGGCGAGGGCGCTTACGTGTTCGGAGCCAGCGTAGACGGAAGCGGACACTTCGCAGGCAAGATGCACGGCGCCCGTATTTGGGACAAGGTAGTCACACCAGCACGTCTGCAGACCAACTCGCTGACAATGCTCTCAGGAGCCGAAAGCAATCTCATTGCTTACTATCCTATGTCAGAAGCTAAGGGCAGCGTTCTTGCCGACAAGGCACACGGTGCTAACCTTGAGATGCGAGGCGGCGAATGGGCTAACCCCGAGGGACGCGCAGCAGCGTTCAACGGTAAGGACCAGTATCTGAAGCTCTCTTCGGGCAGTTCATGTGTCGTAGACAACAGCATGGACTACACCATCGAGACATGGTTCAAGGCCGACGAGGCTCAGCAGACGGCTACCATCATCTCTAACGGACGCGGCGACGGCGAGGACATGGGCGGTTCGCTCAATCTCTTCGCTCTCAATCTGGAGGAAGGCCGTCTGGTGTTCCACAACAACGGTGTGCGTGTGGCGTGCGACGGTAGCTACGCCGACAACGACTGGCACCACGTAGCTGTAGCTGTCAACCGTACAAGCGGACGCGGACAGATATACGTGGACGGCAAGCTGAACACTTACTTCGAGGCAGCCGACCTTGGTGGCATAGCTGCGGCTTACATACATCTCGGCGCTCGTGTGTGGACTCCTGCCGACAACCTGCAGCAGGAGAAGGCAGACAACTTCTTCAAGGGCGAGATTGACGAGGTGCGTGTATGGAATCTCTACAAGAGCGAAACGCTCGTGGAGAACGGCAACAGCAACCGTCTTGACGGCACTGAGAAGGGACTCTTGGCTTACTATCCGTTTGAGACATACATCGAATGGCAGGGCGTGAAGGAACTGCAGTTCTCTCTGAAAGACCAGAAGCAGCAGGCTGACCCGACGCAGCAGGTGCCTGACGCAGTTGCGGTAGGCGGCGATGTCGAGACCAAGACCTCTGCACCCGTCAAGGCAAAGGGACCGGAGAGCAAGCTGCTCTACGACTTCGTAGTGAACAACGACGCGCTCATCATCAATCTGAAGGAGCCTTACGAGCGCATAGAGAAGACTATCGTGAAGTTCACGGTGGACGGCGTGCGCGACAAGAACGGCAACGAGATTCTCTCGCCGATAACATGGAGCGCATTCATCGACCGCAACCAGCTGAAGTGGAGCGACCGGGCTCTCACCGTAGTGAAGAAGCTCAACGAGGAGAAGACCATCAAGGTGAAGGCACTCAACAACGGCGGTTCAATCGAACACTTCACCGTAGAGAACCTTCCTTCATGGCTTGAGGCAGAACCGGCAAGCGGCACCATCGACCCGACAGCGTCGGAGGACATCGTGCTGACTATCGACCCGAGTCTGAACATCGGCACATACGACGAGACGCTCTATCTGCGTGGCGACAACAACGTGGTGGAGGCTCTGCAGCTCACGGTGAAGGTAGAGGGCGAGAAGCCCGACTGGACGGTGAACGCCGCCGACTTCAAGTATAATATGTCTGTCTTCGGCAAGCTGTATATCAATAAGGTATACTCTTCTGACGACGAGGACATGCTTGCTGCGTTCAGCGGCGGAAAGTGCGTAGGCGTATGCAACAACCGCTACTACAAGCAGAACGACATGTACTACGCCATGCTCACGGTCTACTCTAACGACGTAAGCAGCGACAACCTCGAGTTCCGCATCTGGGACGCAAGCACCGGACAGACCTACATAGCCGAGAGCGAGAAGCCGATAAGCTTCGAGAATAACGCCGTAGTGGGCAGTCCGTCGCAGCCAGTGCTCTTCACGGCGAAGGACTATCGTGTGCAGAACATCACGCTGAACGAGGGATGGACGTGGATATCGACGAACATCGCATCCGACAAACTCTCCGATCTTAACAAGCTGCTTGCCGACGGCAAATGGACATCAGACGACCAGGTGAAGAACGAGCAGTACGGCTTCGCATCGTGGACAAAGCGCAACGGATGGATGGGACAGCTCACCGCCATCGACAACGACCAGATGTATCTCGTACACAGTTCGCAGCCGCAGAGCCTGCATATCTCAGGACCGGCGGTTGACCCCACCTCGCACAAGCTCACCATACGCGGAGCAAAGGCAGACGGCACAGCGCGCTGGAACTACATCTCGTATCTGCCTTCAGACAACTTCACGCTGAAGGAGGCTCTCGCCGGCTACGACGCCAAGGAGGGCGACATCGTGAAGTCGCAGACGCAGATGGCTATGTACAGCGGCAATCTGGGATGGATAGGCAGTCTGACGTACATGGAGAACGGCAAGGGATACATGCTCCTGCGCCAGTCGCAGGACGACGCTCAGCTGCAGTATCCGTCGAAGACTTCTGTAGGACGCAAGACTAAGGCTGCGATGGCAGCTGCCAAGAACGCTGACAGCACAAACGCTTACTTCCCCTACTCAGCCAACATGACGGCAGTGGTAGAGGTAGAAGGCGTAGAGCTGCAGCAGGGCGACCGCCTTGTGAGCTACGTAGCAGGCGAGCCGCGCGGCTATGCCGAGGCTATAGCTCTGCCCGACGGCAGAACCGTCTTCATGCTCACCATCGGTGGCGACAAGCCCGAGGCTGTTGACGTCACTGTAGAGCGCGACGGCGACGTCGTAGCCAAGGCACCGAGCGCTGTAAGCTATGCTGCCAACAGCAATGTGGGCACCCTCAGCGAGCCGATGCGCATCAGCTTCCTCGGCACCGAGGGCGGACTCTACATCTATCCGTCGCCGTTCTACTCGCAGCTGAAGATACGTGCCACTGTCGGCCGCGACGCCTATACAGATGTATACGTCAGCGACATGAGCGGCAAGCGTATCGTGGCATGGAACGACTGCAACGCTGGCGGCAATGTAGACATCACATGGAACGCCGGCAACACGGTTCCGGCTGGTGTGTATATCGTCAGCATCGCCGTAGACGGCAACGTTTATTCGATGAAGGCTATCAAGAAGTAATATTTTAAAAAGAAAGACTATATGAAATATATAAAGTATTCGTTTCTCGCCGCATTGGGCTTACTCTTCGCACAATGCACCGAAGAGGGCGACAAGACTTATCCGCAACAACCCGCTCCCCAGTGGAGCGTGGTTGAGGAGGACTTCGTAAGCGAGACTCCAACATGGCAGGTGGCGTCTGCCACTCCTGCTTCCGCCCCGATGTGGCGAGCCGACTTCAGCGGCAACGATCAGGCGCCGTTGTGGAGCGACCCCGACAAGAGTGTCTATCCGATGAGCATGACTGCCGTAGTGCGTCTCTCGCCGGTGCTCGAAACGCTTGCCACCGACGGCGACAAGATGGCTGCCTTCATTGGCGGCGAGTGTCGCGGTGTGGCTAAGACGGTGATGAACGACGGCGTGCGCCTCTTCTTCATCCACGTGAAGGCGCCGTCGAGCGAGAACGGCAATGTGGAGTTCCGCTATTACAGTGCTGCCGCCAAGCGCACGTATGTCTCCGTAGCGTCAGACGTCAGATATGAGGTCGACAAGATTTACGGCACAGCCGACGCGCCCGCCTATCCAGACTTCGAGCAGTCGGGACCCTTCCCCGTACCTACCAAGGTATGGGTGAAGGTGGACAAGGCGAAGCTGCCCTTCAACGTAGCTGCAGGCGACGAGCTGCAGGCGTTTGTGGGCGACGAGTGTCGCGGCATAAAGCACGTGGAGAGCGAGGCTGATATGCTCTACTGGTACGACATCCTCGGACGTGCCGAGGGCGAGCAGGTGATATTCCGCTATTACAGCGCGGAGAAGAAGCAGGTGTTCGTTTCCGAGCAGTCCTTCGTTATCGGCAAGCGCGGTTCGGTGGTTGGTTCTGAGGAACAGCCGCAGACTCTCAGCTTCGTGCCGCAAGGCAGCATGACCGCTTATCTCACCCTTGACGCCGTTACAGGCAGCTATGCCGACAAGAGCGGCGACAAGCTGGCGGCGTTCATTGGCAATGTGTGCGCCGGCGTGGGCGAACTTGTGGGCGAGCAGGACGGCAGACCGGTATACAAGATGGTGGTCAACGGCGTCAGCTCACAGGCGGCGTCTGTAGACATACGCTATTACAGCCATCGCAACAGCTACGTGTTCACGGCTCCTGCATGCCTCGCCTTCGCCGACGGCAAGGTGGAGGCTTCGCCCGAGCAGCCGCTCACCCTGCCTCTCGTTCTCGCCGGCAAGCATCCGCTCAAGATGACAGCTTGTGTGGCATTGCCTCAGAACATCGTGCGCCAGGCAACGGCAGACGACCTGATGGCTGCATTCGTGGGCGCAGAATGTCGCGGCATGGCAAAGGCAGAACAGGCGGAGAACGGCGAGTATGTCTTCCGCATGGAGATAAACGGCAGCATGGGAGCGGAGGAACCCGTTACGCTGAAGTATTATGCCGCACGCAACAAGTATCTCTATCAGGCTGTCTCGGCTTTCACGTTTGCCGGCGGCGCAAGCTACGGCACAGCTGGCGAGCCCAGCAGACCTGCTTTCCTCATTGTTGAATAAGCTTAAAACCTATCTGTATATATGAATAAGAAAACTATAATAAGCATGGTGCTGGGGTGCATGTCGCTGCTCCCGGCATCTGCGCAGAACGGATGGTTCGTTGAGGCGGGCGGAGGCGTGCAGACTATCTTCTCGAGCGATGCCGGCAAGCTGCACTTCGGCAAGCGTCTCACTCCTTCATACCACGTCGGCGTCGGCAAGTGGATCACTCCGGCTTACGCCCTGCGCCTGCAGATTGGCGGCTATGCGCTCAACGGCATGTCCACATCCGAAGGACTCTATCTGCGCGACCCGCAGACCGACGGCTCTATATACGGCCCTCACGACCCCGTTATCGACAATGTGACGCTCCGCCCCGACGGCACCTATCGCCATTATCTGCGTTACGTCAACGCTCATGCCGACTTCATGGTGAGCCTCTCGCGTCTGCTCTTCCGCAGCGAGGGCCGCTTCGATGTGCTTCCGGCTGTAGGATTGGGCTACGCCCGCACCTTCGCCTATCGCGGCACGGCGGACGCCAACTCACTCACAGCCAACTTCTCTATAGCCGCCAAGTACAGCGTGCTGAAGTGCATGGATGTAAACCTTGAGATAGCTTCGGCTCTCATGCCCGACCATTTCGACGGTCGCATCACTGGTCGCAAGTACGAGCCGACGCTCGGTGCAACGCTCGGACTGACCTATCGCTTCAACGCCTCAAAGCCTTGCGCCAAGAAGCAGCGCTGCCATAAGCTCCGTCGTGAAGCCGTGGTCGACACGGTGTACGTGAAGGAGCGGATAGTGGAGCGTCCCGTCTTTAAGGACCGCATAGTGGAGAAGTCGGTTGCGAAGAAACAGGAAGCGTTCCGTCTCGCCTCGGTCAGCTTCGCTTGCGCTTCCGCCAAGCCAGAGAAGAAGCAGGACATAGTGTTTGAGAACATCGTCGAATATCTCAAGCAGAACCCTTCTGCCCGCATCCGTCTCGACGGCTATGCCGACAAAGCCACAGGCAAGGCGCGCACCAACTTGATGCTTTCCATACGCAGCACCGACAGCGTGCGTAATATCCTCATAGAGCGTTACGGCATCGCTCCGTCGCGCATCGAGGCGCAAGGCATCGGCAGCAATGCGCAGCCATACGAAGATAACGATCTTAATCGCGTAGTGATTGTAACAGCACTGCCCGAGTGATGCGTGTTTAGTAAAAAGAAAAAGGGGATATTTCTTCAGAAAAAGGAAGAACTTCTTTATGAGAAAGGGGAGATTTCTTCAGCCCCAAGCACATTACCGCAGCGTGGTACTTCTGTTTCCGCAATGCGGTAATCTTATTTCCGCTACGCGGTAATGATATTTTCGCTACGCGGTAATCTTGTTTCCAGTCTGCGTTAATCGCATTGACAGGCTGGCATATGGCTTGTTAAGGCTGGGGGATAGGCTGGTAGATAACCCGATTATCGAGTTATCTGCCAGCCTTTGTTTTGCTTATATACAACGAGTTATGTCGAAACTGGAAGATATGGCAGATTTTTTCACGTACATACAACTATTTTGAAACAACAATCCATTGCCCATTTTTATCACTTCCGTTACGTGTAATGTAACCTTCCTTTCTTAACGAAGTAAGTTCTCTTTTTAACGTTGCAAGCGAAATACCCAGTTTGTTTGCCAAATTTTCTCTTATTATTGATGGACTTTGCTTCATGATAGATAGTATAGTTTGTTGCCGTTCATTTACAGGCTCATTTACAGGCTCATTTACAGGCTCATTTTGAATATGGAGAGTCAATTTTACCTGCATAAGTTCGGGTTGCTCCTGAAACTCAAGCTTTATCCGATGCTTTTCATTCTCTTATATAGTTTTTTACAATTTATCTATTATCACACATTCTTCCAACTTATCGAAAGTCGTATCAACAAACGTGTGGACTATCATCTTTGTTGTGTCTATTGGTTGGAATTCTGCATATTGCTTGCGAACATACCGAAGTTCAAAAGCCAGGCGGAGAGCCTTGCTGTCGGCATCATCTTCATCCGTTTGTTTTGCCTCATTGCCCGTGATAGTCCGCACCTTGACAATCTCATACACATCACGTATTCCTTTTCCTTTGATGTATGGCATGAAGAAGTGAAGATCTTGCAAGGCGATGGTTGTTGGAAACTGTTTTCCTGAATAATACAAGGTTGCAGTTCCGTCCATAAATGCTTGAAACAGCCTGTTGTCTTCTTTCACCAATCCAATAAGTACACGATTGCCCACCTCTACATACGCACCCTTTTGTGGTATGACATGAGCAATGGTCTCGTATGATTTGGTATGTATAAGTTCAATCATAGTATTTAGAAGTAATTGATTACCAATTATTTGTAGTTAATACGGTAGAAAAGTGGATTGGGTTCTATTTGTGGGTTTACGGAAAGTGAAGATTTAACGATTTTAACCTTTATTTCGTGGAGTGTGGGGTGTTTGGAGTAATATATCAGAACGACTTGCTTCCATATGTTGTATCATTCCGTTGCTCTTTTATTCCTTCGCTCTATTCTTCAACCGATATTCCTTTGGTGGGACACCCACGTGTAGCTTGAAGAACTTGCGGAAGGTGAACTGTTCGGGAAAGTTCAGTTCAGCAGCAATTTCTTTGATGCTCATGCCGGATTGCTCCAACAGCAGTTTTGCATTGACAACGGTCATGTCCGCAATCCACTCGGAAGGGGTCTTGCCTGTCTTGTCCTTCACTATCCGAGTGAAGTGGCTGGATGAGAGATTAGCCTCATTTGCATAGAAACTGACGCTACGCTCTGTTTTCACATGTAGGTGAAGAGAATAAATGAACTTGTAGGCTATGGCTTCGTTCTTTTCCATCGGTTCCGGTTCCACGATGCAGTTCTGGTAATACAAATGGATAAATTCCAACATGGTTTCCTGTTCAAGCAGGTGGATGATGCTTTGCACCAGTTGGCGTTCCTCTTTGTTCTGTATGCCCTCCAGATACTCCCTTTTGCGGTCAATCATGCTTTTCCTTTCCACAAAGAAACGCACATGGACTGCGTCGAGCAGCAGGCAGGGATTGTTGCGCAGCCGGAAACTCAATATCATGTCGAACATGAGCTTGATGGCCTGATAGAACACTTCGGGGCTGTCATAGATAGTTGTTTCGTCGTAATCTTCGCTTCGCGACAGTTCATAGATGGATATGATGGGCGATGAGAAGCAAAGCATATCTTTCTTGATACGGTACAATTGCCCGTTAATCAGTACTTCGCGGCTTCCGGCAGTGCAGAGCGACATGCCCGCATTGTTTTCCATTCCGTAATTAGTTATTCTTTCCATACCTACAAAAGTAGGAAAATACCCTTTTATGGCAAATAAAAGCAGCAATAAATTGCTTAAAAGTCGAATTTGATCAATCAGCGCAGAATCCTGACATTGATTTAGGGGTACTATCCACCGTACCTTTGCAGCAGTAACCAAGACGGTTACAGACATAGTATCAATTTAATAAAAAAAGTAACATGAAACAGAACCGATTTAGAACGATGTGGGTTGCGGTAGGAATGGTACTCCTTTCGCTTCCCGTCGGGGCACAGGGGTTGAGCCTGGAAGAATGCCAACGGCTGGCTTGGACGAACTACCCGCTCTTGAAGAAGTACAACCTGATTGAGCAGACCACCAGTTATTCTATCAAGAACATCAACCGGGGGTATCTACCGCAGTTGTCTTTCAACGGTCAGGCTTCTTACCAGTCCGATGCGGCAAACCTGCCGGACGTGTTGAGTGACATGCTGGAATCCAACGGCTATGACTACAAGGGATTGGGCAAAGACCAATACAAACTGGCTCTTGACCTGAACCAAGTCATTTGGGATGGCGGCAACATGGAAGCCCAAAAGAAAGTTACCAAACTGGAGGGCAAGGTTCAGACTGCACAAACTGACGTGGACATGTATGCCATACGCGAACGTGTGAACGAACTTTTCTTCGGCATCCTGTTCATTGAGGACAAAATAAAGCTGAACCAAGAGTTGCAAACTCTCTTGCAAGACAACTGCCGCAAACTCGAAAACCGTTTGGCACACGGAACTGCCATGAAAGCCGACGTGAACGTGATGTGGGCCGAATACCTGAAAGCCAAGCAAGACATGACAGCGCTTGCCTCAATGAAAACAAGCTATCAGCAGATGCTCGCCATTTTCACAGGCAAGGAAGCATCGGACATCACCAATTTGCAGAAGCCGGAGGCTTCCATGCCCGCTTCGCATGAAAACCAACGCCCCGAACTGAACCTGTTCGCCGCACAAATGGCGAAGACGGACGCACAGAAGAAACAGCTCAATGCTGGTATCTGTCCGAAACTAAGCCTGTTTGCGCAAGGATATTACGGCTATCCCGGATTTGACATGTTCGGCGACATGTTCGACCACAATCTCTCACTGAACGGCATTGTCGGTGTCAAGTTTTCGTGGAACATCGGCAGGCTCTATACGCATAAGAACGACAAGCGCAAGCTGGACTTGGCGCGCAGACAGATAGAAACTGCACAAGAAGCATTCTTGTTCAACAACAGTCTGGAATCAACGCAGGAAATGCAGGCCATCCGCCAATACCGGCAGATGATGGAGGAGGACAAGGACATCATTACCTTGCGCACATCCATCCGTCAGGCGGCGGAATCAAAGCTGGAACACGGTGTGATAAACGTGAACGATCTGCTTCAAGAGATTACCCGCGAGAACCAGGCGCGCATCGACCATTCCACGCACGAGGTGGAAATGCTGAAGAACATTTACGAATTAAAGAATACAATAAACCAATAAAATGACAGGAATATGAAGACTTATCAATTAGTAGCAGGAATCGTGACAGCCGCCTTATTGACGGCCTGTGGAAACAACAGCGGTGATTATGATGCAGCCGGTGTATTCGAAACGACAGAAGTCATCGTGTCAGCCAGAGGAACGGGGGAAATCAAGTACCTTAACGTGGAAGAAGGACAAACAGTAAAAGCGGACCAGCCTCTCGGAGAACTTGACATGACACAGCTCGTGTTGAAAAAACAACAACTCCACGCCGGGAAAGATGCCGCTACAAGCCGCAAACTGAACACCACCCAACAGGTAGCCTCTCTACGCCAGCAGATAGTCAATCTCCAGTCGGAACAAACACGTTTCAAGGCTTTGCTCAAAGACGGTGCGGCTACTCAGAAGCAAGTCGATGATATAGGTTATCAGATTGCCACTCTGCAGAAGCAGCTTGCAGCTACAAACGAGCAGGTAGTCACCGCCAACCAGAGCATTGACGGGCAGTCTGCCGGTTTTGACGCACAGATAGGGCAAGTGGACGACATGATGCGGCAGGCTGTGATAACATCGCCCATCAATGGTGTCATTCTGTCGAAATATGCCGAGGCAGGCGAATTTGCCGTACCGGGACGTGCCTTGTTCAAGGTTGCAGACGTGTCGGACATGAAGCTTAGGGCGTATGTAACCGCAGACCTGTTGACCGGACTGAAAATCGGACAGAAAGTGAAAGTTTATGCCGATCAGGGAGCAAACGGACGCAAAGAGTATGAGGGTACGGTTTCATGGATAAGCAGTGAGGCCGAGTTTACGCCCAAGACAATCCAGACTCGTGATGAACGCTCGAACCTCGTCTATGCCATAAAGATAACAGTTCGGAACGACGGACTTATCAAACGGGGAATGTACGGAGATGTAAAACTATAAATCTATGCGGTTATGGCAATAGTAAGTGTGGAAAATCTTAAAATGTCCTACGACAAAGGAAGGGTTAAAGCTCTGAAAGGAGTGACCTTCGATGTCGAAGAAGGTGAAATATTCGGGCTGATAGGCCCTGACGGAGCCGGCAAGACCTCCCTGTTCCGTATTCTCACAACCCTGCTCCTTGCAGATTCCGGCAAAGCTGTGGTCGATGGCATGGACGTGGTGAATGATTATAAGAA